>Ga0233433_10002987_pt1 | contig 14139 bp, 14 predicted proteins | sample SI_122_August201_5_FD_179868 | JGI IMG/M metagenome (GOLD analysis project Ga0233433, IMG submission 179868) | Seawater microbial communities from Saanich Inlet, British Columbia, Canada - SI_122_August2016_100_MG | ecosystem: Environmental > Aquatic > Marine > Inlet | place: Canada: British...
CGCAGCCGCCACCAGACTTAAATAGCTGGGTGGCTCCAAGCCCTCCTAATTTTGCCTAAATCGTCCTTATCAGTTGGCCTGTTGGGCCTGGCTAGCTGGCTCACAAAGTGCCTCTGGCCTAGGCATGCGGCCAAATCCAGCATGGTATGCCGGCGCGGCAAGCTCAGATTGAGCGAGGTTTCATCTTTACTCTTTACTGCTTACTGCTTAGTTCTGACTCCTGACTCCTGACTCCTGACTCCTGACTCCTGACTCCTGACTCCTGACTCCTGACTCCTGACTCCTGACTCCTAGCAGCATTACTGGTTAGCCGGCGCTGATTACAAGGTTCTTGCGTGGCAGTGCCAAACTCCAGGGGCAGGCCTGCCTGTCCATCAGGTCCCATCAAACAGGGTCATCTGGGATTCATCTGGCTCTTCTGGATCCTCAAAATTGACCCCCAGCCCTATCAACCTGACGGCCTTACCTTCACCTCGATCCCAGGCCGACTCGAGCAGCGCTTGTATCGCCGATCGATTTAACTTGTCACCCGCTCGTTCCATTGTGGTCTGCTGGAAGTTCTCAAATTTGAGTTTGACGACCTGGTTTTTAATGAGGCGATGACTATACTTCTCCAGGCGATGAGTCAGCTCTTTAAATAGGGCGTTGATGGCTGATTCGGTATCTTCAAGGGAGCTAAAGTCATCCGCAAAAGTACGCTCAACGCTGACTGATTTGCGAATCCAGTGGGTGGTCAGTTCGCGGTTATCGATGCCGCAGGCGCGCTGATAGAGGTGCTGTGCAAATCGGCCAAAATGCCCGGCCAGCTTTGCTTCACCGTATTTGCGTACGTCTGAGCAGGTGTTTAAACCGAGCTTGTCGAGCTTGGCAACGGTCACCTTGCCGACGCCTGGGATTTTACCTAGAGGCAGGGCTAGCACAAACGCTTCCATGGTCGCAGGGGTCAGCACGAACTGCCCATTTGGCTTGTTTTCATCACTACATATTTTGGCGAGGAATTTATTGGGTGCAACCCCTGCCGAGGCGGGCAGGTTAAGCTCACGTTTGAGGGTTGTACGAATATCTTCAGCAATTAAAGTGGCACTCCCCTGGTATAGTGTGGAATCAGAAACATCCAGATAGGCTTCATCCAGGCTGACAGGCTCGATCAAAGCAGTATAGCGCTGGAATATGGCCCTGATTTGCCTGGAGATTAATTGGTAGTAGGCCATTCTTGGCGGCAGGATGGTCAGTTGCGGGCAGAGCCTGACAGCGTGGGCCATGGCCATTGCTGAATGCAACCCAAATTTTCTCGCCGGATAATTGCAGGTGGCAACCACTCCTCGTTTTTCTGGCGAGCCGCCAATGGCCAGCGGTGCTTCTGCGAGACTCGGATCATCGCGCATTTCTACAGCAGCATAAAAACAATCCATATCGATATGGATAAACTTACGATTCAAGGTTGAGGTGATTTGATCGTGTTCCGGCAAGGACGGTTTCACCTGGTAGTCTAATATTCCTGATTGTAGCCATATTTTGTTGTCCAAGGTAGGCAAAAGCAGGTGGTTCGCTGATATAATACCGACAAGGATTTGGATGCTGCGATGAATTTAGAAGAGGCGAGACAACGTTTTATACCTGCCGTAGAAGAGATTCTTGAACAGTGCCGGATTGTCGATGAATTTGTCGACAAAGAGCGCTTCCAGATCATGATTGCCACGATATGGGGCAACGCGGTCCTGGACCCGGATAAATCCGGGATCACCAGTGAGGAACTCAGCGTTTTGCACGATTTCCTGAATGAAGAACTGGCCCGGGTTGTCGGAGAAGAACAGGACATTACCAGTGCCTTTGAGTTTATTGTCAGCCGCAGGGGCCAAGATAGCCTGGTGCGCCTTAGTATTAGCCAGCGGCACAAGGAATTCTTGTTGTATTTCGCCCGGCTGATCCTGCAACGGGATATTAAGCTCGACTGAGCCCGGCTTTTTTATCCAGGTGTTTTTGTACAATTAACGAACCGATTAGGTCACCCTCCACATTAATAGCCGTCCTGAAGGTGTCCAGGGGCCTCTCAATGACCAGCAGAATGGCGATGGCTTCAAGCGGTATACCGACCGCAAGCAACACAATCTGCATTCCTGACATTGAGGCGGTTGGCATGCCAGGTGCGCCAATTGAAGAGATCATCGCCATCAGGAACACAGTTATCACCATTACAGTTGATAGCTCGATGCCGTAAAGATAAGCCAGGAAAATAGCAGCAACGGCTTCAAATAGTGCCGTGCCGTCCATATTCATGGTGGCCCCCAATGGCAGAACGAAACTACTGACGCTTTTATCGACGTTGAGCTTTTGCTCGGCAGTTTGCATGGAGACTGGTAGCGTGGCTGAACTTGATGAGGTCGAAAAAGCGACCAGGAGTGGCTGCGCAATATTGAGCAGGATCTTTGCTGGCGACAGGCCGGTAAATGTCCAGGCGACTAGTGGCAGCACAATGGCCCCATGGACCAGGGTAAGGCAGGTAACCAGCAGGCCAAACTGGAAAAGCTGGGTCAGGAAGCCTTCAGCGTATTCGGAGTTAAAACCGAGTTTTAAGGTAAAGTCGAAAATGATGGCAAAAATGCCAATCGGCAACAGCCTGATGACCCAACCCAATACCTTCATGATGACCTGGTTCAGGTGGTTCACAGCCGTAAAGACTGGGCTGTCCTCAGGTAGCACGATGACCATGGCGATACCCAGCAGGAAGGCATTAGCAACGATACCAACGATGTTCAGGTTTGCCAGCGCATGGAACGGGTTAGTAAAAATCAATTGAAACAATTGCTGCAGAACCAGAGTGAGCGAGCTATTACTGGGGTCGATCATTCGGTCGGTGGAAAAATGCAGACTTGATTCAAGCACGGCCGGGTATTCGGTCCAGGGATGGATCCAGAATACAGCTGCCAGGCCAAGTATCACGGCAAGGCTGGTGGTCAGCAGGTAATACAGAAGCGTCACCGTACCCAGCTGTCGTAAACGGATTACGCTGCCTATATTTGAGATGCCGGTTAATAGTGAGAAAAAGATCATAGGTGCTATCAGCATCTTCAGGGCAGCCAGAAAGCTGACCTTGACCATCTTGATGATGTCGTAAGCAACCGGGGGGGATGACAGCCACTCTGGGGTACCAAAGAGCTTTGCCAGGAAGATACCGAGCAGCGCCGCCATTAACATTTGTAAAGTCAGATTTTTGTGCATTGCAGCGATCCTGTTCGATTCTGCGCTGATAATACCAAATGTGAGTCGACAGGATTAGCCCAAAACTGAATTATAAACAGTCAAATGACCCTACATAACGCTACGCTGGTACGATATTGGGTTAAACAGATTCAGTGCGCAGTTCAGTCAGTTTGCTTTAGGCGCTGATGGACTCAGATGACAATTCCCCAGGAGCTGTTCACATCTCTTGCCGAACAAGCTACCCTGCCAGATAGACAGGCGCGGAAATAAACTATGAATGACGGGACGATGATCAGCCTGGTTTTACTTACTATGGTAGTGATAGCTTTGCTCTGGCAGACTTTCTTTCTGCCTGGCCGAAGTGACAGGGTTAGCGTTGGTCCCGACGTGATTCGGCTCAATCTGAACAATGCCAGGGCCATTGCCTGTGGTGAACACATCAGTCAGTTACTGGGTTATAGCAATACCCAGGATTGCCTCGACCATTTTAAAACGGGCCAGCATTTTCTAAATGTGAGCCTGCGGCAGGTGCTTGATTACCAGGTTCGCTCCAGTGATATTAAAATACAGGACGCCTATGGCGTGTCCCTGAGTAGTAGATTCCAGTTTAGTGTCCAGCGAACCAGTGGCTACGCGGATCTAGAATTATTACCCAGGGGCCTTAAGGGCTTGCACCGGGATGGGGTGATGACTGCTCCAGACATTGGTGAAATCGATGCGGGTAATGCCACCGGGCCCCTCAACTCTAAGCTCAGAAGAATTGAGTCCAGGCAGGAGGCCTGGTGCGACGAGGATTTTTCTATCTGGTTGCAAACGGCCTATCAGAGCAGTCCCCAACCCAGCTACCCGTTTGTCATTGAACGCGCCTCAGGCCGGCTTAGGGTACATGACAAACTGCTTGAAACCCTGGGGTTGAACAAGGGTTTGATTTGGATAAATCGATATCGTTGGCAAAGTGCCTTGTCCAGGCCATCACAACAAAAACTGGCGGCGCTGTTAGACAGTCTGAGTCCGGTTGATGCCAGGCTCAGTTCGTTGGATCTAGCCAGTATTGAACTGGATAAACTTGACCTGAGCAGTATTGACGGAGAATTGTTGCGTTTTCAGGTCAGCGCTAGTGCGGTTGGCCTGCCCGTTGATTGCTTTGTGTTCGGCCGTTTGACTCGGGTTGACTTGGAATCGCTGTCGCAATCCAATGCGCCTGAAAAGACAGGCTTGGCCAGGATGCCTGAAGATCGAGCTGAAGCGGGGCTTTATGGTTCAGGAATAGCGGGTTCCCTAGAGAAACTAATTAAGGTGGCCTTGGTTGAGGATGAGCCCATTGCAGCAGAATACTTGTCAGAGCAGCTTGCTTCACTGGGCTATAGTGTTGCCTGGTATCAGCGCGGTTCTGACCTGATGGCTGCTATACAGGCAGGTAAGTTGTTTCAGCTGGTGATTACGGACTGGCAGTTAGCAGCAGGTGAATCTGGCGCTGACTTGGTGACTTACCTCCGGCAGAGGCATTTTTCAGGCGGGATCGTAGTCTGTTCAGCAGAATCAGTGCCAGAAACCTTCGGCATAGACTGTATTATGCGTAAACCGGTTGATCCAATGGCATTTGCTGAGAGTTTAATGACCTTGCTGGACAAACTCCATGGCGTTGAAACTAAACCAGTTGATACTGTTCCAGCGTTGCATGAGCCTTCATCTTGAAACAACCGTTGATTCCTAATCTGGTTAAGCATCTGCCGTATCCCTGTTTCATTGTTGATCAGAAGCTTCGGCCGGTGTTTATTAACGAGGCCGCGCTTGAGACTTTTGAGTCAACCGATGCGCTGGTGGAGGAATGTCTGGTTGCGCCGGACTTTAGCTTGCATCAGCCTTGCAAGTACGTTGTCGAGCACATGGGGCAGTCGTTGAGGATTACTTCAATTTTAGATGAGCATCAGATCATTGTTTTTGTCAATAAGCTCGAGCCGGATTCACACGTCAGGAATGAGGCTAGTCCGCTGCATCCTGCTCGCGAAGCTTTATTGAAAAACCTCCAGAATTTGTTGAATACGACTCGCGGTTATGCTGAATTGATTACTGTGATGCTCGACGAAGAGACGGCCGTTTCAGGAGAGCGCCTGGCTGCCGTACGGCGCTATGAACAACACCTCAATGATCATTTGACAGATATGGAAGCGTTGCTGGCTGATCCGTTAACGCATAGTGCAGATTCCAGGCTGGAGACGGCTATGCGTCCCAGGGCAATCGTGTTCTTCGAAAATCAAATAAGGGGAGAATTGATTGCCGAACTGTTTGCCGCCCAGGGCATGGAGGTTAGCCTGGCGGCAAACTCCGAGGCTGCGTTAGAACAGGTCAATGGCAGTGAGCACGAGGTGCAGTTAGGCGTGTTTGATCAAGCAGGCCCGGCTACAGAGCAGCTATTGAAACGTCACCCTAGATCAATGGTTATTTATTGTAATGCTGAAATTGAGCTCGATGACGACAATCCACGAATTGGTCGAGTGCCGGATCAGCCCTTGGACATCAATGACGTTCTGAGAGTGTCCGTGAAGATGCTCAGTCAGTTTTAATCCCTGCTGCAGCCGACAGGATTTGGCCGATTGGGCGGTGTAATACCAGGTCCGCAATCGGGTCAAGGTCAGTGTCCTGATTATTAATAATAATCAGTTTTGCCTGGTTCTGTTTAGCCATGACGGGAAACCCTGCGGCGGGGTAAACCGTCAACGATGAACCAATGGCGATAAAAGTATCGCAATCAAGGGTGGCTCTTTCCGCGCGCTGCATGGCTTCAATGGGCATAGCCTGACCGAATGAGATAGTGGCGGTTTTTATGATGCCCGTGCATTCATTACAAATCGGCAGTCGCTGCTCAGCCAGAAAGGCTTCACGAATAGCAGTTAGTTCATAGCGCTTGCCACAGTCAAGGCAACTGGCATAGTTAGCGTTACCGTGTAGTTCTGTGATTTGCTCATCTGCTATGCCGGATTGCTGATGCAGGCCATCGACGTTCTGGGTGATGACATGACTGACTTTGCCTATGGAAGCCCAGTGGCTGATGGCATAGTGGCCGGAATTAGGCGATGCTTTAGCCATTTTATTATCACCGGTAAATTTGCGCTGCCAGGATTCTCGTCGCCATTCTTCTGAGCCAATGAAATCACTGAAATCAATGGGCGTCTGGGTTTTCCATACCCCCTGAGGGCCACGAAAATCAGGTATTCCAGACTCAGTTGATATTCCCGCGCCAGTAAAGACGACGATATTCTGACCGGCAGCTATCAGCTCCTGAAGTGCTACTACCTCGTTATCCATTGTAATCTCTTGCTAAAACCAGTGACAATAACAGAGTATCTCAATCTCAACCCAGATGGAAAACAAGCTGTGCAGATAGAATACTTTTTTGATTGTTCCAGTCCCTGGACTTATCTTTCGTTTGCGCGAATATGCAAACTACTGGCTCGTTACCAATTCGAGCTTAAGCTGCGGCCGATCCTGGTCGGGGGTATTTTCAACACCATCAATCCGTCTGTTTATGACGCCAGGGATCATCCTGTACAGGCCAAGGAAAACTACTATGATAAAGACCTGGCCGATTGGGCTGAGTACGAAGGGATCAAAGTGGGCTCGCCGCCGGTCTTCCCAGTCAACAGCGTTAAAGCCATGCGGGGTTGTTTTGCAGCAGAGCAGGTGGGGCTGGCATTACCCTATATTGAAGCCTGTTTCCGGCGATATTGGGGTGAACTTGAAGATATTTCCGATGATCGCGTGCTGCGTTTAATTCTGGAGGAAGTGGGGCTCGATGACGCCGGTTTTTTTGAAGCCATCGGTTCAGCCGAGTACAAGGACAAATTGCGTCAGAATACCGAGGAGCTGATGTCCCGGGGTGGGTTTGGCTCACCTACGTTCTTTATCAATGGAGCAGATATGTATTTTGGTAATGACCGGCTGATGTTGATAGAACTTAAACTACAGGAGCAGCCCTGATGAATTGGTATGATCGAGTCGTATTACCAACATTGCTGAACACCCTGATGAAATCGCCGGAAATGACCCGGATTCGCGCCAGGCAAATCCCTAAAGCCCAGGGCAGGGTTATTGAGATCGGTGTCGGTTCCGGTTTGAACCTGCCATTTTATGAGCCGGGTACCCAGGTCTTCGCTATCGACCCTTCCGAAGAACTGCAGGTTTATGCAAAGCGGGTAGCACAGCAAAGCGGCACCGATGTGGTTTTTTCAGCGCAATCCGGCGAGTCAATCCCTGCAGATGACAACAGCTTTGACACGGCCGTAATCACCTGGACTTTGTGTACGATTAAGGATGCCTTAAAAGCATTAGACGAAGTTCGGCGTGTACTTAAACCGCACGGGAAATTGGTCTTTGCCGAGCATGGCCTGGCACCCGATGCCAGTGTGGTCAAATGGCAGAACCGGATTAATCCGGTCTGGCGGTCCCTGGCAGGTGGCTGTAACCTGAATCGCTCACCCGAGCAACTGCTGACCCAGGCGGGTTTTAGCTTTGAGGAGTTGCAATGCGGCTATATAGCAGGCCCTAAGATTGCGACCTATACCTACCAGGGGGTCGCCTCAGTTAGGTAGGCAGGCCAGCATTTACTCAGTACGGGTCTGTAAGTCCCGTAACCTCCGGAAGGCACTTGGTTCTGCGCCAGCCATCTCGGATACGATGGCCGCAGTACACTGCGCCGGTGTGAGCCTGCCAGTATCAACCTCAATGTCATAGAGATTATGAGCATGGCACTGCATGAGGTGGCCACGGGCAGTACCAGGAAATCGCCCGAGGCGCTGTGCTTCGCGGTCTTCTATGATGGCCAGGTCACACCGGATACCGACGAACCATACTTCAATGCCAGCAAATACTTGCAGGTAATCGCTGAGGAATTCCGGTTCGAGGATAATATCATCGATAATAATATTGATTTCAGCATCAACAAAGCCGCGCATAGCGCGACGCATGCCTTTCAAGAGTGCAATACCCTGATCGCCGAAGGTGACTCTGGTATAGGGGGACTCAACGTCAGCGACAGGCACCACATTAAGGCCCTGCCAACCCGTTGTTCCCACCGGTGCATTAAGGCCCCTGAATTTATCGGGCATGCCGTCCCTGAATTGATCAAGGGCAATATGCTGCCAGTGGTCGGGCAGGCTGGCCTGAAGCGCTCGGGCCAGGGTGGTTTTCCCCGAGCTTGACGTTCCATTAAGGAAGATGGCCTTGGCTGGCACCGGATACTCCATTGATTTATCGCCGCAATCCTGTCATAGAATGGAGGGCTTGTAACCCTAAAATAACGTGATTAGGTTCTGCATAGGGTAAATAAGCGCTTGAATACATCAAGATACTGGTTTTGAGAGGTTTAAGCAGGATCCGGCAGCATGCAGCAGTCTGGTTAAAAGGCTTTTTTGGGAGGCTTTTTTGAAAGGCTTGTCCGGAGGGCTTTTCCATTCGGCACCTGCGTGCCGCCAATATTCGCGCTTAACCCTTAACCCTTAACCCTTAACCCTTAACCCTTAACCCTTAACCCTTAACCCTTAACCCTTAACCCTTAACCCTTAACCCTTAACCCTTAACCCTTAACCCTTAACCCAGGGAGTGATCATGCTCGATAAAAATCGAAACCAAAACCGGTGTTGGAGGCCATAATGCGCAGGGACAATCGGCCACTGTGGTGGTGCCGTTTAGGCCAATGGTTCAGCCAGCGCTGGATCGCGCATTTTATCCGGCCGCAGCTGGATGGTTGCGGCGAAGACCTGAGAGTCATGTATCCCAGACATTTACAAGTGTCCGGGTCTTCAATCTGCTTTGGTGATCATGTCCATATAATGGCTTTAGCTGATTCACCGGTACGGCTTTCAGTCTATGAAGGATTAGGCCGTATTACGGTTGGCGATTACTGCATTATTAATCCCGGGGTGCGCATCACCTCAGCGACTGAAATTGTGCTTGGACACAGCTGCCTGCTGGCGATGAACTGCTATATCACCGATGCTGACTGGCACGATATCCAGCACCGCATCTATGCTCCAGGCGAGAGCCTGGCTGTCACCCTGGGTGATAATGTCTGGATTGGGGACAGTGCGATGGTGACTAAAGGCGTCACTATCGGCAAAAACAGTATTATTGGCGCCGGGTCAGTGGTCACCAAAGATATCCCGGACAATGTGATTGCTGCAGGTAATCCGGCCAGGGTCATCCGCCAATTGGATGCCAGTGACGTCATTGACCGTTCTGCGCTGTTTGCCATGGAAGCGCCATATAGCCAATTTGAAGCCGATTACTATGAGAAGTTATTAAAGGGAAATACCTTCCTCGGCTGGATCGGTAGCCTGTTGTTTCCAGGTAGTCAGAATTAACACTAAGCGATATCACCATAGATCTGCTGGCGGCGTAGCAATAGGGCCTGTCGGTTCATGGTATAACGTTGTGGATCGGGTGAGCCTAGGCTCTCTGCTGCCATAATGCAGCCCATCTGGGCACTTTCCCTAATGCCAAACGATTCCGAGAGTCCGCAGATAAACCCAGCCCTGAATGCATCGCCGCAGCCGGTAGGGTCTATAATTTCACGGGTGGTGACAGCGTCAACATGCAGGGATTCTGCTTTCTGGTACAGATCAACCCCGTTAGCCCCTCGGGTGACGATAACCAGACCCATTATTTCCAGCATTTCTGGGTGAGATAGGCCAGCATTGGTCAGCAGGATGTCATATTCGTGACTGTTCACCATGACAAGCCGAGAAAGCTGTAGCAATTCCCGAATATCCTGCTGAGAGAAGCCCTCGATGCCCTGGCCGGGATCAAAGATAATCGGCACCGTTAACTCACTTAGGTTCCTTGCCTGGCGGAGCATGATTTCAGCATCTTCCGGTGCCAGCATGGCGAGAGTTATGGTGTCGATCTCATCTATCTGGCTTGGCAGGAGTCGTTGCGTTGATGCGGCCGCACCGGAATAAAACCCGGTAATCTGGTTACCTGCAGGGTCACTGATTAGAGTACAGTGAGCACTGTGTTCAAAGCCGCTGTCAACGGTGATGTATTGACAGTTGATCCCTTGGGATTCCAGGTGTTGGCGATAGCCGTTGTTAAAGTCGAGTCCTGCTGCTGATAGCGGTAGGCAGTCGACACCCAGCTGGGCCAGGCCATAGGTTATATTCATGCCACAACCACCAAAACAGGTATGATAATCAGTCAGTTGCAGTGAAATATTGAGTGCTTGTATCTGGTATTTATCCTGATAATCCGCGAACGAGCCTTTGTACTTCAGGATATGGTCAATGGCCAGGCTGCCGCAGACCAGGATTTTCGGTGCAGGATGGCTAGGCATGGTGTTTGGCAAATTCCGTGCAGAGGCTGATCAGGGTTTTGATATCATCATTATTGATATCCTTATGAATCACCCAGCGTTGGCCGGTCAGGATGATGCCATTTGCTTGCAGATCATCGCTGAGCAAGTTGTAGTATTCCGGCTCCAGATCCAGGAAAAGCATATTAGTATCTGGCGCTGCCTGTAGTTTGAATCCCGGTAATCCGCCCAGTGCATTGCCTAGTTCTAGTGTTCTGAGATGATCTTCATGCAGCCTGGTGACATTGTGTTCCAGTGCGAACAGGCCAGCTGCAGCCAGAAAACCGGCCTGGCGCATACCGCCTCCGAGCATTTTTCGCCAGCGCCGAGCCTGGTCTATTATGACCTTGCTGCCCACCAGTACTGAACCAGCGGGTGTGCCGAGGCCCTTGGATAAGCACAGGGACACCGTGTCAAAGTGCCTGCAGATGTCGCTGATATTGACTCCCAGTTTAACCGCGGCATTAAAGGCTCTAGCGCCATCAAGATGGCATGACAGTCCCCGGCAACGAGCGAGTTCAGTAGCTTGCTGCATATAGTCAAGGCTTACCACTTTGCCGCCGACGGTATTCTCCAGACAAAGCAGCCTGGTTTTAGCAAAGTGCATGTTATCGGGTTTGATCATTTTTTTGATGAGTTCTAGGGGTATTTCGCCTTTTTCATTGAAGGCAATAGGCTGTGGCTGAATGCCGCCTAGTACGGCGCCACCACCGGCTTCATAAAGATAGGTATGGGCGTCCATGCCAGCAATATATTCATCGCCCCGGTCGCAATGGCTGAGCAGGGCGGCAAGGTTGCTTTGGGTACCCGAGGTCAGAAATATGCCTGCCTCTTTAGCCGTCATCTCAGCTGCCAGGGCCTCCAGGGCATTGACACTGGGATCATCGCCATAAACGTCATCACCAACTTCGGCATCAAACATGGCCTTGCGCATATCGGCGCAGGGCCTGGTGACAGTATCACTGCGAATGTCTATATTCATATTAACTGATTCATATTAACCACCAATGCTATAGCCATTGATATTAAAGAACTCAACGCTGACTTGCTTAGTTGTAGCCAAAGTTAGTCGTCGCCTGATAAAAAAATGCCGGTGAAAAGATAATAATGGCCGGACAAAAATACAACGGATTGGCTGACAAATTCCAGGACCCAGTTATTCGGTTTCATCCTACAGATATTCAATTTCATACCACAGACAATTAATTCCGTATTTTTGTGAGTTAATTCCGTGTCTCAGCCAAATAAAAAACTGCACCCCAGCTGCAAATAATTGTTTTAATCAGGGGCCGTTATTTTGCGAGCAAGCGTTGTCTTTTCGGCGGCTATGGCCATAATACGCCATACTTAACCGTAATGCTCTATTGGTTAAACCATGGGTCCAGCTAATTATCTGGGCAATGAACCAGGCTAATATCCTGGCACGATCATAGTCGGTTTTTAGCTCAGAATTTTAGCTCAGAAAGGGGTGAGTCATGTATACCGGCATTGTACAGGCCAATTTACCTATCGATAGTGTTACCCGAAAGCCTGGATTACTGACCTTTGCGGTGATCCTCCCCGAGCAACTCAGTGAGGCGGTTACCTTAGGCGGCAGTATCGCCGTTAATGGTTGTTGTTTTACAGTAGTCACTAGGCAGGCAAACGCTAGCGGTCTCAAGGTAACCTTTGATGCGATCCAGGAAACCCAGGATCTTACTAATATCCGCCTGCTTGAAGCCGGTACACTGGTGAACATCGAACGCTCAGCCAAACAGGATGTTGAAATCGGTGGACATATCCTGTCCGGCCACATTATTGGCACGGCTGAAGTGGTACACATTGCCAGATCAGAAAACAATTGCCGTATGACCTTTAAAGCAGACCCTGCCTGGCTGAAATTCGTCTTTGATAAGGGCTTTCTCGCCGTTAATGGCGCCAGTTTGACGGTGGCGGCGATCGACCGAGAGAAATCCACCTTCAGCATTAACTTGATCCCGGAGACTTTGCACCGGACTAACCTTGCCGTGTTAACCCACGCAAGCCTGGTGAATATTGAGGTTGAATCGCAGACCCAGGTCATCGTTAATACCGTCGAGCGCATCATGGCAGAACGCTATACGCCGGTATAAACCGATATACGCCGGTATAATCAGTGAATTCCGGTTCGACTTTCGCTATCATGAGCGCCTGTGAGCGATAGCCATACAGGCCAGGTAATGACCCCTTTACAACTCTTTGATACCTATGAACGCAAGGTCCGCGCGTTCGAGCCATTGACGGCAGGACGGGTGGGCATGTATGCCTGCGGGCCCACGGTTTACAACTTTGCTCATATCGGTAACCTGCGAACCTATTTATTCGAAGATATCCTGCGCCGGGTATTGGAATTTAACGGTTATGAAGTACACCACGTCATGAATATCACTGATGTGGGTCACCTTACGTCTGATGCTGACTCCGGCGAAGACAAGATGGAACTGGGATCAAAGCGAACGGGCATGACCGCCTGGGAAATGGCTGATTATTACAGCGAGGCTTTTATTGCCGACCTGGAGCGTCTTAATATCCTCATGCCCGATGTCTGGTGCAAGGCAACGGATCATATTGACGAACAGATCGCCTTCGTGGAAGACCTTGAAACAAAAGGGTATACCTACCGGACTAACGATGGTATCTACTTTGACTCGCAGAAACTTAACGGCTATGGCCATCTCGCCCGCCTTGATGTCGAGGGTTTGCGGCAGGGTGCACGGGTGCAACCCGGAGAACGACGATTTGTGACTGATTTTGCGCTGTGGAAGTTCTCTCCGCCGGGAGAGCAGCGGCAAATGGAATGGCAGAGCCCCTGGGGAATAGGCTTCCCAGGCTGGCATATCGAATGTTCTGCCATGTCTGCCAAATATCTCGGTGACTTCTTTGATATCCACTGTGGTGGCGAGGATCATATTCCTATCCATCACACCAACGAGATCGCCCAGACTGAAGCCAGCCGAGGCACCCGACTGGCTAATTTCTGGATGCATGGTTATTTCCTCCAGGTCGGGGATGCCAAGATGGCCAAGTCTGACGGTGAATTCCTACGCCTGAAAACCGTGATCGAGAAAGGCTTTGATGCCAGTAGTTACCGGTACTTCTGCATGACTGCCCATTATCGAACCCAGATGTCGTTCAGTTGGGATAGCCTGCAGGCCACCAATACGGCGCTGCAGCGGTTATACCAGCTAGCTTATGATTGGGGAGAGCCTGGCGAGATAGCCAGCGGGATGCTCGGCCGGTTTGCCGACCATATTAATGATGATCTGAATATACCGCGCGCCATTGCCGTCATCTGGGATATGGTTAAAGCGGATATCAATAAGGCTGACAAGAAGGCGACCTTGCTGGAGATGGATAAAGTACTGGGTTTGGGGTTCGCCGACTGGCGACCGCAGGAACGGGAGGTTCCTGCAGATGTAATGGCCTTGGTCGAGCAACGTGAGCAGGCTCGCCAATCCAGGGATTTCACCCGGGCAGACAGTTTAAGGGCTGAAGTGGCAGCGCTCGGGTTTCAGATCGAAGATACCCGTGAAGGGCCCAAGGTGACAGGTTAAAGGTGTGCATTAACGATATGG
>Ga0233433_10002995_pt1 | contig 14119 bp, 6 predicted proteins | sample SI_122_August201_5_FD_179868 | JGI IMG/M metagenome (GOLD analysis project Ga0233433, IMG submission 179868) | Seawater microbial communities from Saanich Inlet, British Columbia, Canada - SI_122_August2016_100_MG | ecosystem: Environmental > Aquatic > Marine > Inlet | place: Canada: British...
CAGGGATACGAAACCTTCATTGCCGAGATGGACCATTATACCCGCGTCCTCACGCTCGACTGGAACGAGTACAGGGAAGCGGACGAAGTCGCCCGACTAGTGAAAGAAAAAGCGGCCGAAAACCGCGAATTCCTCCGCGACCTGAAGCGGATCTAGGGTTTCTATCAAATACCTAGCGCTTGACCAAGGAAACTTGATCGGTAGGTTAGGTTGGATGAAATTCCTTTCCTTGATCCTTGCCACGACCGCTCTTTCCCTGAGCGCGGCTAAAAGACCAAACATTCTTTTCATATTCACCGACGATCACGCATATCAAGCCGTCGGGGCGTACGACTCTTGGCTCAAGGAACACTGCCCTACCCCGAATATCGATTCGCTCGCTCGGGACGGCATGCTTTTCGAGCAGTGCTACGTGACCAACTCGATCTGCGGACCAATGCGGGCCTCCATCCAGACCGGCAAGTACTCCCACGCCAACGGCTTCCTCGTCAACGGGAACAAGTTCGATGGAACCCAACAGACCTTCCCCAAGCTTCTTCGCAAGGCGGGCTACACCACTGCGGTGGTCGGCAAGTGGCATCTGGGCACTCATATGTCCCCCCAGGGCTACGACTACTCGGAAGTTCTGATCGGACAAGGACCATACTACAACCCGCCCATGCGCCTGGACGCGGACGGGGACGGCAAACACGACGAGGTCATCAAGCACGTGGGCTACACCACGGATATTATCACCGACCTCGCCCTGAACTGGATGAAAAACAAAAGGGACAAGGACAAACCCTTCATGCTCATGTTCCAGCACAAGGCCCCTCACCGAAATTGGCAACCTGCTCCCAAGTACCTGAACAAGTACGACGACGTCACCCTTCCCGAACCCGACACTCTTTTCGACGATTACAAGGGACGAACACTGGCCGCCTACCAGCAGGACATGACCATCGCCGAAACCATGACCAAGGGCGACCTCAAGCTGAGCCCACCCGGCAACCTCACCCCCGAACAAAGAAAACTCTGGAACGCGGCTTATGACCCAAAGAACAAAGCCCTCGCCGAGGCCAACCTATCGGGCAAGGACTTGGTTCGCTGGAAATACCAGCGCTACGTAAAGGATTACCTGCGCTGCATCGCCTCGGTGGACGATGGGATCGGACGGATGCTCGGCTACCTCAAGGAAGCGGGCTTGGACAAGGACACAATCGTGATCTACTGCTCGGATCAGGGATTCTACCTTGGTGAGCATGGCTGGTTCGACAAGCGCTGGATGTACGAGGAATCCCTGCGTACGCCCATGCTCGTGCGCTGGCCCGGAGTGACCAAACCGGGCAGTCGCAACGGCGACATCGTTTCCCCCATCGATTTTGCCGGCACTTTTTGCGAGGTGGCGGGCATCGACGTACCCTCCGACATCCACGGTCGATCCCTCGTTCCTGTCCTCAAAGGCAAGACACCCAAGGATTGGCGCAAAAGCTTTTATTATCATTATTACGAATACCCGGGCTGGCACTATGTTCGCCGCCACTACGGCGTAGCCGACGGACGGTACAAGCTGATGCATTTCTATGAGAAGGACGTCGACCAATGGGAACTGTTCGATCTCAAGTCCGACCCAAGCGAAATGAAGAGCGTCTACGGGCAACCCGGCATGGCCAATGTACAAAAAAGGCTGACCAAGCAATTGGCCATGCATCGCAAGAGACTTCAAGTGCCGGCGGAGGACCCGCCCCACTCCATCGTCAATCGCCTCCCCCCTCGAACACGCAAGCCGACCGAACCAAACTGAGCTTGCGGATGCTCCACGTCAGCGTTCTTCTAGCGAACCTAGCCAAATCGAAGTTTCTCCTCCTTCGTGCTTGACCCGACTCATTCGAGCGGGAAAGTAAATTTTGTCATGAAAAGGTTCGTTTTGCTCGTCTCGCTAATTGTTGCAATTTCAAATCAAGCATTGGCGGAGGTCCCTCAGGTTACCGCCACCCACGACTACGACGTCGTCTACGTGCGGGCTCCGCGATACGGTGACGAGGGACATGCCCACTGGCCGGAGGTCAAGGATCCCATACGCATGGAACCGGGCGCGGATTTAATGCTGCTTCACCCTGATGGGAGCGAGGAAGTGCTGGTCAAGGGAGGCAACGGATCGGTGATAGATCCTTTTCCATCTCTGGACGGCGAGTGGATTTATTACGTTTACTTTCACGATCAGCGCAAGGAAGCCCTGAACTCCCAACGGCGTTTGGCGTCAAGGGCCGGGTCGGACATTTACAAGATCCACCTGAAGAGCCGTAAGATCGTCCGGTTGACCCATCAGGAATGGACGCCCAACACCGGGGTCGCTGATTGGGCGGAGCACCCTACCGACCGCGACAAGGTGAATTTGGGATACGGCATCTTCAACCTCGGCCCCTGTCCTTTGCCCGGTGGGAAGGTGGTGTTCAGTTCCAGTCGCAACGGTTACCTGCCGAACAAAAGCTACACCTTCCCCAACTTGCAACTCTTCGTCATGGACGAGGACGGCAAGAACGTTGAATTGATCGGTCACCTGAACCTGGGCAGCGCCTTGCATCCCACGGCCTTGAAGGATGGACGCATCATGTTTTCCAGCTACGAGGGACAGGGACTGCGCGACCAACGCCTGTGGAGTCTGTGGGCCATTCGCCCGGACGGAACCGAGTGGCAACCACTGGTCAGCGTATTTTCCGGGGCCTCCGCTTATCACTTCCAGACTCAGCTCTCTCGCGGCGACCTCGTGGTGGAGCACTACTACAACCAAAACAACAATGGATTCGGCAGCTTTTTTTCATTGCCTCCGAAACCACCGGTCGGAGTGGCTCCATTCGGTGACCCGAACCCTCGGCACGAATCGAATCCCCGCTTTCGGCAAGGTATTCACAGCAACGGAAAACCGCGCTATGAATCGATTGCCTTTTCACCAAAGGGCTTGGACGGACTCACTCGGTTCACCCATGGGCAGGACAATGCCTCCCCAAAGGATGAACTCGGCAACTACGTCGGCAAGGTAACCCATCCGAGCTCCGCCCCAAACAATGACCTGCTGCTGGTGTGGTCGCCCGGCCCGGCCAACGATTTGCGCCGCCCCGTGAACAAGCCCGATTACGACGGGGGCATCTACCGGGTGCCCGGCGGCGGACCGGTACGGGATTATCGCGAACTGGTTAAGCTCAAGAACGATCCGCGCTATAATGAAATGCAACCGAAACCGGTGGTGAGCTACCGGGCGATCTACGGGATCGATGAACCAGTCACCCTTCCTCCTCTCGCTAACGATGGCTCCGAGCATGTGACTTTGCCCGCTGGCACCCCCTTCGGATTGGTCGGCACCTCCTCTTTTTACAAGCGCAACACACGCCCGGGCTACGGTGCGAAATCCTTCGACGGGCTCGACCCGTTCAATACCTCGCAGAACGGGGCTAGCCCGAATTGGAGAACCCAAGGTGCGGATGCGGGCAAGTATTCCGATAATGATATCTTCGCCGTACGCATCCTGTCCATGGAGCCTAGTTCCCACTTCAGTTACGGGGCAAAGATGGGACGAAACTCCCGCAATTTCATGAACCATGCCCAAGAGCGCCTGCGCATCATCGGCGAGATTCCGCTGCGCAAAAAAGATGCCGAGGGTAAAGAGATCCTCGATTCGGAAGGCAATCCAGACACCAGTTTCTTGGCCCGAATCCCCGCCGACGTTCCCTTCACTTTCCAGACGCTGGACCGTAACGCCATGGTCTTGAACATATCGCAGACATGGCACCAGTTGCGACCAGGCGAAAAACGCTACAACTGCGGTGGTTGTCACGCCCACGCTCAGGAGGGCTTGGATTTCTCCCTGACTTTTGCCGGAAGAGATGACTATCGCCCGACCGACTTGACCCAGTTGGCAACCCTGCTCAAGCCAGGTAAGAAGGAATTGGAAATGGAGAAACAATCCGTCGGAGCAGTGGATGTGGAGTACTATCGGGACATCAAGCCCCTGTTGCAGCGCTCTTGCATCAAGTGTCACGCCGGAGGCAAGAATCCCGCCGCCGAATTGGTGCTGGATGACGAGGAGGAAGTAGATGGTTACGAGAATACCTGGCATCGCCTGGCAAACGACCAGCGGGCCAAGTATGGGCGCAAACCGGTGATCAAGAACGGCTCATGGCGCCAAACCAATGCCTCCCGCTACATCCGTAAATTTCAATCCAGGCGAAGCTTGCTCGTTTGGCAGATCTACGGCAAGCGTCTGGATGGCTGGAGCAATCAAGACCACCCGACCGAGAAAGTGCCTGGCGACCCATCCACCTTGCCCGAAGGCGCCAACCCCAACGATGCCGACGTCGATTTTCTGGGCGAAGCCTGTCCGCCACCGAATGCCGGGGTTCAGCCCTTGAGCGCGGAGGAAAAGTTGACCTTTGCGCGCTGGATCGATCTGGGTGCCCCGATTAGTCGCCAGCAACCGGATTACAAGGAACGCGGTTGGTTCCTCGACGAGTTGCGTCCGACCTTGTCGGTCAACCTGCCGACAGCCGGACGCAATGAACCCTTGACGCTTATTCGCATCGGTATGCACGACTACTACAGTGGCCTTGACGAAAACACTTTCGAGGTACGCTTCGACTTTAAGATCGACGGTTTGCCCGCAGGACAAAACGCAGCAACAAAGTTCAAGAAATCCCATCCCGGCATATGGGAATGGCAATTATCCGACCCTATCCAATCTCTCACCGAGGGAAATCTGAACGTTTCGGTGAAGGATCGGCAAGGGAATCTGGTTAGGCTGGATCGCCGGTTCTCGATTGCGGCTCGAACGGCGCAAGTGGATAGAGAATAATCTCGCGGGTCTGGCTCATGACCTTGTCTCTGGCCGTCCGGACGACAACTTGGGCACTCACACTGTCTCAAGCCAATCGGAGACATTGTCCAAGATGAACTCTAGGTAGCCTTTCTCGAACGGCACCTGCAGTTCGCCGGCTCAATCTATCCGGTAAAGGCCAAAAAAGTCACTCGCTTGGTACATCCTATGATAACTTTCCAAGTTTCCTCGGGAATCTCTTCGATCCTTGTCCAGAATCAAAAGGAGCAAGCCAGGGCCATGCCGTAATCAACGTAGTGGCAGTAGCTATATTTCAGTGTACTATCGTGGCTTTGCCTGTTCGGCAGTTTTCATTTGGAGTAGATTTCTTTGGTAGCGGGACTGAACGAGATCGATGAGAACGAGTACCGCGATGACGAAGTAGAAGGTGGCCTTGCTCATCGGCTGAATCTCGTGACCGAACAATTTGAGATAAGTCTCAACCCCTTCTCCGTGGCCGCCGACTTCGCTTACCAGCATGATTCCGACGATGAACAGCACGAACAAGCCTAAGACTTCGTACATACGATTCTTTTCCAAAAACTCCGAGACTCTGTCAGCCAGCCAAATCATGAGGATTCCACTGACGATGATTGCCGAAGCCATAACCCAAAAGTTGTCGGTTAGGGCCATGGCGCTCAGAATGGAGTCGAAGGAGAAGACAAGGTTCATAATTACGATTCGTACGACTATGGCCTTGGTCGAACCTGCTCCGTCGGCGCCAGCGTCATGGCCAAGCTTTTCAAGAGAGAGCATGTGATAGATTTCCCGCAGCGCCGTATATATGATGAAAACGCCTCCGATCATAACGATTACCCCGTGCAAGTTGAGCTTGGCGTCTATTACTCCGGGCCAGAACAAGCGTGGGAAAGGACTCTCAAATACCGCAAGAACTTGAAGGAGAGCAAAAAGCAGAACGATGCGGAGAACTATGGCGAGGCCGATTCCCCACTTGCGAACTTTCGCCTGATCTTTTGCAGGCGCTCTCTTGGATTCAAGAGAGATATAAAGCAGGTTATCGAAACCCAATACTGCCTGAAGCAGTATCAACATGATTAAAGTGAAGATAATTTCCATTGTAGTTCGTGAAGTTAAAAGGCAAATCGAATGTAATTAACTGAGACTAAACGTCAACGGGCGGTTGATGGGAAACGACCAAAAACCTCACCAACTTTTCCAGAGAATTCGCAAAATAGGAAAACTTCGTCAGGCCAACAGGCCTTGAACGACCTTGCCGTCAACATCCGTCAGTCGGTGATCAAGACCGCCGTGGGGAAAGACCAGGCGTTCATGATCAAGGCCCAGGAGATGCAAAATGGTGGCATGCAGATCATGAACGTGAACGGGGTTTTCGTTAACCATGAAACCGAGATCATCAGTGGAACCATAGGTGAGGCCGGGTTTGAGACCGCCGCCCGCCATCCAAACAGTGAATGCTTCCTTGTGATGATCGCGTCCGGCGGATTCCTTCTTGGAACTTCCCTGAAGCATGGGCGTACGTCCAAATTCGCCAGCCCAGATGATTAGAGTTTCGTCAAGGAGACCACGTTCGTCGAGGTCTTCGACCAGAGCGGCCAAGGGCTGATCGAGTTCACCGCACTTCTCGGGTAGCTCCTTGAATATTTTACTATGGTGATCCCACCCGCCGTCGCGCAACTGAACAAATCGGACGCCTCGTTCGATCATTCGCCGAGACATAAGCAAGTTTCCGGCCAAGGACGGCTTTCCGGGCTCGACTCCGTAGGCTTTTAAGACATGGGCGGGTTCGGTTGAGAGATCTACGAGTTCGGGAACGGTCCGCTGCATCCGAAAAGCCATTTCATACTGTGCGATTCGAGTGGCGATCTCCGGGTCCCCCACCTCGGTGAGGCGGTTTCGATTGAGGTCGTTGATCGCCCGAATGGTGACTTCACGGTCATCGCGTCTCATACCATCCGGATCGGAAAGATAGTAAACGGGGTCCGGACCGGACCGCAGGGTAACGGCCTGATGCACGGAAGGGAGAAAACCGGAGGGTTTCAGGGGCGAACGGGTCTGAGACTTGCCGCTGTACATATCGACGAAGGCGGGCAGGTCGGCGTTCATTGACCCTAGACCGTAGGTCACCCAAGCCCCCATAGAAGGTCTGCCCGGGCGTTCCACGCCCGTGGCCATCATGACTTGAGCGGGCGTATGGTTGACGTTGTCGGTGCGGACGCTGCGCACAAGAGTCGTCCGGTCGGCAAGTCGAGCCAGATTTGGAAGAAGTTCTCCGAATTCCATGCCGCAGTCACCGTGCTTGCTGAAACTGTAGGGCGAACCGAGAAGCTTGGACTTGGGGTTGATGAAAGAGAAACGCTGTCCCTTGATTAGTTCGTCGGGAACCATCTTGCCGTTGTTCTTCACCAGTTCGGGCTTGGGGTCGAACAGTTCCAGATGAGAGACTCCTCCACTAGCGAATAGAAGAATAACGTTCTTGGCTCGTGGGGCAAAGTGAGGAGGCTTTGGAGCTAGGACATTCGTCGATGAAGCGGGTGAACCTATTGCGCGGCGGGCGGACAAGGCCTTCAGGGCGATTGAGCCAAGGCCGATGCCCATGCCCGAAAGGGCGGCGCGCCGTGAAAAGCTTGATGTAGCGGTAACTTTCGGTTCGAGGTATTTCTTCATCCCTTGGTAATGGTCTCGTCGAGATTGAGTAAAACGTTGGCGACGTGAAACCAAGCGGCCAACTCGGCGGCGGCGGAAGAATCGATTGGGGATATGCCCGCCGCCAGTCCTCCCCTTGTCGACTCGATTAACTTGTGAGCAGAATCGGAATCAGCATTGAAACGATCAAATCGACTCCGAAACAAGCGCAGGAGAAGTTCACTTTCTTCATTCGTGGGCATACGGGAAGTGGTCAGTCGAAAACCTCGGATTATTCGTTGCTCGGTCGAGACAAGGGTAGGTCCACTCGCTAATCGTCGGGCAAGCCCAAAGGCGGCTTCCAAGTATATGGGGTCGTTGAGTAGGGTAAGTGCTTGCAGGGGCGTATTGGTACGATCTCGCTGGACTGCGCAGGTGATCCGATCGGGAGCGTCGAAGTTCGCCAAGCTAGGATGCAGGTAAGAGCGACGCCAAATGGTGTAGAGTGAACGGCGATATCTGTCCTCGCCGACGGAAGTCTTGTAGACAGGAGATTTAGCGTCTCGTATCCACCAGATGCCCTCCGGTTGTGGAGGGTATGCGGGCGGTCCACCCAACGCCGAAGACAGGATACCGGCAACGGAAAGGGCGTTATCGCGAATGGCCTCGGCCGATAGACGCAGGCGGGGAGAGCGAGAAAGCCAAAGATTGTCCGGGTCTACCTCAAGAGATTCGGGCCGGACTTTTGAGGACTGCCCGTAAGTGGAGGAAAGCACGATGGTTCTCAAGATACGCTTCATGGACCAACCTTGATCGATGAAATCGATCGCCAGCCAGTCGAGCAGTTCGGGGTGTGTCGGTGTGTCCCCCTGCGTGCCGAAATCACTGCCCGTTCGCACCAGTCCCATGCCGAACAACTCAGACCACCAGCGGTTCACGGTGACGCGGGCAGTCAACGGATTGCCGGGATCGACCAACCACCGAGCAAGACCAAGACGATTGGAGGGAAGATCACCTTTGGGCGGATGGAGAGATTGCGGCAGACCGATGGTCACGTTTTTCCCGAGAGTCTCGTAATTACCACGCTCGAAAACACGTGTAATCCTAGGTTTGGCCATTTCCTGCATGATGAAGGTTGTGGTGCCTCCGACCTTCACGGTGGGTCCGGCCATAGCCGCACGACCCGCTCCAATATTCTTACCCATTTCATCAGGGGTATTGTTAAAGTAGGCGAATAGCCGGTAGTAATCCTCCTGAGTGAAAGGATCGTACTTGTGATCGTGGCACTGAGCGCACTCAAGCGTAGCCCCCAGCCAGACTGTCCCCGTTACGTTCACGCGGTCGAGAACCTGATAGGTACGACGGGCCTCTTTGGGGGTACCGGATTCCGTGTTGAAGGGAGCGGCTCGATGAAACCCGGTGGCTATCCGCTGTCGAAGAGTAGCCTTCGGCAAAAGGTCGCCGGCCAGCTGCTCGATGGTGAAACGATCAAAGGGCATGTCGTCGTTAAAGGCCTGTACGACCCAGTCGCGCCATGCCCAGCTTGGACGGACGACGTCCTCATGGATACCTGTAGAATCACCGTAGCGGGCAAGATCGAGCCAGTGCCTGGCCCAACGTTCGCCGAAGTGGCGAGAATCAAGCAGACGGTCGACCACCTTGCTTTTCGCCTCGGGCGTGGAATCCTTCAGAAAAGCGTCCAGTTCATCGAGAGTTGGAGGAAGACCGACAAGGTCGAAGCTTACTCGACGGAGCCAGATTGCCGGGGATGCAGGTGGATTTGGTCTCATGCTTCGACCTTCCAGTTGGCTCAGGACAAAGTGGTCAATCGGTTGTCGGATCCAGTCGGCATCCTTGACTTTGGGCAGGCTTGATCGTTTCGGAACGTCATAGGCCCAGTGCTTGGTGAAGGACTTAAAGGAGGCCAACGATTCTTCTCCATCCGACGTCGCCAAGCGATAAGTCGTGAACTTGTCATTTTCTGCCGTAGATCGATGAGTTGCCCAAACCCAGTCTGCAGATCGAGCCACGGAGGAGGCTCTCATTTCATCCAAAGTGGCGTGGGTACTGAGGCTCGGTTTGAATTGAAAGTAACCGAAATGAAGATCGCGTCCCATGTTGTTAACGGCTCCGGAAACATCGGTCTCTTCACCTTCCTGCAATCCGTTGACGTAAATACGGATGGTGGCGCCATCTCGTACGCCCACGACGTGATTCCAAGCATTGATGACAATATCAGCGGAAGCATGTACGCTGTAGCTGATTTCGCCGATTTCAACGCTGAAGCCGGGCTTGTCGTCGTTGCCTGTCTTAGTAGTACCCAAGCTCCACTCGTTTTCTCCCGGTTGGGCGCCGGTCTGCCACTTTCCGAAATCTCCGACGTTCTTCCACCCCAATGAGCGAGCTTCCTTACGCTCCCACATCTCGATGGTGAAATTGCCATTTCCGAAATCAAGTGTTGCGCTGTCGGGCACCTTTATCCCGCCGTTTCCACCCGACTGCGTCATTCTCACTCCCTTGCCCACCTTGCCTGCTTGGCCATATTTTACGCCTGCGCCGATATTTTCACCATGATTGGCGCTTCCCGAAGAATCAGCCAACGCAGAGGCGCCTTCATTCAGATGCCAGACGCCAACGTACCCGTTCCTCCAAGTAGAAGCATTCGTCGAGTAGGTCGGAGACTCCTCGCCCGCTTTTCCCCAGAACGCGTAGATTTTCGTATCATGGTTCAGTTCGGGCACTTGCACCCACACCCATGATATGCCATCAGCGTCGTTCCAAGTCTCCACTTCGTAATGAAGAACCGTTTTCTTGTCAGAGGCAGTAAAACGAAGATCCGCCCAAGGAACTCCGCCATGCGCGTTAAAGTTCGACAAGTTAACCCCATCACCATCTCGAAACACTATCAGCGCTGGAAAATCCTTAAGCTTCGCGTGTTCCTCTCCGTAACCGGGAAACGAAATTTCCATCTGCCGCGACCATGTGTAGAACGGAACCTTCTCGTCACCTGCACCAAGGATGGAGAAACGATTCGTGGCGGCATTGGCACCGACCGAAACGGAAAATTCCTTTGCGGTAGGTGAAACCTTGAAATTGTAGGTGTGGCCCGAGCCGGAAAAATCGCTGAGGGAACCGTTGGTCACAGTCACGTCGTTGGCCGCAAAATCTTTCACCGGAGTCGGAAGACCCTTGTAAGTAAAAGTTACGCGTATGGGAACGGAACCACCGCTCGTGCCGAGCGGCGCCGTAATAATAGGCTTGATGCCAGCACCTAAGGTGACCGTAGTCGGCAGAAAAACCAAACCCAAGGCAAATATTAGAAGAAGCCTCAGACCAGAGAGTTTTTCCTTTCTACCTATCATAAAAGGCTATCCTGCAACGCGACAGTAAATGGTGAATAAATAGTATTCATGGAAATTAAAGTTGAAAAATATGCTATATCAACTTGATGAAAGGAAAAAGAATGTTTTGCCGACACAACGAACAAAATTCAAGCAGGCCTCAAATTTATATAATTCAGATAAGACACGTAATGAAGAAACCCTTTCCTCAAAGACCCCTCCAACACCTTCTTACCGTGGCAACACTATTAGCCGCAAGCAGCCTAAGCCTGATTGACAAAGCTAAAGCAGCCAAAGTTTACAAGAATCGCATCAATCCTCAGTGGTCCAACGACAACACGCACTTCTGGTATCGTAACGATCTAGCAAAAGGCGCAAAGGATTTCGTCTTGGTAGACTTGGAGAAAGGCATGCGTCGAAAAGCCTTCAATCATCAACAATTGGCAAAAGCCCTTAGGGACACGGGGATGAAGGAAGTGGAGGCTAACCGGTTGCCCGTGGACCAACTGCGATTCGAGTTATTCGGCGATCTAGTTTTCTTTCGATCCAAAGGTCTTAACTTCCGGTGGAATGAAAAAAATCACGAACTGAAGAAGATAGAAGCCAAGTCCGTTCCCCAAAGTTCGTATTCGACTGACAAGCCAACCGAGCGGGAACCGAAACCCAAGCCCAAGCAATACCGACCTAGTCGCAACGTTTCGCCCGATGGAAAGTGGAAAGCTTTCATCAAGGATCACAATGTTTTCGTAAAGTCCACCAAGGGCGAAGAGGACATTCAGTTGAGCAAGGATGGCAAACCGGACAACAGCTACCAAGGACCCTTTTGGTCATCGAATTCGAATAACTTGATTTCATTTCGAGTACAACCGGGCAAAGTCGGCGACGTGCACCTTTTGGAATCCTCACCAAAGATGGGTGGTCGCGCAAAGCTTCACACCCGCAAATATCCGCTACCCGGCGACAAGTTCACGAAGCATGAGATGAACTGGTTCGACCTAGAAGCCAAAATCAGTGACGGACAAGACAATAAGAAGCACCATCTTAAACCTCAGCTTGGCTTAATAGACTTTGGTTGGCCCAACTTGCGCTGGACTCCTGATGGACGCTATGCCCGCTACCGCAAAGTCGACCGAGGTCACCAGAGACTTAGACTCATTGAAGTGGATACCTTTACGGGAAAAACCCGCGATCTAATAGACGAGAAAAGCGAAACATTCATCTGGACGGAACATGCCAAAGACCTCGGCGTGCCTTTGGTTAATTGGCTAACAAAGTCCGAAGAGATCATCTACCTCTCGGAAAAAAGCGGATGGCGTCACCTCTACCTCATCGACGTCAAGAAAGGCAAGATCACCAACCCAATAACAAACGGGAGGTTCGTGGTTCGTTACATTGACCGGATCGACGAGGAACAGAGGCAGGTTTGGTTCCGAGCCTCCGGACGGAACCCGGGGCAGGACCCTTACCTCATGCACTACTACAGAGTGAACTTCGACGGAACCGAACTGACTTCTCTGACCGAAGGAAACGGCTGGCACAAGATCGCCTATTCGCCCGACCGCAAATTCCTCATCGACACCTATTCACGAATTGACATGGCACCCGTCCACGAGTTGCGCCGAGTCTCCGACGGGAAACTGGTCTGTAAACTGGAAAAGGCCGACGTATCTGAACTGGAAGCCGAGGGGTGGGAACCGCCGGAGGTATTTTCCGCGAAGGGTCGCGACGGAAAAACAGATATTTGGGGCATCGTATGCCGGCCTGCCAATTTCGACCCGAACAAGAAATATCCCGTACTAGAGAGCATGTATGCCGGACCGCACGATTCATACACACCGAAGCAGTTCAGCGCTGGGAGACGTTTCTCATCCTGGACCGACATGGGTTTCGTCGTCGTCAAGATGGACGGGATGGGAACGGCCAACCGCTCGAAGGCCTTCCACGACGTCTGTTGGCACAACCTAAGGGACGCGGGCTTTCCTGACCGCATCCTGTGGCACAAGGCCTACGCAAAGGAAAACCCTTGGTACGACGTCACCCGAGTTGGAATATACGGCGGTTCGGCAGGAGGGCAGAGCTCGACTGGCGCTCTACTCTTTCATCCGGATTTCTACAAAGTCGCCGTTTCATCCTGTGGTTGTCACGACAATCGTATGGACAAGGCATCTTGGAACGAGCAATGGATGGGCTATCCAGTGGGTCCGCACTATTCGGAATCCTCGAACATCGACAATGCTCACCGTCTAGAGGGAAAGCTACTTTTAATCGTAGGCGAACTGGACAAGAACGTACCCCCGGAATCGACCTACCGACTCGTCGATGCCCTCATCAAGGCGAACAAGGACTTCGACTTCATAATGGTCCCGGGCGCAGGTCACGGTGGCGATGGACGGCATGGTCACCGACGAAGAGTTGATTTTTTCCGCAAGCACCTGATGGGCATGGAGCCTCCAAACTACAACGGCTCCGATTAACGAGAAAAGGGTATTTACCCTCGCTCGCCGAAGTCGTTCAGTTTCCCTTGGTTTTCAGCGGTGGAGGAGCGGAGTCCTTGTTGCGGAACCCGTACATGGGCAGAAGGCGATAGTAAACTTCCAGGCTCAAGGTAGCCAAGGTAGTGGAGACTACCCGCCCACCTGCAACTGCGTGAGCGGAACCGACGTCCCAACTACCGGCATCTGCTCCGTTCTTCTTCTGCAAGACAGGTAGGGTTTCCTTGATGCGTTCGTTCCAGTCCACCCAGATTGGCCCTTGGTGCTGGTAGAGGGCGAGCGTACCATAATAGAGATAGTAGTAGTCGGGAGATTTTACGTTGATTTTACGCATTTTGAGGACTTGGGCGCTCTCCGGCATGCGTGGATCGGTAGGAGGAACGAGGTCCAGTTGACGGCAAAACATTCCCGTAGCAACCATCGCGGGCTTGTTCTTTTCCGGTCCGGTATAACCATAGATGCCTCCATGCCTGCCTCCGCCCGCGTGATCGAACCATCGACGGGCATTCTCAAAGACACTTTCCTCCACTTCAATGCCTGCCATGCGGGCGCTGTGAAGAGCCATGTATTGCCAGCCCGTGACCGAGGTGTCGGCGTCACCGGGACGCGGGTCGTAGCGCCAACCACCCTTGGTCGGGCTTTGAGAGGATATGATCAGCTTGATCGCCTTCTCCGCCGGTTCCTTTAAAGCAGGATCCTTACTTACCCCGTAAGCCTCGCACAGAGCGATGGCGGCAATGCCGTGACAATACATGCGACCGCCACCCCGCAGGTCGCCATTCTCTTTCTGCTGGGCAACGAGCCATTTGAGTGCTTTCTGAACAGTCCCTTGGAAC
>Ga0233433_10003002_pt1 | contig 14105 bp, 8 predicted proteins | sample SI_122_August201_5_FD_179868 | JGI IMG/M metagenome (GOLD analysis project Ga0233433, IMG submission 179868) | Seawater microbial communities from Saanich Inlet, British Columbia, Canada - SI_122_August2016_100_MG | ecosystem: Environmental > Aquatic > Marine > Inlet | place: Canada: British...
GGATTGTGGGCAGAGCCCAGTAAGCCGAAACGATTGATCGACTTGCCTCGGTTGATGAAGACGCCACCACCGACGCGTTCGAAGGCACTGGTCCCCAGATATCCCCACAGGGTTCGGGCGTCATCGAAGGGGATGCCGCCAAACTTCTCCTGATTGTAGAGGAAACCGCCGAGGTTGAAGAAGGTCTGGTGCTGGAAGGCGACCAGCAGCCCGGGACGAATACCGGTGTCCTTCACGTCACCGGCGTAGTCGTATTTGCGCCACAGATACAGACCGGGGCGGATGAAATTGAGAACCCGATGGTCGGTGAAGTGAATGTTGTAGGTGTGCTGCGTATGCACGATCCGACCATCATTGGAGAAGATGGCGCTGTTGTCGGCGCGGAAACCGGGAGAGTAATCCTGATAGCTGAGATTGAAGTTCCAGGTTCGTGACTGGCGCACGATGGCCGACTTGAGCACGTAGCCGTTGAATTGTTCACCGTCGAAGTCGGCCGTGAGAGAGTCGCCGTCCACTTCGAAGCTGACATCGGGGATGATCGCCGACAGGCCTTCGTCGTCCGGTTCATCGGTACGTGTTGCGGCAGCCAGGGCCGACCAGGTGTAGTTGTCATTCAGACGCCAGCTGCCTTCCACCAGGGCCGCCGTATTGCTGCCACCCACATCGAAGCGACGATCTGTGGCGGCGAAACCGATGTGTGTCTGGTCGCCCAGTTCCAGCTGACCCCGGAAGATATTGCTCCACGCATTCTCCCGGGTGCGACGCACGATCGTGCCATCGGCGAGGGGCAGGATCAGCGGTGTATTGTCGTCGTAGGCGGAGATGGCGCCATAGGTCCAGCGTCCGGACTTGCCCGTGAATTTGCCGGCGACGATGGGGTCGTTGATGCTGCGCGTGTAGATGAGATTGGCCACATCGAGGATCATCCCCGAGGCGCGGGCGTCAACCTGGAATACATCGCTGCCCTCCATGAAGAACGGTCGCCGCTCTTCGTAGAAGAAGGCGAAGGGCTGATTGACGTTGATGCGTCCTTCGTCTGATTCGATCTGGCTGAAGTCGGGTTTGTAGGCAAAATCGATGGCAGCATCTGACGAGATCGTGTACTTGCCCGTCAGACCAATACGCTCCGAGGCGGGTCCACCATCCTGATTACGCCAGCGACCATTGCCATTGGAATTGCCTTCCAGCACGTCTGTGCGGGAGCCGGAGATGTAGGGGATCAGCTCAAGAGACCGGCTGGTCACAGCGGAGCGCTCTACGCTCAGTCGCAGGTTGCCGGCCTGCCCCATGAAAGAATTGTCGTCCTGGGAGATGGGTTGCCAGGAGAATTCGTAACGATTCTCTCGCGGAAAGACGCGAACGAAGTGGATGCCCCAATCCTGCTCTGGCTGGTCGGGGAATCTCATCGTTTCCAGGGGGATCCGCATCTCGACAATCCAGTGATCATCCTGGATCGAGGTGGCCGATTCCCAGATGGCGTCGAAGCTGAGATCCTCACCACCGTGTGACTGCCAGATGGCATCGACGTTGTCGTCGTCTGATCCGGAGGCATGCCATAACATGTCGCCCTGGATCCCGTGGGGATTGGCGAAGAATTCGTAGGCCCGTTTGTAGTCGCGGTAGGTGTCGATGACGACGCCGACGAAATCGTCGCGATAGATCCCGTCTCGATCGTCGATGCCATCGTCGCTGAGCGTACGCTGGAAGGCCTCGATGACGATCGTGTTGTCCGGCTGCGAGCGGCTCTCGATGGCGACGAGACGAACCTGCGCGCCGGGCGCCGGCAGGTCGGCGGCGGCGAGCCGCACCAGAGCCGTGACGGCGACCAGGCAGCAGCGGGCTCTGCGGCTGCCGTGGCCTCTCAGCGGTGCCACTCGGCCTGCAGCAGGAAGCGGCGGCCCACCGGATCGGCCCCGTGCACGCCGGCGCCGGGTCGGTTGGACTCGTAGTGGTCGTCCTGCAGCAGGTTCTGCGCCAGGATTCCGAACTCGAGGGCCCCGGCCCGATGGGCGATGCGGGCGTCCAGGACCCGGTAGGCGGAGACCGGTGCCGTCGCCGCGCCGATCCGCCCGAAGACCGGGTTGGCGGTTGCGTAGAGCTCACCGTAGGCGCCCACGGCCTGTGCCTGCAGCCACCCGGACCACGGGCCCCATCGTGCCAGCAGCCTGCTGTTGACGCGGTACGCCGGATCGGGGTCCGGTCCTGCCACCTGCGGCAGGCCGGCGCGTAGGACGGTGCCGTTCGTGTGCCAGGTGACGGCCGGCGTCAGGGCATAGGACAGACCCGCCTCGACGCCGCGCTGCCAGACGACACCGTCGGCGTTGACCGCCATGGTGGTAGCCGGGTTGTCGATCCTGTCGGTGACGCGGTTGGCGAAGGCGGCGGCCTCCACCTGCAGCCTGGGGGTCGGCGCCAGGGACAGGGCCAGCTCCAGCATCCGGATGCCTTCCGCCTCGAGGTCCGGGTTGCCGAGGGCCAGGGGGTAGGCCCTGCCCTCGTTCGTGCTCTGCAGGAGGGAGGGCAGGTAGTAGCCGGAGGCGACGGTGGCCCGGAGGGCCAGACCCGTGGCGACCTGGTGCAGCGCCGAAGCGCGGAGCATACCGAGAGGCGCCAGTCCGGTGTAGCGCTCGAGGCGCCCGCCAAGAGCCAGCTGCAGGTCGTGGCGCAGCCGGTACTGCGTCTCGGCGTGCACGGCGACGTCCCAGACGCGGTGGGCCTCGGCGGTGCCGCGCTGCTCGTCGGTGACCCGGTAGCGCGTGCTCTTGGCATAGCCGCCGACGGAGAGAGCCTGCCGCGCCGACTCGAACACGCGCATGGCCTCGATCTCGACGTTCTCGTCGCTGACGGTGTAGATCCCGTCCCAGAAGTCCTTGTCGTGGCCGCTGCGGAAGGCACGGATCCATGCCTTCCGCCCCTCCAGGCGAACGGAGGCGAAGACCGTGACGGGATTGCACACGCGACTGATGACGTGATCCGCCGCCGACGTCCGCAGGTCCACGCTGAGCAGGCGGTCCTGCGGCAGCCGTCCGAAGAGGCGCAGGCCTCCCTGCAGTACGTGGTAGTCTTCTGCCTCCAGCTGCAGGTCGCCCTGCTGCAGCGAGGCCGCCAGGTCGGGCTCGGTCCACTCCTCCGCCCGACGACCCGCCAGCGACAGCCGGTAACTCCACCGGCTGCCAAGCTGCGCCTCGCGCAGGAGATGAACCCCGGCGGTGCCCTGGGTGCCGCCGGTGACGCGGACGCGGGCGTGCGGCGTGAGCGGCGCCGGACGGGTGATGATGTTGATCGTGCCCGAGGAGGCGTTGCCGCCGTGGAACACCGACCCCGGGCCGCGGACGATCTCGACCCGCTCGACCTCCAGGATGTCGACGGGTGCCCAGTCGAGGAAGATGTGGTTGGCGTGATAGAGGAAGGCGTTGTTGCCGTCGATCGTGATCAGGACGTGCCCGGTGTCGGTGAAGCCCCGGATCCCCAGCACGTGCTGGCTGGCGTGGACCTGCCGGGCATCGACGCCGATGGCGTAGCGCAGGGCCTCCGCCAGGTGGGTCACGCCCATCTGCCGCAGCTCCTCGCCGGTGACCACGCTCACCGTGGCCGGTGCGTAGGTCAGGACCTGGGGCCGCTTGGACACGGAGACCACGGACGGAACATCCATGGCCCAGAGGTCCTCCACCGCCAGCTGGGACTGGGCGGAGCCTCCCGCTCTGCACAGCAGCAGGATGCCCGCGATCGTGACGAAGGAATACCGACGCACCCTCTCTCCCCTTGTTATGAGTGGGTCTGGACCGTCGGAGCCTCGATCGCAATGCGCGTGCCAGCCGTAGCCCACCCGGAGAGCCTCACAGAATCGGCGGCGTCGCGGCGACGGGTGTCGTCTGCCGGCGACAGCTCGGCTCTTCAGGGTCGACGGGCGGCGACTGCGGCGGCGGCGGCGGCGAAGGCAGACTCTGCCCGTGCCAGCAGCTCCACGTCCAGGTGGCCGTCGACGGCGGCGTCCTCGAGGGCCTGGCAGGCCCGTTCCAGCCGCAGCGCGCCGAACTCGCGGGCACTGCCCTTCAGGGCGTGCGCCTGCCGGCGCGCTTCCCCGACGTCGCCGGACCGCAGGCAGGCGCGGACCTGCTGCAGGCGGTGTGCACCGTCGGTCGCGAAGAGATCCACGCTGCGACGCAGGGCTGCGTCGCTGACCGCCGCCAGGCGGAGCCACGCCTCACCGTCCAGCTCGTCATCGTCCTCGCCGCCGACGTGATCCGCGGGCGGCGCCGCGGCATCCTGGGCCAGACCGGCGAGGACGGCGGACAGCTGGGCGGCACGCAGCGGCTTGGTCAGGTAGCCGTCCACCCCGGCGTCCTCGGCCTCGCCGCGGTGCTGCGGCTGGGCGTGTGCCGTGAGGGCCACGATGGGCAGGTGACCGTCTCCGGTCTCGGCCTCACGCTGCCGGATGCGGCGCGTGGCCTCGATGCCGTCCATCTCGGGCATCTGCATGTCCATGAGGACGACGTCGAAGGTCCCCGCGACCGCCGCCGCCACCGCCTCGGCGCCGTTGCCGACCGCGGTCACCCGGTGCCCCTCTCCGCGCAGCAGGTCGCCGACGACGAGCTGGTTCACCTCGTTGTCCTCCGCCAGCAGAACGCTCAAAGGCTCCACGGGGACGGCATCCGCGGCGGCGGCGGTGGGCTCGGCGATCTCGACACGCTCCAGCGGCAGGGAGAAGGTGAAGCGGCTGCCCAGTCCCTCCTGGCTCACGACCTCGATCCGCCCCCCCATCTGCTGCACCAGCTGAGCGGCGATGTAGAGTCCCAGGCCGCTGCCGCCGAACCTGCGGGTGATCGACTGGTCGGCCTGCGTGAAGGGATCGAAGATCCTGGGCAGGCGATCCTCGGCGATGCCGACGCCCGTGTCGATGACGGCAAAGTCGAGAGTCGCCCCCGTGGACGTCACGTCGCGGGCCCTCACCTCCAGCCGCACCTCGCCGCGGTTGGTGAACTTGACCGCGTTGCCCAGCAGGTTGTTCAGGATCTGGCGCAGCCGCAGGGCATCGCCGCGCCAGCCGTCCGGCACGCCGTCCTCCACGTCCATCGACAGCAGCAGCCCCTTGTCCTCGGCGCTGGGCGTGCGCGTCTGTATGACATGCTGGATGACCTCGCGCAGCGACAGGGGCTGCAGCTCCAGCTCGGTGCGCCCGGCCTCGATGCGGGATAGATCGAGGACGTCGCCGACCAGTTCCGTCAGCAGGTCGGCGGACTTGGCGATGAGCTGCAGCCGCTGGCGCTGCTCATCCGTGACCTCACTGCGCAGGAGCAGCTCGGTCAGCCCCATGATGCCGTTGATCGGCGTGCGGATCTCGTGGCTCATGGTCGCCACGAAAGCCGACTTCGCCTGGTTGGCGTCCTCCGCCGCGTCCCTGGCGGTCTGCAGGTCCTGGAGGTCCTGGAGGCGCAGGATGCCGCCCTCGATGATGCGCGCCAGCTCCTCGACGAACTGGATCTGCTCGGGACGGAAGGCGTGCGGACGCAGGCTGTTGACCGCCAGGGTGCCCATGGCGAAGGGCACGTCGACGACGGCCCGCACGGGCACGCCGAAGGCCTGCAGCAGGTTGGCGCTCTCCGCGTAGGGGTCTTCGGCCCGCAGGTCGGGGCGGTAGGCGGTCCGCTGCTGGCGCCAGATACGCTCGATGACCTCGCCACCATGGCCGGCCGCAGGCTGCCAGCCGCTTGAGACGTCCAGGCTGTACGCGTCATCGGTGCCGTCGCCCAGCAGGCGCTGGGCTCCGGACACCAGGTTGATGCCGCATTCGTGAATGTCCAGCTCCTGCTCGCGCAGCGCGGTGCGCAACTCGGTCAGCACCACGGAGATGTCGCCGGGTTGCGCCATCTGCCAGACGGCGCGCTGCACCCGGACCCTCGCCTGCTCCTGCCGGTCGCGGAGCTCCCGGTCCTGCCGCGCCTGACGCAGGCGGCGCGTCATCTCGTCGAAGGAATCGCCCAGCTGGCCGATCTCGTCCTGCGAACCGGAGCACACCTGGTAGTCGAGGTTGCCCAGGGCGACGGCACGCGTCGCCTCGCGCAGGCGCCGCAGGGGATGGGCGATCCGCCGGACCAGCAGGAACAACACCGTGGCGCTCAGCAGGGCCAGCCCGCCCGCCAGGCCCAGAAGCCGGCCCCGCACCGACGCGATGCGCTGCTCCATGGCCCGCAGCGACAGGCCGAGGCGAATGGTCGCGACAGGCACTTCGCCGGCTGCTTCCTCGCGGCCAAAGAGGAACTCCTCCGTCCGTGCCGTGCCCGGGTCGAACAGGGGCTTGGTGAACAGCAGGAGCGGGACCTCGGGATCGCAGGCAAGGCGCGTCATGGTCGTCGAGTCCGATGCCGCGGCGTCGGCCGGCGGACACAGGGCGGCCATGCGCACGTCGCCGCTGATGGCCGCCAGCTCCCCCGTGGGGCCGAGGACCTCGACAAAGAGCACGTCGGGCGAGCGCGTGGTGCCGCCCAGAGCGGCGGCCAGGATCTCGGAGGACAGGGGCTCGGGGGAACGCGACCCTCCCGCCGCGGCCGCCTCCCAGGCCCGGCCGATGTCGTCGGCGCAGTCCTCGACGATCTGCCGGCCGCGATCGGCGTACTCACTGCGCGTCTGATGGCTGAAGGCGGCGGAGAACACGGCGAAGCCGCTGCCGGCGACGACGACGACGGCGACGAGGTCGACGATGAAGAGGCGAAACCAGAGACTGCGCATCGGTCCGTTACTCGACCCACCGAACGCCGGGAACGTCGGCCAGGCCCCGGCGCCGCTTGGCGTAGAGGGTCACGGCGCGCGGCGCCTCGACTCGGGGCCGCCCGCCCTGCAGGCTGCGCACGACCAGCGTCGCCGCCTGTCGTCCCACCTGATGTGGGTCCGGCGCCACGGCGACGTCGGCACCGCCGGCGCCCTGCAGGAAGCGGCTGGTGGGCGCCAGAACGGGAACCCGGTTGCGGCGCAGGTAGGCGAACAGGTCGCTGCGGCTGCGAGGGCTGAAGACCACCGGATCCGGCAGCATCCAGAAGGCGTCCAGGTCACCCATGCCCACGGCGGCGTCGACGACGTCGTCGGTGGGGCGCACGGCCTGGGCCGAGACATCCACTCCGGCGACGCGCGCCGCCCGCAGGATGTCCGGCACCAGGTGGGCCGTCCCCGAACTGTAGAGCAGACCCACCCGCCGCAGCCGTGGCAGGAGGCGCCCGAGGGCCTCAAGCTGGACGGCGGCAGGCACGTCGCTGCCGACGCCGGTCACCGGCGCTGCCGACGAGTCCGGGTGGTCCGGCGGCGTAGCCAGCACGACGACCACGGGCACACCCGGCCGGGCACGCAGCACGGCCTCCGTGGCACGGACGCCCACGGTGCATACCACCTGGGCGATCGCCTCCAGGCGCGGCGCCGTGCCCTCCGGTGTGACGTCTCCCAGCCGCCAGAGGACGACGGGGCTGTCGGGAAGCAGTTCCTGCAGGCCGGCGACCAGGCCGTCGGTAGCCTCGACGAAGGCCGGGTAGTCGGCCCCGCGGACGACGACGATGCCGGCGACGGTGGACGCCCCCCCTCCCGCACTCGCCAGGACGAGGGCGGTCGCAGCAACGACGGCCTGGCGCCAGCGGCGTGACATGGCCCGCGCCTACAGCTCCGGGTGCCAGTGCAGACGAACCTCGACGTGGCGGCCGTCCTGGGGCACCCGCGGAAGGTAGACGGACGATTCGGAGCGCACCCCGGCGGTGTAGTAGCGCCTGTCGGTGAGGTTGGTGACGGCGACACTGAGGTCCAGTCCCGGCGTGACGTCGGCCATCCGGGCATGGAGGCCCGCGACCCAGTAGCCAGGCATGCGCGCACCCGCGAACAGGGCGTTCTCCTGGCGCGTGGCGACGTCGCTGACCCAGCGCAGTCGCGGGCTGAGGCTGAGCCGGCGGCGCACCACCCAGGTCGCCCCGGCCATCACCTTGTGCGTCGAGGTCTTGAAGAGGTCGAGTTTGCGGCCGGTGTTGGGGTCCGTGTTGCTGCCGTCCATGTAGGAGTAGTAGAGACGGGCGGAGAGGCCGCTGCGCAGGATCATCTCGCCGCGGGCATCGAGACCGTAGGACCGCAGGCTGCCGTAGTTGTCGCTCCACTCCACCGCGACGAGGCCGTCTCCGTCGGCGTCGACGAAGGCGTCGGCCATGGGCACCAGGCCGTAGAACCGGCGCACGATGAGGTTCTCCACTTCGTTGCGGTACAGACTGAGGGAAAGCTCCAGGCGGTCGTTCCAGCTGCGCGTGTGGTTCAGCTCGACAGTGCGCATCACCTCGGGCTTCAGGTCCGGGTTCTGGATGTGCCCGTACTCCTCGACGAACCAGGTCTCGAAGCGGTCGAAGTGCGACGGCGCGATGTAGGCTTCCCCGTAGAGCATCTTGTAGGTCTGCTGCTCGGCAGGACGGTAGATGAGGGCGATGCGGGGATTGTGGACACCGCCGTAGGTGCTGTTGTGGTCGTAGCGGCTGCCGATCACTGCCTGCCAGGCAGGCGAGGGCAGCCAGCGCAGCTGCCCGTAGAGCCCCAGGTTGCGCGACGCGATGGCGGCCTGCGAGACCCCGAAGTTCTCGATCAGCAGCGGGTCGCTGCGATCGAAGGGGGCGCCGTAGACGTCGCCGACGCCGAGTCCCGTCACGTCCTCGGCGACGACCCCCCCGAGCAGCCGTACGTCCTCGGAGACCGACCACGACAGCTGGCTCTCGAAGGTCGCGCTGCTGGTGCGCCCGTACTGGTGGACCTTCAGCGTCGACAGCGAGCCGCCACCCTCGTCGATGAGGTAGTGCCAGGCCATGTCGGGATCGATCTCGTAGACCGCCAGGGAGGCGCGCGAGCGCAGGCGCCAGCGCCCCGCGTCACGCTCGTGCTGCAGGTAGAGGCGCGAGATCGTGTGTCCCCAGTAGGCTTCCTCGCCGTAGACGTAGTGCTCCGGGATCAGGCCGTCGGCCAGCTGCTCCCGGTACGACGAGTGCAGCAGTCCCAGCGTCAGCTCACCCAGGCGCAGGGAGGCATGGGCGTTCCAGTCGTCGGCCGGGTCGGCCATGCGCGGCCGCACGAGGTCGGCGGGGTAGCCGCTGCGGATGAAGGCCAGTTCGGGGTAGCGCCCCGACAGGTCCTGGCCGTCCGTGTGGTAGCGGCGCAGGAACAGCGACACCTCGACGTCACGTCCCAGCCTGCCCCCCGCGTGCACCGAAGCGTGGCGCGTGGCGTCGCCGCCGACGCCGGCGTTGACCTCGATCCCCTGCAGGTCGCCGGCGGCGCGGGTGATGACGTTGACGACGCCGAAGGCATCGGGACCGTAGATGGCCGCTGCCGGACCGTAGACCACCTCGATGCGCTCGGCCATGGCGACGGGCACGTTGTGGCCAAAGGGGAACTGCTTCCCCGAAGGAGCCGTCAGCTCCTCGCCGTCCTGCAGCAGGACGATCTTGTTGTTGCCGCCGACGCCGCGCAGGCTCACCAGGGTGGCGAACTCGCCGTAGACGTCCGTGCTCACGTCGAAGCCGGGCAGGTCCTCGAGGACGTCCTTGAGGTCGACGTAGCCGCGCTGCCGGATCATCTCGCGGGTCACCGTGAGCGCCGTCGCCGGCGCCGAGTAGGGGTGCTCGACCTCGCGTGTGGCGGTGACCATGGCCACTTCGGGTCCCCACAGGAACTCGTCGATGGAGGGGTCGTCCCGACCCTGCGCCAGGGTGCTCCACAGGCAGCCCGCCACGGCCAGGGCCGCTGCTCGTCCTCCTCTCACGGGGTCTCCTCACCGGTGTCCGCAGCTGCGGCGCCGCCGCCGTCACCGGCCGGCCCTGCCTCGTCGTCGTCTTCTCCGGGCAACCCGCCGACGATGTCGCCCTCGGCGTCCAGCCGGAAGCGCCAGGGGCCGACGGGATCGGCCACCATCAGGACCCGGTCACCGAACTCGACCGAAACTTCCGGGCGCATCGTGCCGGTTGCCTCGATGCTGCAGGCAGCCATCGCCCCGTTCTCCAGCGTGCGCAGGTCGGTGATCTTGCTGCGCGTCGCCTGCAGCGCCTTGGTGGCCTTCAGGGCCGTCTGCAGCTTCTGCAGGATCTCGCGGCGGCCGCTGGCCGGCACCTGCCGCAGGACCGCTTCCAGCTTGGGCTGGGTCAGCTCGTCGACGCCGGCCAGCAGCTTCATGCGCTCCACCGCGTCGCTGAGCACGCCGGCGCGGCTCTGGAGCTCCCGCAGCCGGGCCGTGGCCGAGGGTGCCATGCGGCAGCCGACCCCCGTCGGTTCCATGGCGGCCGTGCCGATGTTCCGGGCGCGGATCTCCCGGCCCGCGTAGGTGGCGCCGCCGACGATGCTGCCGGCGCCGCGGGTGGCCCCCTCGGTGACGGTCACCTTGCCGCCGGCGTGGACCTGGGCGTTGAACAGGCTGTGCCCGACCAGCAGGTCCCCCTCGGCCACGACGCGGGCGTTCTGCACCAGCTTGGTCGCGACGTTCGCACCCGACACGACCCGGGCCTCCTCGCCGACGATGCCGAGGGCCACCGACACGTCGCTGCCGGCCTCGACGACACCGCCGTTCTCGACGCGCCCGCCCACCGTCACCGTCCCTCCGGCACGGACATGGAAGCCGTAGAGGACCGAGCCGCCGATGACGACGTCGCCGCGGGTCTCGATGTGGCCCGACTCGAAGTCGACGTCGCCGTTGACCGTGACCACGGCCAGGACCTGGATCTGGTCGCTGCGCGACACGACGGAGCCGTCGGCATCCGCGTAGTACGCGGTCGGTCCGTCGGCCTCGGCCGGCGGCTCGGCGCGCACGCCGTCGCCGGCGGCGAAGGACAGGTCCTTGCCGTCGGTGGCCGGCAGTTCGCGGCCGCGGACGTTCATGCCCACCGCGCCCTTGGTGGCCGGGTGCAGATCGCCCAGGTGGGTCCCCGCGCTCACGGGCACCGCCTTGTTGCGATCGCGGAACTCGATGGCCCCCGAGGGCAGGACGCGGCCTGCCCGCGGGCTCATGTCCAGGGCGGGCTCGAAGCGGGCGTCCGCGCCGTGGCGGGGCGGTTCGCCCTCGACGACGACGACGCAGGCCGGCTTGAGAGCACCCAGCTCGCGGGTGACGCGCTCGATCGCCGGCGCCTGCAGGCCGTGGACGACACCGGCGCCGGCCAGCAGGTCGGTGATCCACCCCGACTCCGGCGGCGGGCAGGGGTGGATCAGCGGAAACTGCACGATGGCGGCCTGCAGGTCGTCCGCAGCGATCCACAGGGGGGGCACGACGTACAGGCGGCCCCCCGTCAGGCAGGGGTAGCCGTAGACCCCGGCCCGGTAAGCCCCGTCGTCGTCGTCGTCGACGACGATGCCCTCACCCGGCTCCGGCACGTCCGCCGCCGCGGCACCGGGTTGCGCGATCTCGTGCCCGTGCACCGTCTTCCCCGGCTCCCCCGCCGCCCCCGCGATGACGCGGGCCACCTCCTGGCCGGGCGCCACCAGCAGGACCTTCAGGCTGGCAGCCCGCGCCTGCTCGATGTTGTCGCTGTGCAGGGCCTGCAGCAGGTCCGCGCCGGGCGGCCGGTCATCCTGGACCCGCTGCAGGTAGGTGTAGGTGACGCTGCCGTCCGTCCCGGGGACGGGTGCGCGCCCGCGAGCCACGACGAGGGGGGCTGCAAGCCCTCCCGTGGTCGCCTGCTCCAGCGCCTTCTCCAGCTCGGCATCGTCGATGCCGAACACGACCCCCTGGGCGTGCAGCTGCTCGCGCAGGTCCGGGACGCTCACGAGGGCCTCGCTGGCGTGCAGCCTCAGCGCCGTCAGGCTTGCCGTCATGCCGTCGTCGGGGATGTCGAGGCAGAGCCAGGAACGTCCCTCGCGGCCGAAGCTCACGCGCTGGCGCCCGTGGGCCTCGTTCAGGGCCTCGTCGAGGTCGTCGTCGGCGGCGCCGTCGTCGCCGACGTCGACGCCGAGGGCGCCGAGCACCCCTTCCAGCGACTCCACGGCCTCAGCCTCGGTGTCGGCCCCCGGCGATCTGGCCTCCGGCTCGGAGCGCCCGACCCGGGTGGCGCGCTGCTGGCGCCGCCAGCGCCGCTGGGTGCGGCTCTCCGTGCCGTCTTCGTCGCCTCCGAGCCACCGTGCCGTGTGGCTCAGGGCCTCGGCATCGAGGCCGTGCCTGGGGGCCGCCTCGCCGTCGGCAGGTTCCTCCGGATCACCCATCGCCGCCGGCCGGACGGATGCGTGTCAGGTGCGATGCCAGATCGTCCAGCAGACGGCGCAGGTCCCCGACGCGCTGCTGCAGGGCCTCGGGATCCTGCTCCTGCGCCGAGAGCAGGACGTCGGCCTCCGGCGCACTCTCACCGCACAGGGCCCGCAGGGTACCGCTGATCCTGTGTGCGTGGCGCGCCAGGGACTGCCAGTCCCCGGAGGCCGCGTCGTGTTCCATGTCCGCCAGCATCGACCCGTAGGTGCCGCAGTAGGCGTCGATGACCCGGGTGAGCAGGGCCGGCCTGTCAGCGTAGGCCGCCTCCAGCCGCCGGCATGATTCCGCAGCGATCACGTGCACAACTCCTCTCGGCCGGTGCCAGACCAGACGCCCTGACCCTGCGAAGTCGCCTGTCGCTTTCTTGCGACGGTGAGGGCTTTCATCGATACTTCCAGACGAAGTCCCGCCGCCACCCCCCGGGTGCCTGCTCACCGCTGAGATGGTTCCGGGATCTCTGTCCTCAGGTGAAGCAAGGCGTACGGTAGCGTCACGCAACACACCGATGATGGCAGACCACCTGCTCCCCTGCAGGACGTCAGCAGACGCCTGGTCCAGCCATTCTACTACACCATAAATACTAACTTGATAGTAGTATGCTCAGCAACTCACCCGCCGTCAAGAGGCGACCTACCCGGGTGCCCAAGACGCGGGTCGTGGGTCCACCCCGAAGGCGGCGCCCGTTGCCCTGTTGTCAGCTTGTCTCAGTCCGTGCTCTGATCCGGCGCACTGGACTCGCTGGCCGCCAGGTAGCGCCTGACCTCCAGGCGCGCCTTCCGCCACACGGACTCGAGGTCCTCCACGAGGTGCCGCATCGGCCGCCACTCGATCTCGTGCGCGTATCCAGCCGAGACCGATGGCGGAACGCGAGGTATTCCCGCAGGCGTGCGTGGCATTCCTTGGAGAGAACGGCGGGTCGGTGCGATGCCGGCCTCGCCATGGCGCTGAGGAGTTCTGCGTGCCACCGCTCGCCAGCGGGACTCGCACCATCCACTTGCCTCGCGATGCGATCGAAGACACGCTCGAGTCCCGTGTAGAATGAGTTGAGGATCTGGGACAGAGCCGCCAGCCGCTCGAAGGACGGCTCTTCGCCTTTGGGCACATCGGTCAGCGCCGACGATTTCGTGACGAGCGCATCGATCTCGTCGAGTTCTCTCTCGACAAGCCGGCGCTGGCCCTCATCCAACATGGATGAGCTGGCCCTCTCGCTCCAGGTAGTCGGCAATGCGTGTGTCGCTGTCAAGGTCGATCAGGTCGACGGGCACGCCCACCTCTTCCATGAGACGCCCCAGGAGCCCGTAGTACCTCTCAGGCGGACAGCCCCGAACGGCAAGGTCTAGATCCGAGCGGATCCCTGGTGATCCAGCGACGACGGAGCCGAAGACGTAGATCGCGCGGCAGCCCTCTTCTTTGCAGATCGCCACGGCGCGCGTGACATCTCGATGGTACGCCGCTGGAATCGCGCTTGGGATGGTTGCCATGGCTCCGGTCTCTGCCGCGAGGACCTGGTTGTCTGACTCCAAGGTAGCCTGTTCCGGTGCCGTGGACCTACCCGCGCGGTCCTCCGTCCTCCTCGGCGTAGTCGATCACACCGACCAGGCAGTCGTGCGTGAGACCCACGAAACCATCACTACGCTCCACGGACCGCGTCGCGAGACGCGTCCGGATCAGACGTCGGAACTCGCCGAGCGCGAGATACGGGTTGATCGGGGAGAACACGCTGAGTCGGTACCCCATCCGGCACCCCCGACTCCTGTCGGTCTCCTGGGCGGTGGCCCTGTAGCCGGTCGGCGACTCATCCATGTCGATCCGGAAGGTGATCTCTTGCCCGCTCGCCGATGTGTGCGATTCCTCGATCGGGAAGTCGTCTTGC
>Ga0233433_10003030_pt1 | contig 14012 bp, 11 predicted proteins | sample SI_122_August201_5_FD_179868 | JGI IMG/M metagenome (GOLD analysis project Ga0233433, IMG submission 179868) | Seawater microbial communities from Saanich Inlet, British Columbia, Canada - SI_122_August2016_100_MG | ecosystem: Environmental > Aquatic > Marine > Inlet | place: Canada: British...
AGACTTGGTAGGGGCAGACCTATCTGGGGCAGACTTGGTAGGGGCAGACCTATCTGGGGCAGACCTATCTGGGGCAGACCTATCTGGGGCAGACCTATCTGGGGCAGACCTATCTGGGGCAGACTTGGTAGGGGCAGACCTTAAAAATGTGAAATTAAATAATGCAAATTTAGAAAATTCTAATCTGTATGGAGTAAATTTATCTAAATCTATTTTCTATAAAACGGATTTAACAAATGCAGATTTTAGTTTTACAAATTTAGAGAATGTTGATTTTTCAAATATGAATTTAAAAGATGTAAAATTAATTGGTGCATATTTTAATAATGTAGATCTTTCAGGTATGGATCTTTCAGGGAAAAATCTTGCAGGAGCTTCATTTGTAAAAACAAATATGATTAATTCAAATCTAAATAGTTCTAATTTATCATGGACTTATTTTAATGAAGTTAAGTTTTTTGAAACAAATTTTGAAAATGTAAAATTAGTAAGAGCAAATTTAGAAAATTCAGATTTAAGCCAAATAAAACTTTCATACTCAGATTTATCATATGCAAATCTTTCAAAAATAGACTTTACAAATGTAAAATTAGAAAATATGCAATTATCAAAAACAAATCTTAGTTATTCAAATTTTTCAAATGTTGATCTGTCAGGAAGAGATATGAGTGAAACAAATTTGTACGGTGTTGATTTAATTGGAAAAGATTTACGTGGTGCAAATTTCAAAAATGCAAATTTCATGGGTTATGAAGTAGAAAATGACAAAGAATGGAAGAAATTAACAAAAGCAAATGATGGAGGAGTAGTTGATTTAATTGGAATTGATAAGAATGGAAAAGAATTATTTGGAACTGATTTATCATTAACTGATTTACGTGGTGCAAATTTAGAAGGTGTAAACTTATCAGGTTTTGATATAAGCCATGCTAATTTATCTAATTTAGATTTTTCAAATACAAATATAGAAAAAGCAAATTTAACTAAATCTGATTTATCTGGAGCAGATCTATCAAATACGAATCTTAGTCAAGTAAGGTTATCAGAAGCTAATCTAACTAATGCAGATTTAACTAATGCAGATTTTACAGATATGAATTTTTTTAAATTTGAATTTTTTGGAACTGATTTATCTGGAGCAGATCTTACTGGAGCAGATCTTACTGGAGCAGATCTAGAATGGGGATTTTTTTATGGATTAAATTTATCAGATACAGTTCTTGAATGTTTCAATAACTCAATATGCAAATAATTAAGATAATTTTGTTTTTTTTTAGAATATGTATGATAGAAAAATCATATAATTATCAAAAATTATCAAAGTAATTAATTATAAAATACTTTGATAAGATAAGATTAAACGTATAAAAATTTAATTTAAAAATGATAATGCAACCAAAAATAACAATTGGTATCCCAGTGTATAACAGTGAAAAATTTATTAAAAAACATATAAAATCTATATGCTCACAAACATTTCAAAATTTTTGTGTAATTATTTCGGATAATGGCTCTACAGATAAAACGAGTGAAATATGTGAGGAAATAGTAAAAATTGATAATAGAATTATTTTTTTAAAACAAGAAAAAAATAAAGGTGCATATTGGAACTTTAATTTTTTAATAAACCAATCAAAAACTAAATATTTTGTAATGGCAGCACCAGATGATATTTGGAGTAAGAATTTTTTAGAATCAAATATGCAAATTTTAGATGAATCAGAAGAATTAGTTGGAAGTATAGGGGAATGTAATTTATTTAATCGAATTAAAAATCCAGTAACAGATAAAATAGAAATTTCAATATTAAAAAACATTAAACAATTTCAATATGTACATCCGGTAAATGGTAAATTAGATGAGAGAATAAAATTTTATCTTAATTTTAACATGGCTTCACAGTATTATTCAATATTTAGAACAAAGGAAATACAATGGGCAAATTTTTATAAAAATAATACAAATTACGGAATATGGCAAGCAGATTTAGCAACAATTCTTAAAATATTAAAAAAAGGAAAATTAAATGTGGATGAAAAATCATTTTTTCAAAAAGAAGTTAGAGTTACATCAGGTTCAATTATTCAATACATGAAAAATATGAATTTTACAACTAGTGAAATTTTATTTTCTAAAATTATTTTTTCCAAGTGGTTTTTAAATGAATTTGGAGAAAAAATGTTTTTTCAAAATATTAAAACTTTAATTAAATTTAATGTATCATGGATTAAAACAATAATTGGAGAAAATTTAAGAATGATGAAAAGAATTAGTACCAAAAAAAAAAGATATTGGTAAGTGAATTATTATTTTAAAAAAAGTTCAACTACAGTTTCATTCCAAATTTTTCCAGTTGAATCTTGATTTTCTTGTTTTCTAATTAAAAATTCATTTTCAGATATACCACTATCTAATAATACTTGTTTTGTTTTTGTAATTGATAAATCATTGTAGTAACAATGATCATTATCTCTCCAATGCATTTTATGATCATTCAAATCAGGGAAAAATCCTCGATATGCATTAACATAAGCATATTTTCCACATAGTTTTACAATTCTTCGTAAAAATTCATCTATATCATAAACATGATCAATTACAGCATGGGAATATACTAAATCATATTTTTTATTAATATCCATTTTCAAAAAATCAGCTTGAATAAATTCAAAGGGGGAATTTTTTTTGCAAAATTCAATATTAGGTTGTGAAAAATCAATACCAGTATATCCCATATTAGTAAAAAGATTAGCATGTTGAATCGGATATACACCTGTTCCACAACCAATTTCTAATACTGTTTTTAGATCATCTTTAGATTTCAAATATTTTACAAAATTATCATGTAATTGATTATTTTGATTATGTATGCCATTGTACCAATTACTATCTGCTTTTTCCCATTCTTTATTTCCATAATCAGATTTTCCAATTATTCTAGTTTTTAAATTTCTAATAATAGTTTTAGAGATAGCTTCTATATCCATATTGAATCTAATCAATTAATTGGTTTTAAAAAGTTATTATAATTTTTAACATCATAAGAAGTAAAAAGGATATAAATTGAAAATTTAATTAAAAAATATAGCATTAACTATTAGTTATGATATATTTTGATAATAATCAATTTTAAGACACACCTTTAGGTTTGCCCACATATCCACCTTTCATTAAATCATCCATATCTTTAAGAATTTTTTTAATTTCAGAAATTTCGGTATCAGTTAATTTTTCATTATTTGATAATTTTAATAACATAATAGTCAACATTCTATATAAAGGATATACAACATGCTCTTCTTTACCAGGATAAATTTTGAAGAACCAAGGATTTGAATAAACACCAACGTCAAGTTCAGAAGAATATGCAGGTACTTTTTTGAAATGAATATATCCAATTAATATTAAAATTGGAATTCCAAAAACGGTTGTAATTCCAAGATAAGAAAAAAACGTTGGAAAAATAGAATATAATCCAGGAATATTTTCTATAGCAAGATAATAAGTTACAACTAATGTATTAATGGCTGCAAAAACAAAAGCAAAATAAGTACTCCATCCCATTCGGAAATAGTACCAAGCACGAAAACCTACTTTTTGCTTCATAGTTGTCATTAAACACAGTTCTATATGAATAAAGTGAAGATATAGTAAGGATTGATTAAAATGCTTTAAAGAAATTCAAGCAATATTGAGATTATTAATTGCAATAGATAAAACAAGAGTTAAACATTTAGCTCCTTTTGTAAGTGCATTATCAAAGTATAACATAGAGTGTAAAATAGTAGATGATTTAGAAATTTATGACAATTCAGTATTTTCAAAAAAAATTTTACGTTGGTTTAATACACCATCAAAATTTAATCAAATAATTAAAGATTATTTGCCAAATTTAATTTTTACAGAAAGAACAAGTCATTTTAGTTCATTAGTATTAAAAACTAATATTCCACTAATTATTTTTGTTAGAGGAAATATGTGGATAGAGTCAGATATTGCTAAAGAAACAACACATACATCAATAGAGAGAAAAATAGAAATTAATTTAAAAAATAGAATTAGAGAAAAATGTTTTAAAAATAAATCAACTATTATTTTACCAATTTGTGATTATTTAACAGAAATTATAAAAAATAAATATTCTAAAAAATATATAAAAACATTCTATCAAGGGATAGAAATTGATTTTTGGAAATCAACAGAAAAAAATAATTTAATTCATCCCTGTGTAGGATTACTTCAAGGTGCACATATCTGGGGCAAAGCACAAGAAATGTTAACTTTAGAAAAAGTTTTGAAGAAATTTCCAAATATTACATTTTATTGGGCAGGGGATGGACCTTATGCAAAAAAAATACTTTCAGTGTTAGAAAAATATCCAAATTTTAAATGGCTAGGAAATTTAGATTATCCAGATAAAGTGAGACAATTCTTAACAGAAATTGACATCTATGCATTAATTTCAGGAATGGATATGTCACCACTAACACTACAAGAGGCATCATTAATGGAAAAACCAGTAATTGCAACTAATGTTGGTGGAATTCCAGAATTAATTGAAGATGGAAAGACGGGATTTTTGGTAGAAAAAGGAAGTCACAAACAAATCATAGAAAAAATATCATTTTTATTAGAAAATCCTGAAATTGCGGGAAAAATGGGAATTGCGGGAAAAAAATTCATTGAAGAAAACTTTAGTTGGGAGAAAATTGCAGAGGAATTTAAAAATATTGTAGATGAATTAGAATTAAATAAACATTAGAGTTATTTTCTACCAATCAAACTATATCCACTTTCAATTTCATTGAAATGAATTATTTTTAATTTGCAAGCAGAATACCATTTTCTAACTTCTTTCTCAGTATGACGATAAGCAAATTTTGGAAAGTACCAATCAAAATTAGTTGCAACACTTTGGTCATAAGGTACATCAGCAGACCACCAACATTTTAAAAAATTCCAATAAATAAATCTTTGAACATCATATGTTCCAGATTTTATATTTAAAAGAGGTATGTCTCGAGGAATTTTTATTTTTTTATTTAATAATGAAATAGATTTTCCTAAATCACTCATATCTTTAGAAAATTGAATGCATTCTTTTTCAGTGCCTTTTACTAATTTTTCACGTAAATAATCATCAGCATATTCTCTTAATGGACCCTTTTTTTTATAAATATAGATTGCAATTGAAGCTTTTTTAGCTAAAAATTTTGTAAGATACTTGAATGAAGTTTCTGTATCTTTAGTATGATGTAAAACTTGATCTGAACAAATAAAATCAAAAAAATTCTTTTTAAATGGTAAAGTTCTAATGTCTGCTTGAATAAAAAATAGATTTTTTTCTTTTCCATATTTTTTATATGCATATTCAATACTATCACTTGCATCAATAGCTAAAACCTTAGCATTAGAACAACTTGAAAAAAGTTTAGCGCTGTTTCCAACTCCAGTTCCAGCATCTAAAATATAATTAGATTTTTTAAGAAAATTCTTAAATTCCAGAATATTTTTCCAACCAAATCTATCCAAAAACCATTTTTTTTGCTTATCAACCCATTTTTTATCATGGTAGGTTTTGTGATAATTTTTCCACTTAGATGAAAATGCATCCTCTGTTTTTTGGAAATCTTTAGATGGATCAGTGACAAATCTAGGGATACCATTTGAAATTTTAAAAACATGTTTTTTAGTGCATGTTAATTTACCCTCAATAATTTCATCAGAAGCTGATTTTAAAATTTTAAGAGATAATTTTTGTCTACATATTGGACATACAATGAAATCAATTAATTCAGTTTTCACAGATTATGATAAAAATAAGGGAAATAAAAACTATAGATAGTAATAATTAATTAAAGATGGCAAAATACTATTTTTAGTAGGAAAATTGAAAATATTAATTGGTGGAGCAAGTTCAAAGTTTTTTCATTTAAAGGAGTTTGCGGATGCCCTAACAAAATTTGATGTAGAATACAAACTAGTTAACGATACAGAAATATCTGATGGGTACCCTAGTAGAAAAATATCAAAATGGTTTAATAATTCAAATAAATTTAAAAAACTAATTAATAATTTTAAGCCAGATATTATTTTTATAGATAGACAAAGACATTTTGGATTAGATGCAATTGAATCTAATATTCCAGTATTAATGCATCTAAGAGGGGACTTTTGGAAGGAAATACAATGGGCAAAAGAAACTCAATACAAATCATTTCCAAAAAGTTTTGCAATAAAAAAATGGGAGCAGATTGGGGAGAAAAGTTTCGAGGGGTCTAACATAATTTTACCAATTTGTAAATATTTAGAAAAAATTACAAAAAAGAAATTTCCTGGAAAACCAACTTATGTTCTTCAAAGTGGAATAGATTCATCTAGATGGTATCATGAAAAAGGCCTTCAGTTAAAACATCCATGTGTAGGATTACTTCAAGGATCAGTGATTTGGGGCAAAGCACAAGAAATGTTAACTTTAGAAAAAGTTTTGAAGAAATTTCCAAATATTACATTTTATTGGGCAGGGGATGGACCTTATGCAAAAAAAATACTTTCAGTGTTAGAAAAATATCCAAATTTTAAATGGCTAGGAAATTTAGATTATCCAGATAAAGTGAGACAATTCTTAACAGAAATTGACATCTATGCATTAATTTCAGGAATGGATATGTCACCACTAACACTACAAGAGGCATCATTAATGGAAAAACCAGTAATTGCAACTAATGTTGGTGGAATTCCAGAATTAATTGAAGATGGAAAGACGGGATTTTTGGTAGAAAAAGGAAGTCACAAACAAATCATAGAAAAAATATCATTTTTATTAGAAAATCCTGAAATTGCGGGAAAAATGGGAATTGCGGGAAAAAAATTCATTGAAGAAAACTTTAGTTGGGAGAAAATTGCAGAGGAATTTATTAATGAAATCAAAAGACAATTAAAATAATTTTGAATTTGAATTCATTTCTTTAGTAATAAAAATTCTATACCAGATTTCTAATGCTAAAATTCCCAATAATTTATTAATTATTCTAATATCTAAATCAGTTCTGTTTGAATATTTAGATATCCACTCTTGACTAATTAAATTATTTTTAATTATTCTACCATTTTCTAAATAATACTCAAAAATATTTTTACCAAAATTTTTCCATAAATTAGTAGTATCAACTGAAAAACCTAATTTATTTTTTGAAATTAAATGACTAATACCAAAATTGTCTAATAATTCTCTTAAAATTATTTTTCCATTGTTTTGTAATTTATCATATTTGTATTGCGAATCAACATGTGAAAGAGAAGTAATCAAATTATTTGAAAGTAATGGAGATATAGATTTTAAATTAAAATAACGATTAATAGAATTATTCACATATGAAAAATTATATCTTAATTTTCCATTATAATCAGCTAGAAATACTTGTGTAAGACGATCTAATGAATTATCAAAAAAAGGTAGAAAAATATCTTCAATTTTTTTCCATGAAAAATCAATTTTACTACCAAATATTTTTTCTTGATCACTTACCCAATCTCGTTGATGACAATTAAGATACGCCTGAATTTTCTGACTAGGGGTAGAATTTGAGTTAGTTTGTGATAGAAATTGTTGATATCTAAATGTGTATCCTCCAAAAATTTCATCCCCGCCATCACCTGACGCCAAATATTTTGATTGATTGCTAGCAAATTGTGCAACATAATACCAATGATTATCCCAAAAGGGCATTTTGGTAATGCCAATTGCGGCAGGTAAAACATCCAAATAATTTTCAATTTCTAATACATGAGATTCAGCATCAAAATAATCTGCAATCTTTCTTGCATCATTAGTTTCATCTATGCTATTTGAAAATTTGATTGAAATTGCTTTAATATGGGTATTAGGAAATAATTTTCGAATGTATGCAATAATTAATGATGAATCAACACCCCCACTAAGAGCAATTGAAATAGATGATGGATCATCATCAATATTTTTATTAATGTAATTTTCAATTTTTTCTTCAACAGTTTGTGGCGATATAATGGAATTATGGGGTAAAAAACTTTTCCAAGTTAATTGTTGAATAGATGAATTTTGAGAGGGATCATAACGAAGTGTTAGGATATTAGAAACAATATCCGATATACTTGAATTACTATAACTTTCCTCTGCCAAGTCCACGATAAATTAATCCAGCTTTAATTGATTCATCTTGATCTAATACACACTTTGAATCAATGAATATAGGACTTTTTAATTTAGATTTTAAAAATTTAGGATCAATATTATGAAATTCTTTATGGGACGTAACTAGAATAATTCCATCACAATTTGAAAGTGCATCTATTAAATTTGATTCAGTATCTATTTCAAAAATATTTTCAGACTTAAAATAAGGATCATAGATTTTTATATTTACATTCAATTGTTTTAATTTTTCTATAATATTTTCAGCAGGGGAAATTTGAATATCTTTTACATCTGGCTTATATGATACGCCTAGTAATAATATGGTTGAATCATTAAGAGATTTATTTTGTTCTTCAAAAGCATTAATTAATAATTTTATTACGTGTGATGGCATATTTTCATTAATTTTTCTAGCAGTTTCAACCAGTTTTAAAGAAACATCAAACTCTTTTGCAGTATTCAAGTACTGATATGAATTTACAGGTAAACATGGACCACCAACTCCAGGTCCAGGATAATGAGTTTGAAAATTATATTTAGTTTTTGCAGCTTCTAAAACAGTCATAATATCAATTCCTAACTTTTCAAACAAAATTGATAATTCATTAACAAATGCAATATTAATATCACGAAATACATTTGTTGTAAGTTTTACAGCATTTGCAGTTTTACAATTTGGCATTGGAATTAAATCAACTGTAAAAACATGACGATAAATTTCAGTAATCATGTCTCTTGTTTTATTATTGATTGCTCCAACTAATCTTGGAAGTTTTTCAAAATCATTTAAAATTTGTCCAGGATTTGCAGTTTCAGGACATACACCAATAGCAAAGTCTTGACCAGCATTAAGTTTTTTATCATCACCTTCAATAATTGGAATCAAAATATTTTCAATAAATCCAGGTTCTATGGTACTTTCTATAATTACTAATGTACCAGATTTAAGAAAATTATGTAATTGTTTTCCAACTGATTTTAAAGCAGAGTAATTAGGAATATTTGAGGAATTCATAGGAGTTGGAAGAGACAATAAGATTACATCAGAGTTAGAAACAACATCATCAATTTTTGAAGTTGCCTTGAATTTATTTTCATTAACCACTTTATCAAACATAACATCATATCCAGGTTCATCTTTCAAAGGAAAAATACCATTATTGATTTGGTTAACAAGGTTTTGATTAATATCCATTCCAGTAGTATCAAAACCAGAATTTGCAAAAGATAATGCAGTTGGAAGACCAATTCTACCAATTCCTATAACACATACTTTTATTGTATTAGATTGAATATTATTCTGTAATTCTTCAGCAGTCATTTCAATTATTTGTTTATTCAATATACTCACCTTTTGGATCTTTTAATGGGAGCTATTTGTTATTTAGGATTATTATTCATAATTAAGATTTAAACATGTCATAAAAAAATTGAGAATATGAGGTTTGTAGTAACTGGAGGAGCGGGTTTTATTGGAAGTTACATTACTAAATTACTTGTAAAAAAAAATCATGATGTAATAATACTTGATAATATGCATACAGGTAAAAAAGAAAACATACTAAATGATAAAAAAGTACAATTCCACAATATTGATATCAGAAATTATGAATCACTTGAAAAATATACACATAATGTAGACGGAATTTTTCATGAAGCAGGGTTAACATTAGTTCCTGAATCTTTTGAAAAACCAGAAGAATATTATGATGTAAATGTAAATGGTACAGAAAATATATTTAAAATTTCAAAAAAATTTAAAATAAAAATTGTTTATGCTAGTAGTTCTAGTGTTTATGGAGATACCAAAACAATTCCTATTAATGAAAATCATAATAAAAATCCAATTAATCCTTATGGAAAAACTAAAGTTGAAAAAGATAATCTAGCTACAAAATTTTCAAATGAAGAATGCCCAATTATAGGGTTAAGGTACTTTAATGTATTTGGGAAAGGGCAAACAGGAACATATGCAGGAGTTATTACAAAATTTTTAGACTGTTTAAAAAATAAAACTTCACCAATAATTTATGGGGATGGAAATCAAATTAGAGATTTTATATCAGTTGAAGATATAGCAACTGCAAATCTTCAAGCAATGTTATCAAATACAACAAATGGTTTTTTTAATATTGGAACTGGAATTCCAACTACAATTTTAGAATTAGCAAAATTAATGATTAAAATATCAAACACCAATCTTCAACCAGTTTTTGAAAAACCAAGAATAGGAGATGTAAAACTAAGTCAATCAGATACAAGTAATACAGAAAAATATTTGGAATGGAAAGCAGATATTAAATTGGAAGATGGTTTGAAAAAACTCATCAATTAAATATTGTAGTTTATTCTATTAATTTTTTATAAAAATCAACATATTTAGAAAGAAGGGATTCCCAAGTGTAATTTTCCATAATAAACTTATGAGCCTCATCAAATAATTTTTTTTGAAGATAAGTATTTTGCAATAATTTATTTATTTCATTCAGTAATAATTTAGAATTATCAGATTGAATTAAAATTCCTGTTTTTCCATTCTCAATCAACTCAGAAATTCCTCCAACATTAGTAGCTATGACTGGGATTTTAAGAAAAAATGCTTCTTTAATCACTTGAGGAATACTCTCCATTCTTGAAGGAACAACAAGAATGGTAGATTTTTTTAAATTTTTCATTGTTTCATTCCAAGGCAAATTTGTACAATAAATTACATTTCCATTAACATTTTTTTCAATTTTTTTTAGAATATCAATTCCTTTTTCAAAACTGTCCCTACCAATGTAAATTATCTGATTTTGTTCTTTGTCTAGATCTAAAATTTCTGGAAATTTTGAAGTATCTAATGGAGCTGGTAAATGAATAAAATCAATATCCAATTTATTTTTATAAAAACTTTGAACATATTTTGAATCTGTAGTGAATATATTAGCAATTTTAAATGCTTCTTCTTCGGCTCTTTTGCCAATTTTACTTGTAATATTAGAATGAATTTGTTCAATTTGTTGACCATAAACTCCATGAATTGAAAGAATTTTTTTCTTTGACTTAATTTTTTTCATGATGAATGTTGAAGGAATATTCCATGCGTGTACTATATCATATTCTTTTGAATTTAGGATTGCCTGGATACTTCCAAAAATGGTGAATGATGGATTTTTTAAATTTTTAATTGGTACATGTGGAACATGCATTAATTCAATATCAATCCCATTTTCCTGAAGCTTATCTGCAACTCTTTTTGCATGTCCACCAATTCCACCATCATATCTTGGTGAAATATATAGAATTTTCACAATGTAAAATTAGATTAATTCCTTTTAAGCTCTTGTATTAAATAATTCTACTTTATTATAATTGAAAAATAATTACTCAGGAATAAAGATAGGAGCATAGTTTTTATTAATTTCATAAACTAATACAATGTTCATAGGCCCTCCCTTTTCATTCATAAAACTAGGTGATGCATAAACTAACTTTAATGGATCATTATCAGAATTATATTCAATATCTTTACTTAGAATTTTAACAAATCCAGATTTGTAGATTACAGAATTTTCTTGAGTTTCAGGATTATAATATACTGCAGTGGTAAATGGAATCATTTTACCTAGCATTGTTTGTTCATGAAAATAGTTTGTACCAGTAATACCATCAGATTTTAAATATTTTTCAACTGGAAGTTCAGCAATTCGTGCAAACCATACAACTTTAGATTCATCACCACCTCCACCTAAAACATATAATTTATCTTCAAGATTATCATTTATTTTTTGAGCACTTAAAAATACAAGTACATAATCAGCATCCATTTCTTTAAGCATATTCCAACTATCAACAGGGGTACTCAATAATATTTTTGCCATTTTTTCAATTTGCCATGTACTAAGTGTAGCATTATCAATCAAAGTAGTTCGTTCACCCATGGTTTGAATCCAATATCCATAATCCCACCATGATGCAATTACTGCATTTTCAGGAGTGTTGAGTTTAATCCATTCCAAAGTTTCTAACCAATCAGTAGTAGGAGGATTGGATGTTGCTCCTGTTAAGATTATTGGAGGTGTATCTGTATGACTAATCCAATTATTATTTTCTGGAAAAACAAGCGGAAGAGTAAATAAAAATGCCATAATTACAACATATGAAATTTTAAATAAATAATTTCTTTTCCCAAAGAATTTAATTTTAAAAATATTTTTAGATAAAATAGATAATGCAATAGAAGAAAGAATTATCAAGGATATAGATGCAAAGACTTCAAGTCGAATAAATGATGAACTAACATACATTCCACTAATTCCAATAATTAGCATAAATGCCTTCATATCATTTTTAATAAAAATTTGAGATATTTTTTTAGATAAGATAAACCAGATACCAAGTCCAGCAAAAATCATCCAAATAGAATGAAATAGAAAGGAAAGAGAGATAGACGTACTTTGATGTTCTGCAACTGAATCAACAAGTGAATCAGTAGTTGTCAAAAATGGATTCATTGCATTTAGATATCTAAAACTAGGTAGAGGTAAAAGGTTTGATTCATCATTTATAATTATTAAAAATGATCCAATTACAATTATAGAAATTAACAAAAATAAGCTATTTCTTATTTTATTTTCATCCTTACTTATTTTTTGAACAAAGATAATACTCACTAAAAATACAGTTGGAATAATTAAGGATAATCCACCCAAACCAAATACAAAAGATAATCCAGGTCTTTCAAATGAACCTGAAATTAAAAGAAATATTCCTACAAATAGAGGAACACTCCATAATAGAAATTTATGATCTTTTCTAAGAAAGGGTAATACTAAAATAAATAATCCAATAGGAATTATAAAAAATTGATTCCCTCCCCATGAAGCCATTCCAAAAGCCATCATCATTCCACCGAAAATAATTTTTGAAAATGCAACTTTTTTATTTTCAGATTTAATTGCACTTAAAAATAAATACAATCCTAGTAAACCATAAAAAATTCCTAATGGTTCGGACTTGAACCAACCAATAGAACCTCGAATAATTATTGGAAGGGATACTGCAAATAATAAAGAAGCAAAAAGACCAGCAATAGTTCCAGCAAATAATCTTACTAATGTAAAAATAACAACTACAGTTAATGAGCCAATTATTGCTGGAAATAATATCGTGAAATCATATAATGATGAATTTCCACCAAATATTTGATAGGTTACAGCTGCCGTACTATGAAGCATAGCTTGAGAAGTTGTAGAAACATCCCTTCCAGAAATTCCTGAAAAGTCTTCGGGTAAATACCAACTTTTAGTATCATGCCATTGAAAATATTCAAAAAATCCATTTTCTACAATATACTCAGTAGCTCGAAAATTAAAAAAGGGATCAAACTCATTTAATTCAAATCCATAATTTGCAGGTTGAGATCTAATTAAAAAAGATACTGAAAATGCTAAGACCAAAATTCCAATTACGAATAGATGGTTTATTTTAAAATTAAAACTACTAATTTGAAACAAACTAGTTTGAGAATTCAACAATCAAACAACAAATTAAAGTATTATTACTCTTTTGAATAAGAAATTCTTCTACATTGTTGCTTGAGACGCATCATGGAACATCTGACTCTTTGCACAGCCAGCAGCAAGTTCATCACCTGCACCACGCCTCATAAGACCTCTGTATAGACCATCCTCAAGTTTTACACCTTCACGCTCTTCCCATTCTTCAACAGTGATAGAGTATTTCTTTTGAATTCTGTCTCTGTACCATTCTGGAATTACATTAAATGCACAAAATGGAACTATTCTAAGGTCTGGAGTAACATAGTGAATATCACATCTTTGTAATCTTTCCA
>Ga0233433_10003044_pt1 | contig 13967 bp, 8 predicted proteins | sample SI_122_August201_5_FD_179868 | JGI IMG/M metagenome (GOLD analysis project Ga0233433, IMG submission 179868) | Seawater microbial communities from Saanich Inlet, British Columbia, Canada - SI_122_August2016_100_MG | ecosystem: Environmental > Aquatic > Marine > Inlet | place: Canada: British...
GGTGCTAATTATTGGTGAAATTGGTGGCCCTCAAGAAGCAGAGGCTGCAGATTATTTTCAAAAAAATATGAGTAAGCCTATGGCTGCCTATATAGCTGGATTGACTGCGCCTCCAGGGAGATTAATGGGTCATGCAGGAGCAATTGTTAGTTCGAGTGGAGAAAGCGCTGCTGAAAAAGTTGAAATACTTGAAGAAGCTGGCATCATGGTTGCACCTACTCCATCAGATATGGGTATAACAATGGCTAAACTTTTGAAAAAGGCTTAAATAAATTACAAAAGCCAGTCATTAACCTTGTTAAAAATTTGTGACTCTTTGTTTGCAAGTCTTTCTACAACACCAAAGTGATCTACAACTGGCTCAGCAAAATAATCAAGTGGCGCACTATATTCTTTCCATTTTTCTACAAAGTTATCTGTTTGCCAGTGAAACTCAGGAGTCTCGCCTGCGCCCAAGGCAACAAGGATTGGAGCGTCAGTTTTAGGTTTAAATAAGTGAGGGCTTAGGGCTTTACTTTCCTCATCATCCAATCCAAGCACATCTGCTATCGTTGTTTCTCTAATTGGGGCTAACTGGTAAAGTCCACTAATCGGGATTCCAGTTTTAACCATATCTGAAGGCAGTTCATTAGAAATATTTTTCCAGTCAGTTGCTAGAACCATGCCTGTAATGTGACCTCCAGCAGAGTGACCAGACACATTGATTCGGTTCTTTGATATGGAGTGATTATCCGCGTTATTCCAGATCCAAATGATTGCCTCACGAATTTTATCAACAATGTTGGTCATACTAGCGCCAGGACACAACTGATAGCCTATCAGTGCAACATCGATACCTGAACTAACAAAGGACTCCGCTACAAAGCTGTAAACAGATTTATCACCCCTTTGCCAATAACCACCATGCACAAAAATGAACAATGGTGCATTGGGCTTTCCGCATCTAAAGATATCAAGTTTATCTTTCTCACCACTTCCGTACTGACAGTCAAGAGATGAATCGACAGTCGCTCTAAATTTTTCACTTCTTTTGGACCATTTTTCAATGAGACCATCGAAATCATCAACTAGAAGTCTGACGTTGTATCCTTTTTCGAGAATTGGGTCAATTGGCATTGTTCTTTCCATCTTTATTCCTTTAATACTTAACAGTTATGAGCTTTGTTCGCCTTTAGTTTGCAGAGCAAAGAATTCTGATGGAGAGTTGCCAAAGGGCTGCATTGCGTGCTCTCTGAAAGCTGGACGCTCTTTGAGTCTCTCATACCAGGCTTCAATGCCTGGAAGTGAAGGCCTTTTGATATCAAGAACAAAGTACTTATGAATTAAAACGCCTAGTGGAATGTCTCCAAAAGTGAAGTCATCTCCAGCAACAAAGTTATTGCCTACTAAGTGATCATCAAGGACTTTAAGGATTTCAGCACTCTGCTTCGCCATTTCAGCAATTTTTACGTAATCCCTGTCTTGCTCTTCGGTCCTCACAAGCTGCCAAAAGACTGGAAAAAAAGTTCCCATAAAGCTATCCGTTGACCAAGTCATCCATTGGTCAGATATTGCGGCCTTTTGAGGGTCTTCAGGGTAAAGCGTTCCGAGGCCATATTGCCTTGCAAGGTAGCGTATGACGGCATGAGACTCCCACATTACAAAGCCGTTATCTCGAATGGTGGGTATTTTTGAGTTCGGATTAAGAGATCTGTATTCCTCAGTTTCAAGGTCGCCAGTCTCAGTGCCAATGGAGTGTCTTTTATACGCAACACCAAGCTCAGATAGCGTCCAAAGGATTTGGATCACCTGATTCGCATTTTTCCTACCCCATACCTCTAACATGGCTTTACTCTCCTAGTTCTTAAGCACCATCTGGATTAAATCGAGGCATCACTCTCTCTGAAAAAAGAGTCATACTCTTGAGTATCTTTTGATAGTCAAAGCCCGGAAACTGCTGAAGAAGCATGATATGTTTAAGGCCTATTGACTCATTATGTTTTTGGATCTTTTCGGCCACGTAGTCAGCATCTCCAACCCAGATCAGCTCGTATTTCATAAGGAAATCAAACCACTCACCGTTCAGATCTTCATCTGTCGGATTAGCATCATCATCTAGATAGGCTTTACGAGTCCAGCTCCCCTCAGGCCTTGCACCGCTAAGGTACTCATAGTAACCATTAATGGCGGCTCTGACATCTTTGTCTGCTTGCTCCATCGTCTCAGCGACGTAGATAACAGCGCATACACCAACCCCGTCTCCTCTTTGGTGAGCTGTTCCGTCATGCGATTCTGCATTAGCATAGGCATCCCAGCAGCTCAAAAGCTTGCCTGGCGGGCTCGACATGCCAATCACTTTAAAGCCTCTCTCAGCAGCCAGTTTATAGGTATGAGGGGAGTTTGACATCAGCCATACTGGTGGATGTGGATCTTGATATGGCCTAGGATGGACATACATGCCCGTATATTCACCATCCTCTGAGTGATACTCTTTCTCAAGAGGCATTAAGAATCGATTCGTCTCTCTCCATCCAGGAACTGGGAACTCATAAAATTCCCCTTTGTGAGTAAAAGGATCTTCAGTCCAAGCCTTTAAAATTACTTCAAGAGATTCCATAAATAGTCTGTAGCTCTTTTCATTATCCCTTCGATCAGCTTCCTTATTAAATTGAAGTGTTACTCTTTCATTGATTCCTTTAGCAACGCCGAAGTCAACTCTTCCTTCTGTCATATTATCAAGAAGAGCCACATCCTCTGCAACTCTGAGTGGATGCCAGTCAGGTAAAACTATAGGAGCTTGACCCACCCTAATTTTTTCTGAGTGAGACGCTAGATCAAGTGACATCATGATTGGGTTAGGGGGAGCGTTTAGATAGCCGTTGTGAGCAAAGTGGTGTTCAGTAAGCCAAACGGTTGTAAAGTCTGCTTGCTCTGCAAGTTGAGTTTGCTCCCTCATCATTTTAACGACACGATTCCAGGGAATGTTTTCACCTGGATTAAAGAAAGGGACAAAATCAAATCTCATTTAGAATTAAACGGTTTTAAATAGGTGGAGTATAAATCAGTTTTTTCTTTTTGATTGATTTTTTTAATATCCTTCAAGCCCTTTGATAAGAGGCTTAATGTATGGCTCATATTTTTTCCAAGCATCAGAGCTTCCTTGATACATCTTTTTTCTAACTTGTGAGGAGCTTGCAGTGACAACTCCTCGAGTGTTATTATGGAAATTTAAACAGTCTTCATCCCAATCTAAATCACAGTAATTTAAAAGTTTTTGAGTTTCTTTTTTTTGATTATTTGTTAATTCTTCGTAACTCATATCATATATTTTGTTTGGAAATAATTTGTGCCAAAATTCCATCATTTCAGAATAGCGAGTATAAAATTTGACTAAATCCTCCTGATTAAAAGAGAAGCCATTTCCATCGCTAAAGTAATGTCTATAATTTGACCAGCAGATAGCTCTAGCATCTCTTTTTAAGTGAACAATCTTAGCTTCAGGTAATGCTGAGAGAATGAAGCCAATCAGTCTAAAATTAACTGGCATCTTGTCAGTAATTATTTTCTCTGAAACATTAAGATTAGAAAGATAATCTAGATATTGTTCACGAACTAATAAAAGATCTTTTTTAGACATTTTAAATTTATCTTTCTTTAAAGATTTTGCTAAGATAGGATCAATAATATTTCTTAGAGTAAGGAGTTCGCCTGCCCCATGAACAGCATGATGGCTTGAGATTATTTGTTCTATTAAGCTTGTTCCGGATCTGGGCATTCCAACAATAAAAATAGGTCTTATACTTGAATGTTTATCTGAAGGTGTATTAATTACAGGCTGAGTTGATGAGAACAAATTAACAATAATTGAATAAAAATTTTCACTCATGACAAAATCATATCCCAACTCTTGTTTTCGTAACGCGTTACCTTTATTTAAGAATTTAAAAAAATTTTCCGGATCGTTTAAATCTTCATATACTTTAGCTAAAGCAAAGCAAAGGTTAATTTTATGTAAACGTGGCAAATCACTTTTAGAATAAAGTGACTCCATTTGACTAATAAGAGGATCTTTAGCTTCAAATTTTTTATATTTACTTAAATTACGGTAGGAGTTAGTTAAGTTAGGGTTAATCTCTAAAGCTTTTTCAAAATAACTTAAAGCTTCTTTTGGAAGATTGATGATTTCACATAATATGCCTAAATCTTCATATGGTTGATCATATTCTGGGTTAATAGATATAGCTTTTTCAAATTGTTTTTTAGCTTTTTCAAATTTATTTATTTTTTGAAAAGCCGACCCTAAGTTTCTAGCTGCTTCTGGATAATTTGGACTATAAGCACTTGCCCATTCAAAACTTTTAATTGCAGAACTGATCTGATTTCTTTGAAAATAAATAGTTCCTAAGTTGAGATGGGCCTTAGGTTGCGCATGTTGAATATCTAATGCTTTTTGATAGTTTTCAATTGCCATATCGAACTGTTCTAGCCTTTGATGAGCAACACCAAGATTAAAATGAGCTTCAGCATAATCTGATTTGAGTTTTATTGCCATCTCAAGGTTTAAAATTGAAGCATTTAAATCTCCAATTTCACACAAACAAGATCCTTTAATATTGAACAAAAAAGGGTCATTATTATAAGTTTTTAAAAGTTCATCAATGCTAGATAATGCTTTTTGAAATTGACCAGTATTATGTAAATTTACCAAAACTTCTAATTGATTTACATTTGGTTTTATTTCTTTATTTTGATTAATTTCAAGTAAGCCATTTTTTGCTTCTTTGTTTGACGGGAATGATTCTAAAACACTTAAATATATTTCTTTAGCTTCATTGAATTGACTTTTTTTTCTGAGTTTTTTGGCTCGTAATAACAGTCGATCGATTTTAATTGACATTATATTAGGTCTGTATTTAATATAAGTTTAATGAATTTCAAAGTATACTTAATCGTTAGTTAAATTTGTTTAATTTTGTTGTTTAATCAAGTTTTTTAAAATATAAATTCCCATTCTCCTATTTTGTCTAGAAAGCTTCTTATGATATATATAATATTTATTTAATTTTTTAATCTGCAAGTCTAAAATGAGAATTGTATTCAAAAAAATAATAAAAATAATAAATGACAAATAAACAGGTCTCGCTTCCAAAAAAAGAGCTTGAATCAGCTTATGAACTATTCTCAAATGGTCAGATAATGGAGGCCATAGGTCAAATAAAAGTCCTAAATGAAAAATTCCCTAATCAGCCTTTATTATTTAATCTTATTGGCGCTTGCTATAAGGAGATAGGCCAATTGGAGGGTGCTGCCAAGATGTTTGGCATTGCAGTATCACTAAGACCAAACTATGCTGAAGCTCATTTTAATCTTGGAGTTGTTTTCCAAGATTTAGATCAAAAAAATGAATCAATAGAAAGTTATAAAAAAGCAATTGCTATTACTCCAAATTTTCCTGATGCACATAATAATCTAGGGAATGTATATATTGCACTTGACCAGTATGAGGCTGGAATTGGAAGTTTTGAATGGGCTATAGCACATCAACATGATTTTGCAGAAGCGTACAATAATTTAGCAAAAGCATACAATAATTTAGGAAATGAAAAAGATGCTATTATAAATTTTGAAAAAGCTATTCACTATAATCCAAATTATGACAAAGCTTATTTTAATCTCGCTCTAGTTTTTAAAGATCTTGGTGATGAAAAAGGTTTTCTAAAAAATATTGAAAAGGCTCTCGCTCTTAAGCCTGATTGGGGGTATGCCTACTACCACTTAAGCCGTATTAAAAAGTTTACAAAAAATGACCCTCAAATTGATGAAATGAAATCAATTCTTAACAGAGATGATTTGCCAATAAACGATCGTATTGGGTTTAGCTTTGCTCTATCAAAAGCCTTTGAGGACCTTAAAAATAACAAAGAGCAATTTAAATTTTTAAATGATGCAAATAGTTTGCACAAAAAAGAGTTGGGGTATTCAATTAAAAAAGACCAAGACTTGTTTTCAAGAATTAAGGATGTATTCCAATCTAATTCTCATATTGTTAAACCATCAGCTTATAATGCGCTAAAAGTAAAACCCATTTTCATTTTAGGTATGCCGCGCTCCGGGACCTCCTTAGTTCATCAAATTCTAGATAGTCATAAAAATGTGCATGGAGTCGGCGAATTGAATAATTTAAACAAAATAGTTATGCCGCTTCTCAGAGATTATGACGCTTTGAACAATAAAGGCTTTTCTGAAAATGAAATACTGTCTATACGAAATGATTATATAAGTTCCCTCCCTATGGCAGGAATTGAGAAAAATATTATTGTTGATAAAATGCCTATAAATTTTCGATATATCGGTTTTATTTTATCTGCATTTCCGGAAGCTAAAATAATTCACATGAACAGAGATCCGATGGCCACCTGTTGGTCTATATATAAGTATACGTTCAAGGGAAATGCTTATTCATTTGACCAGAAAGATATAGCTGCTTATTATCATCTTTATAAGGATCTTATGGATTTTTGGAATAAGCTTTTTCCAGGTATAATCTATGATCTTTATTATGAGAATCTAACAACTAATCAAGAAAAAGAAACTCGAAAATTATTAGATTACTGTGATTTAGAGTGGGATGAAAACTGCCTTAATTTTCATAAAAATAATTCAGCAGTCAAAACAACTAGTTCAATGCAAGTTAGAAAAAAAATGTATCAGGGTAGCTCAGAAGCTTGGAAACAATATGAAGATTATTTGCAGCCTTTGATCAAGGGTTTAGTCACTAATAAGCAATGAGTAAAAAAGATTTATTCGTCACCCAAACAAGCTCCATTATAGCTCTATATTCGAATGGTCAATATCAAGAGGCTATCGATACAATAAAAGATCTAACAAAAATTTTTCCAGACGATTCATTGCTTTGTAACATAATGGGAGCGTGTTATGCTGGTTTAGGGCAATTAGCTTTAGCAGTCAAGAGCTATAAGAAAGCGATATCTATTGATCCTGAATATGCTAAGGCCCACTATAACCTTGGCGATGCGTATCATCATCAAAATAAACATAAGGAATCAATAAAAAGTTATAAAAAGTCTCTGGAAATTGATCCAGAATATGCTGAGGCTTATAACAATCTTGGGAATATTTATAGAGAAAGTGGTGAATATAATCAAGCAGTCAGGAGTTATGAAAAAGCCCTTATTATCAAGTCGAACTTTTTTGAAGCCAATTATGGTCTTGGTCTAACCTTTTATGAATTAGGTGAAATTGAGTCTATGATTAACCATCTTGAGAGGGCAGTGAGCATCCATCCAAATCTCGCAGAAGCTCATAATTTTCTTGGAGTGGCCTATAATGAGCTTGGTCAATTAGATGATGCTGTTGAATCATATTTAAAGGCTTTAGATAAAAATCCAAATTTTTCAGAAGTATATAATAATTTAGGTAATGCTTACACTGAGCTTGGACAGCTAGATGAGGCCATTGAATCATATTTAAAGGCTCTCGATTTAAATCCAGATTATCCAGCCCTTCATAATAATTTAGGTAATGCATATAAAGAGCTTGGACAACTTGATAATGCGCTTAAATCTTATAGAAATGCTTTAATACATAATCCAGATAATGCTGACTCGCATAATTACATTGGAAATGTATTTGGTGAGCTTGAAGAGCTTGATGAGGCAGTTAAAAGCTATAAGATGGCTATATCTATTAATCCAGACTATGCTGAGGCTCACAATAATCTAGGGAATGCCTTCAGAGATTCTGAGCGATCGGAAGAAGCCATTAAAAGTTTTGAAAAAGCAGTTGAAATTAACCCCGATTTTGCAATAGCTTATAACAATCTTGGTAATCTTTTAAAGGATCTTGGCCGATTAGATGATGCAGTTGAAAGTTTCAAAAAATCAATAAAAATTTCTGATAACTTTGCTGAGGTGCATAATAATTATGGCAATATTCTGGCAGACCTTGGGCGTCTAGATGACTCAATAAATACTTTCAATAAAGCCATAGAAATAGATCCAAATTTTGCAGAGGCTTACAATAATCTTGGCAATGTTTTTAAAGGTCTCAATAGGATTAACGAGTCTGTACAAAGCTATAAAAAAGCCATAGAAATAGATCCAAACTTTGCGGAGGCATATAATAATCTTGGTAATGTTTTAACCATGGATACAAGCCTTCTTAATCAGGCAGTCAAAAGTTTTGAAAAAGCAGTTGAAATTAATCCCGATTTTGCAATAGCTTATAACAATCTTGGTAATGCATATAAAGATCTCAATTATCTCAATGAAGCGCTAAGCAGTTATGAAAGAGCTTTTGATATTGAAAATAGTCTGGAAAATGTATTAGGTAATATACTAAACACTAAAATGAACTCATGCAATTGGGATGATTTAGAAGAGTTACTTACTGATGCTAAACAAAGAATTGTTAACAATGAGAGGGTTGTTGAGCCTTTTACTTTATTAGGTTTAATTGATGATTCACTGGTTCAAAGAAAAGCTACTGAACTTAGGATAAATGCCAATCATCCTAGAAATTATAATTTACCCACAATCGTTCGATATCCCAAGCATCCGAAGATCCGTATTGGTTATTTCTCTGCCGATTTTAGGGAGCATCCTCTCGCATACCTAACTGCTGAGCTTTACGAGCTTCATGATCGGAATTATTTTGAGGTTCATGCCTTCTCTTTTGGTTCTGATACCAAAGACGCACTTAATCTGCGTATTAAGGCAGGGGTAGACCAGTTTCATAATGTGCAGTCGATGTCTCATAAAGAAATGGCTTTATTTGTGAGGTCATTGGAAATTGACATTGCAGTTGATTTAGGTGGTTTTACTCAAGATGCAAGAACAGATGTCTTTGCCATGTCAGCTGCCCCGATTCAGCTGAGTTATATCGGTTATTTGGGGACGATGGGAGCTGATTATTATGACTATCTTATTGCTGATCCAGTGATGATCCCTAAAGAGAATCAAAAGTATTATGTTGAGAAGATTGTTTATCTACCTAGCTTTCAAGTGAATGACTCTAAGGACTTACCACCGGAGATTACTCTGACTCGCAAAGATGTGGGCCTTCCTGAAGAAGGCTTTGTGTTTTGTTGTTTTAACAATACTTATAAATTTACTCCTACGATTTTTGATAGTTGGGCTCGAATCTTAAGTGCAGTTGATAACAGTGTTTTGATAGTATTTGCCAATAATGAATTATCAAAAACTAATTTAACCAAAGAGCTTATTCAAAGAGGGGTCAAAGCTGAAAGACTTATTTTTGGTGATAGTGTTAAAAGACCAGAATATCTAGCTCGATACCGCACTGCTGACCTGTTTTTAGATACTCATCCTTATAATGCGGGTACCACTGCCAGTGATGCTTTGAAGATGGGGCTTCCACTTTTAACAATGATAGGCAAATCTTTTAATAGCAGAGAAGCGGCCAGTATATTGACTTCAATAAACCTTCCCGAGCTCATTACCAATACTCCAGAAGAGTACGAAGCACTTGCAATCGAGCTTGCTTCTAATCCAGATAAACTCAAAGCGATTAAAGATAAGCTGACTAGTAATTTATCTACAGCGCCACTTTATGATACCAAGCTGTTCACTAAAAACATAGAGTCTGCTTACACTGAGATGTACGAAAGACATCACAAGGGTTTAGAGCCTGATCATATTTATGTGGAAGAGTAAATGACTGATTCTAATCAACAGTCAGCACTCTCCAAAGAACAAATCGATTCAGTTATTGCGCTGTATTCAAGTGGTCAATATCAAGAGGCTATAAATCAGATAAAAATCCTAAATGAGTCGCACCCGAATACACCTTTTTTATTTAATCTCATAGGCGCCTGTTATAAGTCTTTGGGCCAACTAGAAGGTTCAGCTAAGATGTTTGAAACAGCAGTTAATATTAAACCAGACTATGCTGAAGCTCACAAAAACCTTGGTATTACGCTTAAAGACATAGGTCAGCTAGATGCTGCAGCTGAAAGTTTAAATAAAGCCATAGCTATTGACTCTAATTACTTAGATGCACACTACAACCTTGCCATCACGCTTAAAGATCTTAATCAGCTTGATGCAGCAGTTAAGACTTATCAAAAGGTTATAGAGATAAATCCAAACTTTGCTCAGGCGTATAACAATCTTGGAAATCTTTTGAAAGATCTGGGTCAAAATGATGAAGCCCTAAAAAACTATAACAAGGCAATAGAGATAAATCCAAACTTTGCACATGCGCACAATAATCTTGGTAACGTTTTTAAGGATCTTGGACAGCTAAAAGATGCAGTAAGTAATTATAAGAAAGCAATAGAAAGAAATCCTGACTTCTCTGAGGCACATAACAATCTTGGTAATGCTTTTAAAGACCTTGGTGAGCTTGATAATGCAATAAAGAGTTATCAGAAGGCGGTAGAGCTCGACAATAATCTATATGAAGCTTATTACAATCTTGGTGTTGTATTGATTCAATTAAAGCGATTCAATGAAGCAATTCAATGCTTTCAGAGTGCAATAGAGATTAATCCAAATTTTACTCAGGCGTTTAATAATCTTGGCAGCGCTTTGATGAGTCTAGGAAGACTTAAGGAGTCCATTAACTATTTCAAAAAATCATTAGATATTGATTCTGAATATGTTAATGCACTCAATAATCTTGGTATTGCTCTCACTGACATAGGTCAATTGAAAGCCGGTGCAAAATCGATTGAAAGAGCTATAGAGATTGATCCTGACTTTGCTGAAGCTCACAACAGTTTAGGTAACATTTTCAAAAAGTTAAAAAAAATAGATAAGGCGCTCCTATGCTATGAGCGTGCATATGCAATTAAGCCAGAAATGGATTTTGTTTTGGGTAGTATTTTGAATTTGAAAATGCATCTTTGCATTTGGGATGGCTTGTCAAGTCAAATTGATGACTTAACTAGAAAAATTGGTAAAAATGAAAAAACTATAGACCCATTTAACCAGTTGGGACTCACTGATATTCCTGCTCTCCAAAGGAAAGCTACAGAAATAAGAATCAATAGTGCTCACCCTAAAAATTATTCATTACCAACAATCAATCCTTATGAGAAGCACTCAAAGATACGTATTGGTTATTTCTCTGCAGACTTCAAAATACATCCAGTTACAACTCTAACTACTGAACTTTATGAGGTTCATGATCGGAATCACTTTGAGATTCATGCCTTCTCTTATGGTCCTGATACTAAGGATGAGATGAATCTTCGCATTAAAGCTGGGGTGGATTACTTCCATAATGTTGAAGCTATGTCGCATAAAGACATTACCCTTCTTGCCAGGTCCTTAGAGATTGATATTGCAGTTGATTTAACTGGCTACACTGCAAAGTCGAGAACTGATATTTTTGCCATGTCAGCTGCCCCGATTCAGCTGAGTTATATCGGTTATTTGGGGACGATGGGAGCTGATTATTATGACTATCTTATTGCTGATCCAGTGATGATCCCTAAAGAGAATCAAAAGTATTATGTTGAGAAGATTGTTTATCTACCTAGCTTTCAAGTGAATGACTCTAAGGACTTACCACCGGAGATTACTCTGACTCGCAAAGATGTGGGCCTTCCTGAAGAAGGCTTTGTGTTTTGTTGTTTTAACAATACTTATAAATTTACTCCTACGATTTTTGATAGTTGGGCTCGAATCTTAAGTGCAGTTGATAACAGTGTTTTGATAGTATTTGCCAATAATGAATTATCAAAAACTAATTTAACCAAAGAGCTTATTCAAAGAGGGGTCAAAGCTGAAAGACTTATTTTTGGTGATAGTGTTAAAAGACCAGAATATCTAGCTCGATACCGCACTGCTGACCTGTTTTTAGATACTCATCCTTATAATGCGGGTACCACTGCCAGTGATGCTTTGAAGATGGGGCTTCCACTTTTAACAATGATAGGCAAATCTTTTAATAGCAGAGAAGCGGCCAGTATATTGACTTCAATAAACCTTCCCGAGCTCATTACCAATACTCCAGAAGAGTACGAAGCACTTGCAATCGAGCTTGCTTCTAATCCAGATAAACTCAAAGCGATTAAAGATAAGCTGACTAGTAATTTATCTACAGCGCCACTTTATGATACCAAGCTGTTCACTAAAAACATAGAGTCTGCTTACACTGAGATGTACGAAAGACATCACAAGGGTTTAGAGCCTGATCATATTTATGTGGAAGAGTAAATGACTGATTCTAATCAACCGCCACAATCAAAAATTGACTCCATTATTGCTCTTTTCTCAAATAATAAGCTGCAGGAGGCATTGGATAAAGTTAAAACTCTTTCCAATAGCTTTCCTAAAGACTCATTACTTCACAATATAACTGGTGCTTGTTATGCAGGTCTAGGTCAATTAGGTTCAGCTGTTAAAAGTTATGAAAAGGCGATAGAAATTAAGCCTGATTATGCTAAGGCACATTATAACCTCGGCAATGCTCTGCATGATTTAGCTCTTCAGGGATTAGGGTATTTAGATGATCCGATAAATAGTTATGAGCGGTCATTAGAAATTGATCCAGACTATGCTGAGGCTCATAATAATCTAGGTAATGTTTTAAAAGATCTTGGAAGGCTTGATGAGGCTTTTGAGAGTTTTGAAAAGGCGCTTACAATTAAACCTGATTATGTTGAAGCACATTATAGTTTAGGCATCGTTTTATTTGATTTAGGCCAGCTTGATGATGCAGTTAAAAGTTATAAAAAGACCATAGAGATTAACCCTGGCTTTGCCCAGGCACATAATAGTTTAGGTAATGCTTTTACAGAACAAGGTCAGCTGGATGATGCAATTCAGTCCTATCAAAAGGCACTAAAGCTTAATCCAAATTATTCAGAGGCACATAACAATTTAGGCAATTCTTTAACAGAACAAGGTCAATTCAACGATGCGATTGTATCTTATCAAAAAGCATTGGAAATCAATCCAAACTATCCTGCTTTGCATAACAATTTAGGTAATGCTTTTAAAGAACTTGGACAGTTAGAAGATGCCTTGAAATCCTATTCCAAAGGACTTACTTACAATCCTAACTATATTGATCTGCTTAATAATCTTGGTGTTGTTTTGAATGACCTTGGTCAGCTGGATGAAGCGGTTAAAAGTTATGAGAGGGCAATAGACATTAAGCCAGATTATGCTGAAGCATACAACAATTTGGGTGTGACATATAATAAGCTTGGTCAATTAGAAAAAGCAGTTCAAGTCTATGAAAAAGCTTTAAAAATTGATCCAGATTATGCTGATACACATAATAATCTTGGAGTTGTTCTGAAAAAACTTGGTCAACTAGATGAGGCAATTGATTCTTATCAAAAAGCAATAGCTATTAATCCAGATGATGCTGATACATATAATAATTTAGGAATAGTTTTTGATGAGCAGGAGCGATTGGATGATGCAATTCAGTCTTATCGTAAAGCAGTATCTATTCAGTCAGACTTAGCTGAAGCCTATAATAATCTTGGACACACGCTTTGCAAACTTCATCGCTATCAAGAGGCTATAGACTTATATGAAAAAGTATTTGATATAAAGCCCAATTTAGATTATATATTGGGAAATATATTGAATACTAAAATGAACTCATGCAATTGGGATGATTTAGAAGAGTTACTTACTGATGCTAAACAAAGAATTGTTAACAATGAAAAAATAATTGAGCCGTTCAACTTAATGGGATTGGTTGATGATCCCGCTCTTCAAATAAAGGCTCAGAAGCTTAGAATGACTGGTGATCATCCTAAAAGCAATATTTTACCCACAATCGGTCGATATCCCAAGCATCCGAAGATCCGTATTGGTTATTTCTCTGCCGATTTTAGGGAGCATCCGGTTGGGTATCTAACTGCTGAGCTTTACGAGCTTCATGATCGGAATTATTTTGAGGTTCATGCCTTCTCTTTTGGTTCTGATACCAAAGACGCACTTAATCTGCGTATTAAGGCAGGGGTAGACCAGTTTCAT
>Ga0233433_10003046_pt1 | contig 13964 bp, 10 predicted proteins | sample SI_122_August201_5_FD_179868 | JGI IMG/M metagenome (GOLD analysis project Ga0233433, IMG submission 179868) | Seawater microbial communities from Saanich Inlet, British Columbia, Canada - SI_122_August2016_100_MG | ecosystem: Environmental > Aquatic > Marine > Inlet | place: Canada: British...
CAATCAATAATGATATTTATTGCGATGGTGGTATTTTAGATAATTTACCAATTGATAGTGTTATTGATATGGACTTAATAGATAACACAACCACGATAAATAATAATTCTATTACTGAACCTATTAATGAACCTATTACAACTCCTATTACAACTCCTAAACCCAATACGAAACCTGAATTAATAAATGAAACTACACAAACCAAACCTGAATTAATAAATGAAACTATACAAACTAAAGACGCAACAAAAGAAGCAACAAAAGAAGCAACAAAAGAAGCAATAAAAGAAGCAACAAAAGACAATAATATAGATAAAAATAAAGAAGAAAAAGAAAGTTTAACTGTTATTGGTTTCTATTTAATTAATCAAGGACACACTGTAAATAAAGATAATTATAAATCAATTAATATAACAGAATATGTAAATTTATTTACAAGAACATTATCCAAATGTATTCTAAATAAAAAACTAGAAAAAACAAATATAAATAAAAATAAATATAAAATTATTAATATTGAAATACCTGGTGATATTATGTCATTTCTTAAAATAAACGCAACACATTCAGATATTGATGATATTATAAAAATTGCTTATAATATTACTTTAACTAATTTAGAATAAAGTATTAGTTTAACTCATTAAACTATTTTTAAGCAAAATAACTAGTTAAACCTTCAAATGAACGTTCTCCATCATAATCTTTACTAGAACCATCATCATTTAAGAGTTTAACAGTAGGGAAACCACTAACATCATTTTCTTTAGCAAGTGATTTATATTTATCACAATCAACCATAACAAAACGTAAAGTTTTACCTTTATGGTCATTACCATTTAATTCGGTCATTGCTTTTTTATAATGAGGTTTAAAAGAGACACAGTGAGGGCACCAATCAGCATAAAAAAGAGCAACAATGGTTTCACCATTAGCGGCTTTTAAATCAGGAGCACCATTTTCAAAAGGCTCATTAGCACGATTGCTTTTAGTAGCCATATAATAAGCACCAAATAAAACAACGACTAAACCTAAAAAGGCAATCATAGTCCAATCTCCCTTAGACGATGAGCGGGAATTACGAGAATTATTTCTTTTATTATTAGAAGAAGGCATATTGTATTGTATTTAATTTAAGTTAATTTAAATAAGTTATAGAATAGTTTATAATTATTTATTATTATTTTATTAGATTTAATTTTTTTATTAATTTAATTTTTTTATTAATTTAATTTATTAATTTAATTTTTTTATTAATTTAATTTATTAATTTAATTTTTTTATTAATTTAAAAATGTATTTAGTTAAAACCTTATAAATAAACTAAAAAGTTATAATTATAAATTAAAACTAATAAATAAAATAAAACAAAAGTAATTAAAATAAAAATATTCATTATTTAAAATGAATCATCTTTTTTCAAGAAATATATTAAATTCGTTTATTCCTAATATTACTATGAAATTTAAACCAAGTATAGATTATAGAAAATATTATAAAAATAATAATAGAATTAACAATAAAAATAACAACAAAAATAAAAATAGAATTAATAAAAATAATAAAATTTTAAATAAAACTAATTTACTTAAAACTAATAATAAAACTAATTTACTTAATATTAGTAACAAACAAAGTATAATACAATCTATTAATAAAACTATTATTGAAAATAAACATATAAAAAAAGAAACAATACCAAAAAGAATTAGAGAATTAGTTTGGACAACACATAATACTGAAGTATTTTCTAATAAATGTTATGTATCTTGGTGTAATAATATAATTAATGTCTTTAATTTTCAAGTAGGTCATGATATTCCTGAATCAAAAGGAGGAACACTTGATATTGATAATTTAAAACCAATTTGCGGAAATTGTAATTTATCTATGTCAAATAACTATAGTATTAAAGAATGGTCTAATTTAATAAAAAATAAAAGTATAAGTGATAATAATAAAAGTATAAGTGATAATAATAAAAGTATAAGTGATAATAATAATCCTATAAGTGTTAATAATAATAATATAAATGATAATACAATTATTAGACCAGAAACACTAGTTAATAAAGATACAGTAATTACACCAGAAACAGTAATCACACCTGATATAAAAGAGTATCCAGAAACAAATGAAACAAATGAATTACAAAGAAACAACTCATTTCTAAATACTATTTGTAATAAATTACCAACTATACCTTTACAATTGCCATTAATTACTATGATTTTATATCCTTTAAAATATATAAGAGTCTAAAAATCCAACTCAATACTATTAGTTGGATTATATGTATTTAAATCACTATTTGTAATTTTCTGTTTTTTTGCTTTAGGTGCTCTTTTATTTGGATTATAAAATACAGACTCTGAATTTTTCTCTAAGTCTTCAATATAATCTACAATACTACCATTTTTCAATCCAATATCTTTACATTTACAAATAACATCCCACGCTTTACATAATTTAGGAACATATTCTCCTTCATATAATTTAGCATCATAAACAACAGTTTTTTCACTATAAACATCTAAACGCCAAAATTTAGTAGTTACAAACATAAATCCATCTTTAAAATGTTCGCCATTCATATCAACAACCCATTTTTCAATACTATCTTTATCATAAGAAGCATCTAGTGGATACAATACATACTTATGACGTATATCAACATCACTAAATCTCTTTTTATACCAAATAACAAGTCCTTTTTCATAACCCATTTTATTAAGATTTTCTTTAGGAATATTTTTATTTTTAATACGTTTTTCCCAATTAGGATTACTCATATCTAATTTATCAGCCAACATTTCATCCAATGTTGTGTAAGGTTTATTATTAGAAGAATAAGAATGACAATTAATATCAACAATTGTTGTTTCAACAAAATCACAAATAGGTATTTGAGTAGTATATTGTTGTTGTAAAATTTGAACCATATACTCGGGTTTAACAGTTGTATCAATTTCACGGCTATAAGGATTTTTAATTTCTAAAAGACGTCCATATTTAGATTTACATTCATATGTATCTTTATGACACGCAGTAATAATACCATCTGGACTTGCTCCAATACAATCAGTAGGAGACCTTAAAATACCATATTCCGTAACGGATACACTATTACGTGATTCATAAATTGCTCTAGAAACATCTTCATATGTATTACCATGCATTAATGGAGGAGCACTAGAACTAACATAAGAACTCACCCCAACTTTAATTTTTAATGAACTAATTGCCCTTGACATTCCACATTTATTTAAAAAATACCCAGCATCACTCGCAGATATCATCGTTTCGCGATTTTTAAACCATTCAGGTGTTTTTTGCTCAATAAGAGGAATATTAGCAATACCATTACATGTTTTAATTAATCCTGGAAAATAATGTTCTTTCATCCGTTTTAATAAATATAAATCAACTTCTTTAGTTTCAATAGGTATTGTATTAGATGACGCTTTTGTTTTAGTCATATCTAAATTAGAATTATACTGTTTAACTTCATTTAATAATAAATTTCTATAACGAATTAATGTATATAAATAAGCCCCATTATACATAGGATTTTGCTTAATTAAATAAATTGCATTTTTATCTATTTTAGTTTCTAAATCTAACATTATTTTTTCAATATCTGTATAAAGTTCAGTTGCTTCATCCATTTTAGTAGCATCTAACATTATGTCCATATCATTAATTTCATCCATTTCATCCATTTTAAATAATTTATTATATTCAACTCTATATAATTTATTATATTCAACTCTATATAATTTATTATATTCAACTATATGTAATTTATATAGTTATTATACAATAATTATTTTTATATTCAATTTTTATATTTATATATTTTACAAATTAAATATTATATATTTTAATAAAAATTAAATATTATATATTTTAATAAAAATTAAATATTATATATTTTAATAAAAATTAAATATTTATATATTTTAATATAAATAAATTATATATTATACATTATTTATAATGAAAAATAATAATTCTAAATTAATTAATAAATTAAAGTCAATAAAACCTATTTATTATATCAGTATTTTAATCATATTGATTGGGTTAATTGTCGGTATTGTATTTCTAGTCAACTATTTAACTAATAGACATTCGAAATCAAAATCACAAACGAATTCAAATATTAATTTACAAAAAAATGGAAATCCACTATTAATGTTAGGTTCATATTTAAGTGAACAATTAGGTGATGATCCAGTACCCAATACTCCTACAAATATAAATGGATATTTTCAATGGACATGGGGAGGAACTGGGTCAGGGACACCATCAGGTTCATGGAACATAGGTATTTTATTTGGTGGTGAAGATCCAGAAAAAGCAATCATAAACAATGTTTCCAATAGTTTTCAAGTTAAAGCACCTATAAAATATTTAAATTTAGGTGGTGGTGATAATCCTAATGGATGGTCATTAGATTCAATTACATATGTTAATAATAATTTACAAAATATTAAAAATAATAATTGGGATGGATTATGTTTTGATATAGAAGTATGTACCCCAAATGTATCTTTTGTTGAACAATTTGCTGATTGTTTTAGTAAATGTAAAAGTATCGGCTTAAATGTTATGGTAACAGTTAGTGGTAAAGTGCCTTGGGCATGTCAAACAGGTAAAGGTCAAGGTAATGATTTAATAAATGCTTGGCTTAATGACCAAAACATTGATTATATTTCACCTCAATTATATGGTGCCGATGGTAAAACTCTTGTACCTACTGATTTAACAGCATTTGGTAATGCTAAAGCCAAAATAATACCAACTGTTCCATATGCTAAAGATTGGGATTCTATACAAGATTTAGGTATAAAACCTTATGGTTATTTAGTCTGGAATCATGATAATATAACACCATCTATAAATAATAATATATGTGGGACTTCATGGGCTGACGCATTAAATAATTGTAAATCCGGGAATCCAAAAACCTGTATGACTGATGATGATTGCAATGGAGGTTGTTTTAAATTTCCTTGTTATAGTGATAAAAAATGTGGAACATCTTATAACGATGCTGTAACCAATTGTACAACAAATAGTGATTGTCCAAATGGTGTTGATAGTGATTGTCCAACAGGTCAACAGTGTTTTGGCGTGCCTAAAGTGTGTGCGTGAAATAGTATAACTAAATAAAAAAAACAATACTTTAAATTAATATAAACTTTATATAATTTGTTTTATATAAGTTGATTTTATGTAATTTATTTTTTTAAGTAATGTTTTTTTATTCTTAAATATGAAACTATTAATGAATTTAATTATTAATTAAATTATAAACTAAGATGAAGAAGATTGGAAGGGTAAGTTTATAATTTATATTAATTATTTTTTATTAATATTTTTTATTTTTTATTAATAATTATTTATAGTTTTATATTTATAAGAACACTTACTTAATAAATAATAAAAAAAATCAATTTTTGATAGTTTTTTTAATTTTTGTTATTTTATCTATTTTAATCTATTTTTATTATTTTAATATAAAAAAATATAGTAGTATCAATAGTAATACCAATACTAATACTCTAGAATAAATAGTATGCTACGCCAGCACATAGAAGAACAAGAAAACTGAAAAGATAAAAATACGTTTCAAGTTTAAACACACGTGTTGTTTTACGTGCGTTATCTTCTTCAATATGTTTAACCAATTCCTCAAGTTTGGCGATAAATGTTTTAATCGGATAAGTTTGGTGAGGAGGCTTTTCTAATGATGAAGATGTCCAACTACTCCAATATGACCAGGGATTACGACAAAAAACCTCAAGCAACATTTCTTCAGGTGAAAGTTCATCAACTGGTTTTTCTAGAATTATTTCTAGAATAAATAATAATTGTGCCCAAAATTCAGCCAAGTTTTTAGGAACACAGTTAGCGTTTGAAGCTGCTTCAAAGAAACCTCCAACATTTTCTTTATATTTTTCATAGTTAGTAATGGTTGTTTCACTCATCTTCAAATACACAAAAAGCAAGATGTGTAAGAATATTAAAAATTAATATTATAATATAATAATCAATTTTATATTATATTTTCTTATTTTTTCTATTTTTTAATCTTTCTATATATTAAATATAATATTAGTATGTCTAGAACTAAAAAACAAAGTAAAACATCTAAAAAACAAATTAAAACATCTAAAAAACAAAGTAAATCATTTACAGCACGTATTATAATTAAAGATAATGTTGGTGGAATTGTCGTTGATAAAAATACGATTAAAGAAATTATTGAAAAATGCGGTGGTAAAGTAGAAGTTGTTATATATAATGATATTAAAACTAAAATACAATCAAAATTACAATCACACTTATTAAAAAAAGTAAATTTACAATTTTTTATAGAACATATCTTTTTAGAATATCCGCTAGAAACATTTCCTGCCGATAAATCATATATTTTTGTTAATCAAGAATATATAACAGATTGGGATATTGCTAGAATGAAAGATAAAACTATTATACCTTTATGTAAAACCCGCGAAGGACTTAAAACATTAAATAAATTAGATATTCCTAATATTAATTCTAATTTTAATTATGTAGGGTTTGGTAATAATAATCAATTTAAGTATGTTGATAAAATTGAAAAATTACAAAATTTATTTATACATATTATGGGTTCGAGTCCTATGAAAGGAACAAACACATTAATTAATACCTGGATACATAAAAAAATTAACTATCCTTTAATAATTACTGGAAATAATAAAGCAGGAGGTAATACTAATTTATTTAATTATTGGAAATCATTAAAACCTAAATTAAAAGAGTTGCCAGAACCTATATTAGAGAAATGGGAAGAATGGAAGCACCTTACTAATACAAAAGAAAGTTTTTTACCACAATTTGAAAATATAGGGTCTATTTATTTATGTAATACTAAAAATACTATATTAGATTATAATGTTATACAATTTTTACAATCCGTTGCAGACGTACATATATGTCCCAGTTTAATTGAAGGTTGGGGTCAATATATAGATGAAGGACGTCGAGCAAAATCCGTCGTCGTTACTCTTAACGCACCACCAATGAACGAATTAATTCAAAATGATAAAACAGGTATATTAGTTAAAGCATCAAAAGGTCAATCGATGAAACAACTTTTACCCCACGGTTGGACGCAATATTTTACAAAAAATAAATATTATAATACATTTCTTTATGGAACGTATAAAACTACAATTAATGATTTATATTATAGTGTAAATAGAATATTAACTATGTCCCCAGAACAAAAACAGAAATTAGGTAATAATGCTTACCAACAATCATTAAAAGAGTATGAAAATTTTAAAAACAAATTTAGTAAAGTTATTATGAATAGTAAAACTAAAACAAAAACAAAACCATAAAAATTAAAATAAAATAAAAAAAATAATCAAGGCAAGCCTTAATTATTTTTTAGTTCTTATAAATAGTATGATATAATATATAAATTACAAGGATGGCGAAGGGCTAATTTATATCTTCTATCATACTATTCGTAAGCACACAATTTATAAGTAGTAAATAAAAAATCAATTTTTACTAGTTTTCCGATTTTTTCCGTTTTTTTATATTTAATATATTAGTATAAATTATATACATTATAATAATAGTAAATAGTAGTAAATAATATTAACTAAAAATGAGTATTACTAAAAAAACTCAAGGTAAAACAAACCATAAAACTAAATATGGTTCTAGATACAAATCAAAAAAAAATATTAACAAATCAAAAAACAATACAACAATATTATGTAATTTATCCTATAGTAATAATATACCAGAAAAAGATGCTATAATTTTATCTTGTAGTTTATTTAAATTAAATGATATGTATCGTGATATCACTATTTATATTAATGGATTAAAAAAAATACTTAAATGGATTGAAAATAATAATCATAAAATACATTTATATATATATTATGATCATAGTATAGAAAATGATAAATTATTTTTAGATTTAAAACCAGTTTTAGATAAAAAAACATATATTACAATATGTAAATATTATTGTGAAACATTTATAGATAAAACTAATGGTATGCATAAAGGTGTTTTTGGCACTTTTGTAAGATTTTATCCATTTTTTAATATAAAATTATTAAAAAATATAAAATTTATAATAGATATTGATGTAGAAGATAATTATTTATATATTATTGAAAATTGTTTATTTAATAAAATAAAATTATTAAAAACAAAATGTTTTGTTTTATGTGGTATTGGTAGTGAATGGTTATATAATAATTTATATACAAACAAATATATTAATGGTTTAGCTGCTGCAAATTTTGTTTTACAAAATATGTGTTTACCAATTAGTTTATTAAATAATACATTAATTAAATTACGTGATAATGATCCTAAAATATTAAATTTAGTAAATCAAATAATAATAAAAAATAAAAACAAATTAAATACAATTAATAAATCAAATAAATTTTATAATACATATACAAAATTTAAAGATAATAAAATATTTACATATGGTATTGATGAATGGTGGTTAAATAAAATTGTATTAAATTATATCATAAAAAAAGAAAAAGAAATTGGTATAATATATAATCATGATAAATTAGCAAATTATTTTAATAATAAAATAATTAATTGGAAATTAAGTAATAAAATAAATGTAAATAATTTTTTACAAGTAATATTAAAAGATAAATATACTAATAATTTTAATATAAATTTAAAAATATTATATAAAATATGCAATTATGATAATTATCATACAATTAATGAATATAAACAATATAATAATTTAATAAAAAAAATTTATGATTTAATAGAAGATTATAATAATAAAAAATTATTAATTATAAATGATAATTATTTAAATGATTTTAAAAAACATATTCTTTATAAATATAATTGTTTTAGTAAAATGAATACATATAATACACCAAAAGATAAAATATTATTTAATTATTTATGTAAAAATATAGATATACCTATATTAAAATTTAATATATAATATACATAAATATTATTTTATTTTTTTGATTTACTCATTATTAAATTAAATATAATATATATATATATATTATATTTAATTTAATTTAGTAATGAGTACATTAAAAATTAGTATATCAAAAACTAGCACATCAAAAACTAAAAAAAATATACATTGTGAATCTATATCTTTTGGAAATTTATCAAATGAAAAACATTACAATTCAAATTATTTAAAAAATAAAATTTGCAAATTTGTGCCATTATATGATTTTAATATTAATATAAAAAAAAATATTATATCTTCATGTTTTTTTAAAATGAAAAATGGATATAAAAATTTTTCAGAATATGTTAAAGGTATTACTATATTAAATGATATAATAACTAAAAAATTAAAAGAGTTTACATTAAGACTATTTATAGATATGAGTATATATAATGATAAAAAAATTATGAATATGTTAAATAAAATAGAAAATATAGAATTAGTAGTATATTGTTGTAATAGATTTGTAAAAAATGATATATATCATTTAGGTACTTTTGGAACATTAGTAAGATTTTTTCCATTATTTAATTTTGATAATAATGATTCAAAAATGGTTATAATTACCGATATTGATTTACACATTGAAGATTTTCATAATATGCATATGTATTATCATTATATTTCATTAAAAAAAAATTATTCAGATAACGAAATAAATAAATTATATATATATGGATTTGGAATATTTGATAATATATATAATAATAAATATATATTACCCTATATACAAGCAGCTAATATAATTGGTATTAATAAGATACATGGACATATAATAGAAAATTTTTTAATTAAAATGGATGTATCAAAAATTACTTATACAACACGTGAAATCTCTAATAAAGAAAAATCAAGTAAATGTGATGAATATATATGTTTTGGTATAGATGAATATTTTTTAAATATTACATTGATAGATTATTTATTGAAAAATAAATTTTCAACATTATTTTTAGTTAGATATAATATAATGGGTCCTATATATAATTATTTAAATTATGATAAAAAATATTTATCATATATTAAATTTTTAACTAAAGATATATATATAAATAAAGATATAAAAAAACATATAGAATTTGTAAATAATATATTTTATAATAATACTACAATAAAACAATTTTATAATAAAATTGAAATTATGTTTATAAAAAGATACTATGATTTACTCTATAAATGTTATAAATTAAAAGATTTTACTATATTTACTAAAGATTTTATAGAAATCTCATTTTTAAAATCAAATATAGGATATATAAGTAAAATTAAATTAATAAATTATAATAATAATTTAAAATCTAAAGAATTAAAAAGTAGAAAAATAGATATAAATGAAAACGATATAAATTATTATAATAATATTATTAGTAATAATAATATTAAAAATTTAATATTTTAATAAAAATAAAATATTCTTTTACCAAGTATTATCTAGAGTAGTATAGACAAAATATTTCATATATAAAAAAAAGTTATAATATAAATTATATAACCTTTATATATAAATAACCTTTTATATACAAATTTTTATTTTTTATAATAATTATATATTTTAAATAATAATGTTTTATTATAATTTAATATATATTTTCTGTATTTTTTATCTTTAAATATTATCATATTTGGCGAAATTGAAAATTCTTCTCGAGCTTTATAGGTATCAGTATCACGGTATAAAACTATATAACATTTAGAATTAGGATTAAAATATGCACCAGCCATGCTAAATGTGCTACAACTTAAAACTATATAAGATGCTTTATAGAATAAATAAAATGAATTTAACCAATTTGTATTTAATAAATGTATATTTTTCATAGTATTAAAATTATTACTTATAATAAAATGATTTACAATATTAATAGAATCAGTAATTATATAAATAGTTATATTTTTATCCATCATAAGTATATTATTTATCATATCTATATAAAATTGTGGTGTATATATTAAAAATTGGTCTCTTGTCATTTTATTTATATCACGATAAGCAATCTCTAATTTATCACCATATCTAATATGTATAAGTGCATATTTTGTCTTTTGTATATTTTTAATATTTTTATCTAAAATTAAACTTTCATCCATTTTAAAAATGTCTTTATCTTCATCATTAAGTGTTTTATATACATCATATGTAAATTTAAATGATGAATCAAAATAGGTATTTTCTGGTAATATAGTATAATTTGGTATACTATTTAAATTTTTTATATTAAAAAATGGATATTTTTTAAATAATTTTTTTTGTTGTAGTAAAATAGTTTTATCAGAATATATATAATCTAAATATATATAATTTATCTTTAAAGATGATTTAGGAAATAATTTATCAAATTTAATATCGTCATTAGAATTATGAGGTGTTTTAGTCAACATTAAATTTATAATTACTTTACCATTATAAAAATTATATAAATAAATAGCAAATATTAAATAAAATACTTTATTACCAAACCCTGAAAATATAAAAAAATATATATTTTTTTTATGATTAGTATCTAATATTTTATTATTTAAATTTTGATTATTTAAAGTTTGATTATTTAAATATTTATTATTTAAAATGTTATTAAGTTTTTTATATAATGTATCTAGCATTTTAGTATTCCATATTTCATATTCACTTTTATAAAATTTCATATAAAAGTTCCACCAATATTCTGCGTCTTTCCAACCAATAAAGAAATTTAATTTGTTAGTATCCCAAGGTTTGCCCTGATTACCATATAAATCTAATACAACTAACTCTGGATGCTCTTCTGGATTGACCCATCTTCCAAAAAAACGAGGTTCAATAGCATAGAGTTTATCTTTAAACATACGGCTTACCATTTCTGTATCACCTCGTGTTTTTATTTGTTTTTGTTTTATCATTTTTAATTCTTTATGTATCTCATTCATCATATATTTACTAGGTTTAATAAGTAATAAAGAGGTTTCAATATTCATACCTTCATTTGTTTTTTCATTTTCATAGTTAGTATAAGGTATAAGATTACCGTGTAATTGAGTATTACTTTTCATATTTTTATTCCACTGACAATATTTATTCTGGAATTGCTTAAATAATTTACCATTTTCTTTAAATTCTTTAAAATATCTATCTTGAGGAGTATTACCTACTTTACCCATAAATATAACAGCAGGAGTATTAAGATTAAACAAACTAACAATATCTTTTTTAAGAACTAACATATCTGAATCCATAAATAATACTTTATCATAGTCAGTCATTTCATAAATACGTAATTTAGTAAATGTTTTGGAATACACATCTCTCATTCGTAGTATATTATGTTTAATTAAATGAGGAGGGATTTGTAAATACTCAACTTCAATAACACGGTCATAAATATTAGAAATGAGAGCACGTGCTTCTAGTGATACGTCATTTGTCACCATACAACATAATGTAATATATTTTTTATATTCTTTGGGAATAACTTTACGTATGCTAGAACCTAATAAAAGCACACCTGGTAAATAACTATCCCCACCAAATAATAATGTTGTAATGGCATAGTTTGGCTTATTATGAGTTTTACGTGTTGAACGAGTATTACGTTTAGTCTTTCGTGGTAAATGTAAAGTTGATGCTATTGGAACACATTTTTTTTTAGTTTTATCTAGACAACAATAGTTAGTGTGGTTTTGTTTTTTATGTTGTGTTTTAGATTTAGAATGTGTTTTAGATTTTGATTTATTTTTTATATATTTCATTTCTTATTTATTATATATATATATATATATATATATATATTATATTATATTATATTATATTATAAATATTTTAAAACTTATTTAAAAATAATAATAGTATCGTTATGTCTAAAGCAAGTATGGCGAGTTTTGCTGGTAAAATTCCGGTGGATAAGAATGACAATAATAATTCAAAGCCAAAATCTTTTAGACAAAGAACAACACCCATAAAGTCGAAATATAAAACCAGATCTACAAGTCCAAATAGTAATAGTGGTTATGAAAATGAAACAGATAAAGATATATATATATTATTAATAAGAGCACACGGAAGATTACCAGAGATAGAAAAACCTACTAGAAAAAATCAAAATTTAAGAACTACTATTGAACAACAACATTTAGTTAAAATACCTGTTGATATGACTATAAGAAAAATTACATCAGCGCCAGTAGGACATACAAATAGTGGATTTTATGAATATAATAATAAAAAAGCACAAATAGAACAAATATTTAAAGAAAATAATGATAATATAGATGAACTTAGTAAAACTCTTTCAACACAATTAAAAAAGACAGAAACAGAATTAAAACCTACAAACCTAAATATAAATCATAATGTAAATAAGAGACATCATATTACTAGTAATATGTTAAACAAAACATTTACACCATACCCTAAGATTGAACAAAAAAACAAAAATATTAGAAAAAGTTATATCCCATTTTTAATTATGAAAAAAAACAATGAAGGTATAGAAAATACACCATATATAAGCGAGTTTATGAAAACAAAAAATAAAAAAACTATAAATTTACAAGAGTTAATCGAATTAATAAAAACTTTAAAAATACTAAATCTTATTATTATGGATTTTTCATGTTCTAAAATAGAAGATGATGACTATTTAAAGACATTACTTACAACACAAGGAATTAGTGGTGGAACTTATAAACCTAAAATTTATAAAACTAAAACTAATAAAACTAAAAAGACTAATAAAACTAAAAAGAATAAAACAAAGAAAAATATATAATAGAATACTAAAAATAATTATTTTATAATTTCTTCATTTATAACTTCTCTTTCTTCTCTTTCTTCTCTTTCTTCTCTTTCTTCTCTTTCTTCTCTTTCTTCTCTTTCTTCTCTTTCTTCTCTTTCTTCTCTTTCTTCTCTTTCTTCTCTTTCTTCTCTTTCTTCTCTTTCTTCTCTTTC
>Ga0233433_10003049_pt1 | contig 13959 bp, 21 predicted proteins | sample SI_122_August201_5_FD_179868 | JGI IMG/M metagenome (GOLD analysis project Ga0233433, IMG submission 179868) | Seawater microbial communities from Saanich Inlet, British Columbia, Canada - SI_122_August2016_100_MG | ecosystem: Environmental > Aquatic > Marine > Inlet | place: Canada: British...
ATTAAATAGGAAGATGCCAAATACCTGCCCTAGGTCGCAAACCCTTAACCTTCAGGCGTTTGCGAAAATCGCCCCGCGATTTTTGTGCCAATCGCGTAAAGCCTTAACGGCCAGCGGTTTAGCTAGGCCAAACCCAAACCATTGCCATGATGGCAAGAATTGGCCAAAAACATCCGAGTAGTTGTATCAGTTCCATAATTTTACTTGACAGCTTGAAAGTCTGGGTGAACCTCGCCCCATCCACATGGGTCGGCGGGGTCAATCCAAAGGATGCGAACATTTTCGTGGTTGCTCGCTTCTTTCTGTGCGGATTCTAGAGAGAGGAATTTGTGGGCAAAGTGTGAGCTTGTCCAATGTGTTCCTGTCATGCGTTTTTCAAGAAACCGAACTTCAATTTCGGCTCCGACTTTTGTTATGTTGTAGTGCGTCATTTTATTGTATGTATATAGTATGACAGATTTTAGGTAGATGTCAAACTTTATTTTACTTTTTTTTCAATCAATTAAGGCGAGTCTCCATTTGCTTGTCAAGAGTAGATTGAGCCATGTCAACGATTTGACCCATCCAATCCTCAATGTTCGAGCAATGGAATTTGGCAAATTCGCCATCCTCATCCTGTTTCTCTCTTGCTTGTTTGGCAATGCGTTCGGCTTTCTCGCCAATGCTGAGAATCTCAGAGGCAAGTGTAAATCCACCTGTCGGGAAGTTTGTGGAGAGTAGTTCTTTGAATTTTGTTTTCATAGTAGTTATATTAGATTAGTTTTGCGATTAAGTCAAGCTTAATGACTCATTGATCTCCTGCATGATTCGAGAGTTCTCATTCTCTTGGTCACGCTTTGCCTTTTCGCTTACGAGCGTTGCAAGTTCACCCTTGAGGTCATTTACCATGCCACCAAAAACTTCGGTGGCGACCTTGCAGGTCAATGCCGTTTCGGGCGTAGCCTTTGCGTTCATCCGCTCAATGGCGGTTTCCATTTCGGAGATTTCGACTCTTTTGAGATTGATTCTTTCAGCGTTATTCATATATATAATGTAACACATGGAGCTAACTTTGTCAAATTCTTTTTTCAATTATTTTGCAGTATAAGTGACTGAGTACCAAAGGTTTAGCCGAAATCGTCGGGCGATTTTAGGCAACCCCTTGATACTCAACAGGTTAACTCCGAAAAAAAGGCAACTATTTTCACTTTTTTTGCTTTAAGGGCTTGACTTTTGGAGCTAAATGCATTATATTATAGGTATGATTAAGATAAAAAAAGGAGTTCCCTACATTTGCTTCCGTCAAGCTCGCATTGACATGACCCTCGCCAATGGCGACAAGCTCGGCACTTATCAAACCTTGCCCTACCAAGTCGATGCACCGACCAAGGAGCAATGGATGGCTGAGGTGTCCGATGTTTGGGATGTCGCTGACATTACTTTTCGAGATTTCGGCGTTCAGTCTGCCAAAGCTCCAAAGGGTCACCCCGCATGGAACTTAGCCAATCTTTCGGCTTAATTGAATCACAAAATCCTTGACATAAACACGAAACTACTACATACTATACATATGATAAAGATAGAAAAACACCCGAACCTAACCAATTGGATAAATGTTTTTTGCTTTGGCGAAATTGTCGAGCAATCGAAAAGCCACGCAAAAGCGTTGAAGTTCGCAAAAAGGCTTGCGTCCAAAGAGAAGCTTCCTTTGCTTGATGCACTCACAGAGGAGGTCACCCTAAATGGATGAACTAACAAAAGAGATGGAGGCGAACAATCCTTTCGTTATGACTTCGATTGATAGAAGGATCATCATCCTTCGCAAAGATTCTCCATATTACTCCCCTAAGAAAAATGACAGAATCCTTTCTATTGATTGTGTGCTTCGTAATTCTGCCAAGCTGACAGAACTAGAGGATGGGATATTTGAGTTAGACGCATGAATTGGGACATATTATTATTCTTGCCGTGGGTCGTTGTGTTTTGGGTTATGTTTCGCGACCTGTTTGGGTCGAGGTATCCTTGGTAAGGGCGTAAGTAGCTTACGCTTAGCGACTTATGAAAGTGGCACGAAAATCGCGGGGCGGTTTTGGGTAACCTGTTGATGCTCAGGGACTTAAACCTACAAAGAGGCAAACTTTTTTGCTAATTACATCATTTTTTGCTTGCGTTTTGCTCTCAATCTGTCATGATAGAGGAATGATAAAACTAAAAGACAAATGGACATTTTTACAATTGTAGCCCTCGCCGTTATTCTCTACCGAGAAATTCAAAATTCGGCTTGACAAAAGATTAAAATTCCTTTATAGTTATAACATATTCAAAATTGCTTAAACTTAAACCATAAAAAAAATGAACATTGCACAAACCATTGACCCACGACTTGTAGAAAATTCTCTCAACAATCCCGAAACTACGGGAGCAACTCACCACGGATACTCCTTCGAGGATTTCGTAATCTCTGCTCTTGGATTTACTGAAGAAGATGGAACACCTTACCGCTCGGTTTCCAAAGGAGGCTCTGCGATATGGAATCAAACTTATGACATACCGAAAGAAGTTGTTGCTCGCAACCCTATTATTCCAAAATCGTTGCAAGGTAATTGGTCTTGCAAGGCTATTCAAGAGGGCGGTGTTATTGGTCTTGGCATGGCGAGCGAGCAGTATGACGCATGGGCAAAGGATGGAATTGTTCAATGCACAGCGTTTTACAAAGCAGAAGCAAATGGTCACAAAACCCTTACCCATTTTGGTATCCATAAAATCAAGCCTTCCCTTGACTTTTGGGGTAACCTTTCCAAGAAGAAAATCGCAAGCATCGACCCAATGGTTCGCAAGGATAAATCTGTTGCATGGTCTAAGGAAGCAACAAAAGAAATGCAAAAAACGAGAGATGGAATCATCGGACTCCGCAACATTTCAAGAGAAGCAAAACCTGCGACAAATTGGAGAGAAAGCAGAAGTCTGCAATGCTATATGACCTTCAACAATTATAAGAAATTAATCGCTTGACAAAACCCTCAAAATCTGAGAGAATACTATTATGCAAAACACTAATGAATACAACGGATGGAAAAATCACGCAACTTGGAATGTCGCCCTATGGATTGGTGGCGATCAAGGACTCTATGAGTTCGCCAAAGACTGCACCTCTTACGAGGTATTCAAGGACTCAATGAGGGAAATGTCGGGCGATAGCTCGATAGGTTACCAAACTCCCGATGGCGTTGCTTGGAACGACTCCGCACTTGACACCTGCGAGCTTGACGAGTACATCGCAAGTCTCTGACACTCAAAGCCTTACGCGATTGGCACGAAAATCGCGGGGCGGTTTTGGGCAACCCCTTGATACTCAACGAGTTAACCCCGAAAAAAAGATAACTTTATCCATTTTTTTTTCGAATATCGCTTGACAAACGGGCAAACCTGTGTTATATTATAGGTATAAGTTAAGTTAAGAAAGGTTAAGAAAATGAATCAGATAGAAAAGAAAATCTCCCACCACAAGAGCCAAGCGTCCAAGTGGACTGCAACCGCTCAACGCACCGAAGGCATAAATGCCAAGTGGCATCTCAAGGCTTTGCGTCAAGCTAATTGGCACGCCCTACAAGTCACCAACTTGATTGCTGAGCAAAATGGTTGGAGCTAAACAAACGCAAAAAACTTTACGATTACCCTTGACAAAACCGCAAAACTAAACTATATTATAGATATGATTAAGATTGAAAAGAACGAAAACTTCAAGGGCATTCTCAACATTTTTGTTTGCGGATGCTTATTCGACCAAGCCAAGACTCGTGCGAAGGCAATTCGCATTGCGTCCAAGTTAGCCATACAGAGGAAAGAATTAGGTTTCTCTTTTCTTGGCTTTCCAATGGTTCAAGGAGAAACCGAGAAGGACTAAAAAAACCCTTGACAGAATCACCTTTTTACTATAGATTATAATTATGACAGAATCACAAAGAATGGAACTCATCCGAAATGCCGTTGCTTCCGCTAACAAGGTCGCTCCTCAGTTTCAAGAACTCCTTAACGAACTCAAGGCTGAAAAGCTCGCTGAAGATTTAGTTCTTGAGCATGGCACTCAACACGCCTCGAAAGAGGACATTGAGCAAGAATTCGTTTCCCTCGATGCAGTCGAATCCGACAAGGATGAGATTGACGAAAATGACGAGGAGCAAACCGACATGGACTGCGTGAGCGGTGCAATGCGTGACGCTTTCGGTGAGTAATTTTTACCTAACACAAAACACATCATGAGAGAATACAGAAATCTAATCGTTTGCGGAATCTTATATTTAGGAGTTGCATCCTTAATGGTTGCGGGCTTCTATCTTGGTTGCCTCCTTAGCGTTGCAACTAACTAAGCTTCAAGGCTTTACACGATTGGCACGAAAATCGCGGGGCGGTTTTGAGTAACCCTTTGATACTCAACGAGTTAACCCCGAAAAAAAGATAACTTTCTTCGTTTTTTCTTGCAATAGGGCTTGACAAATGCGATAAAATGCCTTATTGTATAGGTATGATTAAGATTGAAAAGATAGAAAAACTACAAAAGGATATTGCCTTTTGGCAAGATAAGCTCAACCGCTCACGCAAGGAATCTCTCCGTTCCATTCGCTCATTGCATTTACAATTCGCACAGAAGGAGTTGAAGAAACTTCAAGAAAGTGCTTGACTTTCTGAGCGTATTGCATTAGTATTTACTTATTATTATGAAAAACATCACACAAGAAATTCAAAGATTAACCTCAACACTACAAGCGTTGACTCAGCAAAGATTGCTTGCCCTACAACAGGGTAGGCATTCTGAGGCTCAACAGATTCAATCCGTACAGGTTGACATTGACGCAAAGATTCAAGAACTAGAGCAAAAGATATGATTACAACAAGAACAAAGATGACGCTAAAAGAAAGACTAAAGAGACTTGACTTTCGTGCTGATGCACTTTATCAAGCAGAAATTCTAGAGAAGGTGAGCGAGCAAATTCGCTACCCATCCTCTGATAACGCTGAATGTAGAGAGTGGTCTAATTGGGACTATTCGGGCATCTACTATGTGCCAAGTATCGAGAAGTGTGCTAGAGTGTGGATTGATGAGAGCACTCACAAGGCTACTCGTTGCGAGTTACTTAAGTAACTCATAGCCATAAGGTTACGCGATTGGCACGGAAATCGCGGGGCGATTTTTGGTTGTTTTTTTTTGGCGTATCTAGTTGGGCACCAATAGCTTGTGCGATATTTTTGCACGAGATTGCATTTTTGGGCATTTTTTCTCCGCAGAGTGTTAAAGTTTTTTTGTTTTTCTAATGCTTGATTACCAACGCCTTATGACAATTTAAGTTAGCTGAATACGATTTAGCTTGCGGTTTTGCCGATTTATGTCATACTTGTATACATGATTAAGATTAAGAAAGTAACTCCAAATTTCAAGAAGGGCGATGTCCTTATCTCACGCGACCAAAAGGTCTTTCAATTCATTGAGTCGTTCGACCATCCGCAACTTGGCGAGATTGCCAAAGTTCGCCCTTACAGAACAAACCGAGAGGTTGGCATTCGTTTCGAGGATGTAAAACTTCATCCGTTTTTCTCCTAATTAGGGATTGACAAAACATCCGTTTTCCTATAGAGTATAACATATAAACAAAAAAACATAATGACAAAAACACACTTCACCACTATTGCAAACAATCTCAACATTGCCTTACGCAATGACCCAAACGCACACAACGCAATTCTATTGCTTGCCCGTAACCTTGCGGATGAATTCGAGGCAATCAACCCTCGCTTCAATCGCTCGAAGTTTCTTGCAGTCGCTCTTGCTTAATCACTAACAAAAGGAAAAAATTATGTACATACTCAAATCCATACTCAACCAAGCGGGCGCCGTTTGGCAAGTTGAATCCATTGCCATGCGGAAGCGTGACGCCGAAAGGCTTTACCGCTCACGGCTCGCAAGCTCTGACGGGTCACGCCGTTACGGGCTGTTTCAAGCTTCGTAAAGTCCTGCGAGTAAGCCACTTACGCAAGTGGCATGAAAATCGCCTGCCGATTTAGCGTATCTTGCTGACTACTAAGTACTTAGGCAGTCGGGTTCATCAATGCGGTTTGCCGATTGACGAAAGCAACGAACTGCTCTTGTGAGTCGCGATTAGGCTTTTTCGATAAACCGCCGAAGGTGTTTTGCTCGAAGCCTCCCAAGAGCATAACCCAAAATTGCATTTGGTAGTTGAAGCGGATTGTGATGTCTTTTTTTGTGAACATAATTTTTTGTGTTAAGGATTAGGCGAAGAAGCTATGCTTCTTGATTTGATTAGCCGTGAAGGCGAAACGCTTTTTTGAGCGATAGAGACGGCAGAGAATAACATCACCGCCCATTGATTGAGATTGACCGAAGCCAATGACTTGGAAGATCCGCCCTTGGCGGTTGGTTACGATATCATTTTTTTTGAACATAATTTTTTGTGTTAAGGGGTTAGTACTCTTAGGAGTTGAATGCGTTTTGCATTGCAACTTCTGCCCAAGCTTCGGCAAGCTCGGCTTCGAGTTCGGCAATCTCTTGCCGTAGAGCTACACGCTCAGCGATGGTGAGGACGCAGTCCTCGATGGTTTCCCGAAGGACGGAGATTTCGTTTTCTAGTTTTTTTATCATAATCTTTTTTCTTTCTTATTAACTTAACTTTATATATACAATGTATCACACATATTGGCGAAAGTCAAGTTTTATTTTGCATTTTTTTCGGTTATCCGATTTATGTACCACATGGCATTATCGCCTTGCTTGGTTATAAAGCCACGTTTGAACTGAACTTTAGTTTGGAGCTTGTTCACGAGAGCCTTGACTTTTCGCCTTACTTCGTGCTTGTCTTCAGCTTGAACCTCAAAAATGTTGTTTGTCATGTGAGTATTTACGAAAGTATTCATGTGAGTATTCCACAAAGGAAGCTTTTCTTCTCTCTCTATAGATGAAACGTGAACGTTGGCAATGAATGTTTTATTCTTAATCATATATATAATTTAGCGCAGTTTTAGGCGAAAGTCAAGTTTTATTTTCACTTATTTTCGCTTTTTTCATCTTAGCAATTACGAACTTGCAAAGGATCTTTTCTCTTTGAGTTAACTTCATGTATACAATGTAACAGATAAACGCCCGAATGTCAAGCGATATCTCAACTTTTTTTCTGCTGTAAGTAGCTAAGGCTTAGGGGCTTATGGAGCAGGGGCGAAAATCGCCCGCCGATTTTTAACGTTTTTTTTTGGCACATCTAGCTGTGCATCAACGGCTTATGCGATATTTTTGCACGAGAATTGGTTTTTGGGCAATTTTACTCCGCAGAGGTATGATTTTTTTTTATTTTTTTTCTCTTTGGCTATCAAGGGGTTACGCATCTGAAAGTTAGCTGAATGCGAATTAGCTTGCGATTTTCTCAGAATCTGTCATTATATAGTTATGAAAATTGAGAAAGACCTTTCACACATCGCTCACGCAGTTGCTTTGGCTAAAGCCAACGCCAACAAGGTAAACCCAAAGTTTGCCGACTTGCTCGCTGACCTTCAAGCTGAAAAGCTCGCTGAGGATTTCACTCTTGAGCATGGAACGCAACACGCTTCCAAGCACGACATCGAGGAGGAGTTTGTTTCCCTCGATGCAGTCGAGTCCGACAAGGACGACATTGACGAAAACGATGAGGAACAGACCGACATGGATTGCGTGAGCGGTTCATTCGCTGACCTTTTCGATACAATCGAAAGCTAATCAAAAACACTCTAAACACAAAAAATTATGGTTACTATACTAATCCACGAATTCCACTCTTTCATCTCTGTAAAGATTTTAGATGGTGGAGAATTTCCACGAGTCCGCACTACTGGACGCCTTGAAGGATTGCAAAAAATCCTAAAGAAGGAGCTTGCACACTTCAGGCAAATGGGCGTTGAAGTTTCCATCGCTCGACAAAACTCTGGCAAGTTCGGAGGAGTAAAATGGGCAGACATTGCCAAACTACGATAACAACAAAAAACACAAAAAACATGAACGAACTCATCTCATTCACTCTCTGCCTCTTGTGGACAATCGCCTTCACCGTCTTTGTGGGTTGGCTGGCTATAACGATTTGCTAAAGGGCTTGCCTTCTTAAGTAATTACCCCCCCATTTTTTTCAAAAAACGCGCCCGCGAACACGCGCAAATTAACGGGGGGTGGTTTTTCTCAATATAAAAGAGACATTTATAATTTATAATAATTGCTTGAACGAAAAAAAAATCGGACCCTACTTGATTTTAAGTAATTTCCCTTTTATTGCTTTCTTTACGACGGACAAGTATATATGGCATGTACAGGTTGATCAACATATTTGCCGCGAATTAAACCTAGATAAAAGAGCTTCAAGCATTATTATTAAACAATGAATTTAGCATTTATAGGAATAGGTAAATTGGGAATCTGCATATCTGCATTATTTTCTAAAAATGGATACCTCATATCTGCTTACGATAAATCTGTAAATTCTTCATCTGATCTGCTTTCTGACTCAAGGCTAAGAGAACCAGGATTAAATATAATTAAAAATAATATTAAAAAATTTAAAATTAAAAAAAGCTTAGGTTCCGCGATAGGTTCCGCCGAAATAGTTTTTGTTTGCATCAATACTCCGTCATTAAGCTGCGGAGAATATGACACAAGCGGTTTATTTGAAATTTGCCAAAAAATAAAAGAAAAAAATATAAAAAACAAGACACTGGTGATTGTTTGTACGACGAATCCAGGAGATTGCGAGAAAATGCAAGATATGCTGCGAGAAAATATGATAAACGTTGTATATACTCCCGAATTTATTGCGCAGGGCTCAATCATCGAGGATTTATCTAACCCAGATATGGCTATATATGGCGGAGAGGAGGATGCCTGTAGGAAAATTGCAGAAATTTACAGAAAAACTTTCAATAAAAAAGTTCCAGAGTTTTATATGTCTCACACTTCTGCAGAGATAACAAAAATTGCAATTAATTCCTTTCTGACTATAAAAATTTCTTTTGCCAATTCAATCGGGCAAATCATGCATAAATCTGATCAAACTCAAGAAATCAAAAAAGTTCTTACCGCAATAGGCTCGGATTCTAGGATTGGGCAAAAGTTTCTTAATTTTGGTTTTGGTTTTGGAGGGCCTTGCTTGCCTAGAGATAATGCCGCATTATGCGAACACGCTAAAAGCAGAGGGGTCAACTTTAACTTAGGTATTGCTGCGGACGAGCTAAATAAGGTTCATGAAGATTTTTTGGTAGAAATGCTTGTTAGTCAAAACAAAAAAAATCTGCCATTTTATTTTGAGACAATTTTTTACAAAAAAGGAACTAAAATATCTTCACCCAGCCAGAGGAAAAATATATGCGTTCAGCTTTTGGATAAAGGTTATGACGTTATTGTGAGGGAGTGGACTGATGATCCTGAGATTACCAATAGAGTTGCTTTTGGTGTTCCAACTATGGAGGTCTTTAATGTTGCGTTCTGATATAATTTATTACTATATAGGAGAGCTTGGAACTTTAAACATAAGCTTTCTTGGTTATCTCGATCAAGAATTTAAGAAATTTCCAGAAAAAAAAATAAAAATAATAACTTACTCGGGATTTGGAGAGCTGCTGGAATTTATCTTCAGTAAAAATATCGAAGCAATATGCCCACCTGCTTTGGAAAAGCATAAAGCTCACGCGTTCAAACATAAGCTAAATATAGATGAGTCTCAAATACCTGAGTTGGCTGGCGCTATAAACCTATATGAGGCCTTCTCTGATGAAATTAAATTGACTAACAACTTTAAGCGTGTTCTTAATCAGTATCCTCCCAGAATAAGTTCACCTTTATCTGGATCAGGCTTAGATAATGGAAACATAATTAATATTCAGTCAAGGGTCGGAAAAAAAGTAGGTGCAAACAGAAATATTAAAAAAAACATGCTCTTTCAGATAGTTGATTTGTGCCTACAAGAGTCAAGTGCTCAAGTTGTTGTTCATGGGTTATACGACAAGAGGATTCACGGAATTGACCCTAATAGAGTTTCTTTTTGCTCTAGTTTGGTCGATGGAATATCTTATATGCATAAGTCAAAACTTACAATATGCGCACATTCTGGATTTACTGCTTTTGCTTTAAATTGTTCAAGCAATGTTGCAGTTTTAATTCCAGGAGAATTTCCAAAGTCTAGCAGGGATGTAATACTCTCTAATGTATTTCAGACTTACACCGAGACAATTTATTATAAAAAAAAGACACAAGCTTTTGATAGAGAAAAACTAAAAATCACAATTTCTAGAGCATTTAATGAAAATTCACTGTGAAATATCAATCGGGGAACTTTTTGATAAAGTTTCAATTTTAAACGTTAAGTCAAAAATGATTAATGATAATAGATTAAAAGATGTAAAACTTGAACAGCAACTTTTAGCCATTAAGATGGATAGTATTAATTGTACTGAGAAAGAATTTTTCTTGCAAAAGTTGAATCATATACATGAGAAAATGTGGAAAATAAATGATTTAAAAAGAGAAAAGGCTATGAAGGACGAGCTTGACGAAGAATTTATTAAAATTTCAGTAGAAGAGGATGTCTACAATGATCAGAGGTTTGAGGTCAAAAGAGAGATTAATGAGTTTTATAAATCTGAAATATTTGAACAAAAGGGTTATGATAAATACAAATGAAAAAAGTAATAGTCACTACCACAATTAACCCACCTTCTAAGGCGCTAATGGCATTTGCAAAGATGCCCGATTGGAGGATGATTGTTGTTGGAGATAAAAAAACTCCTCATGATGCTTATAGGGCTATTGAAGATATAATATATCTTGACCCAGATACTCAGCAGGCAAAGTATCCAAGCTTAAGCTCTATGCTTGGCTGGAACACTATACAGAGAAGAAATATTGGATTCATTGAAGCCTACAGAATGGGTTGTGAAATTATGGCGACAGTTGATGACGATAACTACCCATACGAAGATTGGGGAAAGAACTTGATTGTTGGCAAAACTTTAGATATTGATTTTTTTAAAACAGAGAATATTTCGTTTGACCCATTTTCCGTAACCAATAACTCTCATCTGTGGCACAGGGGATTCCCTGTAGAATTAATAAAATTAAGAAAAAACAACAAATATTGCGGAAAGAAAAAAATTAAAATTTTAGTACAATCCGACTTAGAGGATGGAGATCCAGATGTTGATGCTATATGCAGAATCTATGAATCAAGACCCATAGTTAAATTTAATAATATAGAGCCTTTTTCTTCTGACAAGATTGCCCCTTTCAATAGTCAGAACACATTTTTGCACAGAGAGTGTATACCTTATTATTCAATGATTCATCTTGAGGAAAAGTATGACAGCAGAATGGACGACATCTGGGGAAGCTTTTTGCTCCAACATTTTTTATCTGAAAAAATGCCCTTCGTTGCATTTACGAAACCATCGGTATATCAAGATAGAAATGATCATAATTTTGTTACGGACATGGAAAGGGAGATTACTGGATACAGGCTGAATAGTAAGCTATTAAGTGATATAAGCAATTATAAAAAAATAATTCCACGCGAATCAATTCGTTGTATTGATGAATATGAAAGATCATTTAGGCCCAATAAGATTTAAGGTAGATCTTTATGGGTATGTTTACTTTAGCAACCCAAAGGTATGCTCTACAACAATCCTTTGCGCAATGAGAGAGGCAGGGCATATATCTAGCAGTCGGATACACGGCAAGCACGCCGAGAAGGCTTATGCCTTCTTGCCTCAAGATGAATACTCTAGTTATTTTAAATTCGGCTTCGTCAGAAATCCTTGGGGAAGAGTCGCCTCTCTTTTTTTGGATAAAAAAACCTTAAGCAGGAGTCAGGATAAGTACGGAAACTTTTTAAGAAAAATTCCAAGGAAGAATTTTGATGCTTTTTTGAAATATATTGAAAACATTGATTTAGCAGGTACAGATTGGCATTTGAGGCCTCAACTGATTAATTTAAATAACTTAAAAGGTTTAAATTTTGTGGGAAGGTTTGAGAATTTTACTAAAGACTGCGGTTTTGTTGCCGAGCGAATAGGAATATGCCCAAGCTTGTTTAAATGGAAAAATAAATCCAAACAAGGATTGGATGACTATAGAGACTTGTACTCGCAAAAGCAAAAAGAGATTGTAGCAAAATTATACAAGGAGGATATTGAAGTATTTGATTATGAATTCTAGCGAAGTTAAAATTTTAAAAAATAATTGTCACTACAGAATCGGGGATTTGGTACTTAGGGTCGGAATTAGGTGGAAAAAAGACAGGAGCGTGGTTATGTCCGATAGTGTTTATAAAAAATCAATACTTGGGGAATATTTATCTAAGCTAAAGGGCAAAGTAAACTTTAAGCTATTGGCTATGATTTGCGAAAGTAGACGTTCAGAGGGTGTCCCTGATGATCAATTACTTGTTCACATAAGGGCTGGCGATATAGCCTTAGAGCCTAAAAGGCATGAATCTTGTTTTATGTTTAATCCTGAAAAGCTTATTGAATCTATAGAGAAGAAAATAACAAAAGAAATTAAAAAAATTAAAATTATTACCGCCTTGCATTACGGTTCAAACGAAGATAATGGAGCCTATTTTTTTTCTAATAAAAGCTACGAAAGAAATATCGAGACGCTTGATTCTCTTGTTAGGCTCATTCAGTCAAAACTTAAAATCTCAGCAAAGATTGATGGAGCAGGCCTAGAGGGGGTTGAGTTAATAGATGATCATTTTTTGAAATTAACTGGCGCTAAGAATGTATTGATAGACCACGGAGGCTTTGGGAAGGTGATAAAGCAAGTGAGGGACGCGTCAAGGTGAAGATTTTAGTTTCAGGAGCAGGTGGCTTTATAGGTGGTTTTTTAGTAAAATCTTTAATTGATTGCGGCCACGAGGTTATTGCTGTAGATATTAAAAATAAATCAAACTGGCTTCAGATTTTTAACACTGCAAAAAATATTCAGGCAGATATGCGTTTAAGGGAAAACTGGATAAAAGCGTCAAAAAATATAGATCGCATATATAACCTTGCATGCAATATGGGGGGAATGGGTTTTATTCAGAATAACCACGCCTTATGTATGGAGAGTGTTTTAACTCAGGCTCATGCATTAATTGCCGCTAGGGAGAATGGTGTTAGAGAAATTCTTTATAGCTCTTCGGCCTGTGTGTATCCTGTTGAACTTCAAGATGTTGTGAAAGATGGTTTAAGTCAAGGCCTTAAAGAATCAGATGCAATTCCAGCAAACCCTGAAGATGGTTATGGTTGGGAGAAGCTATTTAGCGAGATTATGACAGGGTACTTCTCTCGAGATTTTGGAATTAATTCAAGAATATGCAGATATCATAATGTCTATGGCCCGTTTGGAACATGGAAAGGGGGAAGGGAGAAGGCTCCCGCAGCAATTTGCCGAAAAGTTATAGAAGCAAAAATAAATGGGGGCAATGAAATCGAAATTTGGGGAGACGGTGAGCAAACAAGATCGTTCATGTATATAGATGATTGTATAACTGGAATGGATTTAATTTGGTCAAAAGGTGATTCTGAGCCCTTAAATCTCGGTAGCGACCAAATGGTTTCTATCAATCAGTTGGTTGATATAGTCGAAGATATTGCTCAAATTAAAGTCAAAAGGAATTATAACCTAGAAGCTCCATTGGGAGTAAGGGGCAGAAATAGTAATAACAATTTAATTAAATCGCGTATAGGGTGGAGCCCGTCCATTCGACTGGAGGATGGTATGGAAAAAACCTATAAGTGGATATACGAACAATATACGAAATGAATGGTTTTATTTATGCTGCATCTGGGCAAAGCTGTTTAGCTGAATTTCTAGAATCCTACCAAACCCTTAGGCTTGTAATGCCTGACGCCAACGTTACATTAGTTACGGATATGAATATTGAGGTCAAGGGAGTGAACATAATTAATCTAAAATCT
>Ga0233433_10003052_pt1 | contig 13948 bp, 13 predicted proteins | sample SI_122_August201_5_FD_179868 | JGI IMG/M metagenome (GOLD analysis project Ga0233433, IMG submission 179868) | Seawater microbial communities from Saanich Inlet, British Columbia, Canada - SI_122_August2016_100_MG | ecosystem: Environmental > Aquatic > Marine > Inlet | place: Canada: British...
TGGCGGCAACGGTCCGGATCGGGAACCCCGCAAAGTGGCGGGGCGCGCAGGCACCATGCCTAAGGAATTTCAAGGCGCACTTCAAGGCTTCTTCCGTGGAGTTGAAAAGCTCAACAAATAAATATGACTAAAGGTATCCTAATCCTTGCCGCCACGTTGTCATTGCTTGCGCCGGGCGCGCATGCGCAAAAATTGTTTGAAGGCCCCACGCGATACATCCCCGTGGAAGTGGATCGCATGTATGTTAACGGCCTCAAGTATCTCGTAAGCATTCAGCAGGACGATGGGTCATTCAAAGGCACCGGTACCAGTGATCATTATGGCTCTCAGCCAGGCGTGGTCGGTCTCGCCGTAGTGGCGATGCTTGCGCATGGAGATGATTCTAATCGCGGCCCATACGCATTGGCTATTAAGCGCGGACTCAATTTAATCCTAAAAAACCAAAATAGCCGCACCGGTTATATTGGTAGCTCCATGTACAACCACGGTTTTGCTGCGTTAGCGCTAGCCGAAGCGTACGGCCAAGTGCGCGACCCACGTTTGGGCCCTGCATTACAAAAGTCTACGGAACTCATTCTTAATGCCCAAAAACGTTCACGTGCTGGAGCTTGGCGGTATTCTCCTGAAAGCACTGATGGGGATACGACTGTGAGCGGTGCTAACCTCGTTGCGCTCTTTGCTGCGCGCAATGCCGGTGTGGGTGTGCCGCAGGAATCGATTGATAAAGCACTGCAGTTTTATGTGAAGTGCCGCTCCTCCGATGGCGGTTTTGGCTACACCAGTGCGGGCGGCTCCAACAATCCGCGTACCGCTATTGGCGCGTTAATGTTCGCGCTTGCTAAGAAAAAACAAGGGGACGTCTTTAAGGGTGCGATGAATTATCTGGTGTCTAACCAGGCCAGTGCGGGGTATGACCATTATTATCACTATTTTCTGTACTACGCCGCACAAACATATTTTCACGCTTCACCTAAGCTCTGGGATGAATGGAATACTCAAAACATTGCACAGCTTAAAACCAGACAGGCAAAGAATGGTTCATGGGCGGGTGGCAATTTTGGCCCCACTTTTTCCACAACTGCCTCGTTGTTAAGCCTTGCTCTAAATTACCGTTACCTTCCCATTTATGAACGATAAGTTTTGCCAATGCACCCTTGTGTTGCTCCTGGGGGCGTTGACCCCTTGGGCAGCTCAGCCCAAAGTTTCTGTTGAAGACGGGAAGCCGGCCCGCGATCTTACGCCGGCCCGTACCAGCGCGCCTCCGACGATTATGCCCACGGTGCGTGTTGAACGCGTTGAGAAGCTAAGCCTACTCAACGGTGACACAATGAGCGGTAAATTTTTAGGCATGGAAAATGGATTTGTGCGTTGGCAGCACCCTTCAGCTAAAGAAGTGATTCCATTCAAGGCTGCGGATGTGGATGGCCTGACGATCGCTCAAAAATTCAGCCCAAATGAGGCGCGGTTGCATAACAGTGCAGTGGATCTTATTAATGGAGATCGTTTTTTGGGTGACTTAGTGGAGCTCACTCCTGAGGCATTGGTGTTGGATACTTGGTATGCCGGCCGGTTGAATTTCCCGCGTTCGTCAGTGGCTCAATTGAATCCTGTGCTGATGAGCTCGCAGGTGATATTCGAAAGTCGTGAAGGCGATGCCACGGGATGGTTGCACGGCAACTACAATCAGGGTGTTCAACCCAAAGCCAAACCCTTGGGGGCGGATGGTGCTAAGCTGCAGAAGGCACAACAAGTGGCCCGTAATATCCTCGCACAGAAAATTGCCCCGCAAAACTTGGCGAATGGGGCCGTCAAGCCACTGCAGAAAAATCTATTTTGGAAATTTGATGGTGCCGGTTTCACAAGCAGCTCTAGTGGTGCGGTGATCGCCCGGACTGATATTGCTTATCCGGATAAGTTCGAACTCGCCTTCGACCTTCAGTGGGCTGGCGGAACCAGTTGTTATTTCAATACCGCACTGCTGGCCTCGGACATCAAAAGTAGTTATTCGGGTGACCATTATCGCTTGCAGGTGAGCTCGGGTTATTTTTATTTCTACCGGCGTAACAAAACGGGTAATCAGGTCCAAATGGGTCGGGCGCAGTTAAGGGAAAAATTGACAGGCAAAACAAAGGTGAGGGTTGGGATGCTCGTCGATCGGATTGAACGGAAAATCACACTGTTGATTGACGGGAAAGTGATCGATACTTACCGTGACAGTAACAAAGACCCCGTGCCTTCCTCAGGCGGGTTGTCTTTTCAATCGAACAACACTTACCCCCTGCGCATAAGTAAAATCAGAGTGTCACAGTGGAACGGCAAGCTGCCCGGTAACGAGGTGAAAGCTGATGGCACTGAGGATTTCATCTTCTTCAAAAACAAGGATCACATTAAAGGCAAAGTTAAATCGATCAAAGACGGGAAGGTGACAGTCGACAGCACCTCGTTTGGCGAAGTGCCCGTGCCGTTATCCAAGGTGGCTCGTATGCAGTTGGCTAACACTAAGAAAGAAGGGGAACCCAAGCCCGGCGAATCACAGGCAACTCTGGTGCGCGGGGGAAAGGTTTCCGGCCAATTTGAAAAATGGACGACCGACAAAGTTCGGTTGATGCATCCTTTTATTGGTGCGGTAGAATTACATCCCGCAGTATTTGAATCGCTCGAAATGAATAGCGGTCAGCCACGACCAAAAAAACAACAGGGGTTCTTTTCAAAATGAAGATGCGTTTACTTATTTTTCCCGCAGTGCTGGCCTTTCTTGCCCCGCCCGTTTTGGCTGAAATTGTAATCAAGCCTGTCCGGTCTGGCTCCAGTAACACTAATCGGCCCGGCATCGTTGTGCCCGGTCCGGCAGACTCCGGCTTTCGTGGCACACGCCAAAAACCTCAGGTGCTTGAATTGCTTAATGGAGATCACTTACAGGGCACTTTTGTAGATTTTCATTTGGACACCGGTGCCACATGGCGCCATCCGGCCTCAAAAGATGATTTCAAATTTGATGCCGACAGTATCTCGTCCATCCATCTGAATCCTCGCGGTGCGCTAAATCTACCAGAAGGCCAAGACTGTACTGTGAAGTTTCGCACAGGAGGCGAGTTGTTGGGGCAATTGATCGAGATCAATAAGACCCATGTAATTCTAAGCGCCTGGTATAGCAGCAACAGTTTGCGCATCCCGCGCGAAAAAGTGCTTTCCATTCATCCCGGTGCGGGCCGAGGGGGTGCGGTTTTTGAAGGCCCCAATGGCCTTGACGGTTGGGTTCAGGCAGCCAACAACGGTCGTGTGCAAAATGTGCCGTTCAATGGTCGCATAATACGAGGCGGTTTAGTTCCTGCACCTGCGCGAGCTGGCTTCGGCCGCCCCGGGGCAGTTGGAGCCGGATGGCAGTACTCCAATAACTCGTTTGTGTCCAATGCCTCCGGGTCACAGATTGGTCGCCAGATAAACAATCTTCCCGACTCCGTGAATGTGGAATTTGACCTTTCTTGGGCGAGCACTCCCAGTCTGGTTGTGTATTTATTCTCCGATATGCTTCAGCAACATAAAGGCAACGCATATATTATTCAGATCAACAATGCAGCCAGTTGTATGCTTATGAAAGACCGGTCTGGCAACCAAATTAGTTTAGGCACACAAAGTATGAGCACCCAGTTGCGAGGCAAAACAAAAGCTCATTTCGCCATCTCAGCCAACCGGAAAACCCGATCCATTATGCTGACAATGGATGGTAAAATGATTAAAAAATGGTCAGACACCACCGGCTTGCGAGGCAAAGGTAAGGGCATTATGTTTGTCAGCCAAACCACCGGTATGATGCGGATTAGCAAAATGCGAGTCACCCATTGGGACGGTCAGGTACCCAAAGGAGGCGGAATTTCCGCTTCCGGCGATGGTACCAAGGACGTAATCGGCACTTCTACCGGTAATATTACCGGTGTGTTGCACGGGCTGCGGGGAGGCAAGGTGAAATTTGATGCTACCGCCAGTGTCGGCTCGATTCTGGACGTACCTCTTGAAAAAGTTGGCTTTATTAGCTTTGCCGGTGCCAAGCCCGAAAAGAGAAAATTAGAAATCGGTGATGTGCGTGCCACTTTTTCCGGTGGCGGGGAATTTGTTTTCCGGCTGGACCACTGGACTGCCGATCGTGTCACTGGAATGAATCCATCTATTGGTCGCGTTGATTTTGATCCTGCAGTGTTTTCTTCGCTTGAGCTGAACCTTAATAAAAAGCGCGGCGAAGGGAATTAGCATTCCGTGAACATCGCGGGTACAACTCCGCATAACTGCCGCTTGTTTTCAATGGTCGTGCGGGTGTTTCATATCGGAGATGACCACTTCATCCACCAGCACAGTTGCCACCGCAACTCGTCGTCGCTCCGTCGCAAGACTCAGCAGTGATGAGTTTGATGTCCTGCGAAAACTCGGCGAAGACCGTGTTACTCTTAACCTCGACATCACCCTCAAACCCGTCACCTGGATCGCACTGCAAAAATACTCGCTTAAGCACGAGTGCACACTTGCAGAGTCTCTGGAAAATGGCCTTGAGGAATCCGCCGAGGTGGCCGATTGCCTGCATCTTCATTTGGGTGGCGAATAAACTGTGTTTAACCGCGCAAGCGCGTACCTAGTAGCCAATCCCACAGCGGAGTGGGCGCACCGAAATTACCCGCGTGCCCATGCGCGTGATGGGTGAGGTGATGTCGACGCAGTGATTTCCCCAAACCCGATCGCGGCTCTTTTTAGTGTATCGCGTAATGGATGTATTTATACGCCAAATAGCCGACCAGAAAAACCCCCACAAACACCGCCAACACGCCCTCTGACGCATCCGGTTCAATCATCCCAATAAATGCCATGCCGCAATTGTAACTTTTGATTCATCAGAATCAAATCGATCTCAATGATGCTGGCTTGTATTTGGCCTACGAATACCGTAATTGAAGCAAGACGAGACGCCGGTGTGGTGGAATTGGTAGACACAGGGGACTTAAAATCCCCCGGCCTTTAACAGCCGTGACGGTTCGAGTCCGTCCGCCGGTACCAATCTTTTTTAAAAATAAAATCATGAGTGCAGACAACCAAATTGAAGCATTGAAACTTGACTTGCCGCCCGCACCAAAGCCGGCGGGGGTGTATCAACCCGTCCTTATTTTAGGCAACCTCGCTTATGTATCCGGGCATGGACCTTTGTTGAATGATGAGAGTTATATCACGGGCAAAGCCGGGGCGGAGCTGGATGCCGATGCGGCAAAGGCAGCTGCACGCCAAACGGGGTTGGCGATCTTGGCGTCGTTGCGTACGAAGCTTGGATCGTTGGATCGGGTTAAGCAATTGGTGAAGTCCTTTGGCATGTGAATGCCACGGCAGGTTTCTCAGAGCATCCTTTGGTGATCAATGGCTATAGTGAGTTGATGGCGGATGTGTTTGGGCCTGAGATCGGTGTGGGGGCACGCAGCGCAGTGGGCATGGGCTCATTGCCGGGGAATATTGCGGTGGAAATTGAAGCGATATTTGAGATCAAATGATCATGTCCGCCAATCCTTTTCAGGTAAGCAACGAGGCGGAGATTTTGTCGCCGTCCTTGTTAGTCTATCCGGATCGAATTTTTCATAATCTTGAGCGGATGTTACAGCTGGCCGGAGGTCCGGAACGATTACGACCCCATGTGAAGACGCATAAACTTCCGGAAGTTGTTGGTATGCAAATCAGTCAGGGTGTCGTCAAATTTAAATGTGCCACTATTTCGGAATGTGAAATGACCGCCGGATCCGGCGCGCGCGATGTGTTGTTGGCTCATCAACCCACCGGCCCCAATGCGGCACGCTTGCGTTTTCTGGCGGATCGTTTCCCGCGGGTAACCTGGGGCACGGTAATTGACGATGCGGGGGTGGTGGAGATTCTATCCACGCTATTTGCCGAGGCAGAGAATCCGTTGCAGGTGTATTTGGATTTGGATTGCGGGATGCATCGTTCCGGCATTGTGCCGGGTGAGGGAGCATTTGCATTATGCAAAAAAATTGAAGGCGCGGCTGGTTTGGAGTTAGCGGGCTTACACGCTTACGATGGTCATAATCACGAGCCGGATCCGGAAGAGCGCGCGGTACAATGCGATGCGGATTTCGCGCCAGTTCTGGCTTTCCGAAAAGAACTACAAGCGGCCAGCATTCCTGTGCCGCATCTAGTGGCGGGAGGTTCCCCGACATTTCCCATTCATGCGCGTCACGCGGATCGGGAATGCAGCCCGGGCACTACGTTATTGTGGGATGAAGGCTACGGCAGGGATTGCGCGGATTTGCCCTTTGAACCGGCAGCAGCATTGCTTACGCGTGTCATCAGCAAACCAGGCGACAATCGCCTTTGTTTTGATCTCGGTCACAAATCGGTGGCGGCAGACAAGCCGCTTCCCCGTGCGCGTCTACTGGGCTTAGAGGATGCCATACACAGCGTGCACAGTGAGGAGCATCTGATGCTGGAAACTTCGGCTGCCAAGGATTGGGCAATTGGCGATTGTGCTTATGCTATCCCGGAGCACATTTGCCCGACTGTGGCACTGCATGACGAGGTGTGGGTAGTGTCCGATGGTGCAGCGGCTGCGCGCTGGGAGGTTTCCGCACGGCGGCGGCGCTTGGGTATTTAAGAATCCGCCGGACGGATTGCTGTTAATTCTTCTTTTGTTTTGGCGGAGGTTCAGGCAAATCAGAATTGCTTGGGCCGGGTTCCTCTTCAGGATCGGGCACGTTGTCAGTTATTTCTTTTTCAGAACAACCGTTCCAAGTCGCCAGTGAGAACATGGCGATAGCGGCAACCGCGATGGTTTTAGCAATTGAATGGAGAATTCGTTTCATGATCGGGATTGAGAGAAAGGACATTTCCGGCGAACCGGCGTTGAAAGTCAATGACTTTGTCCCGCTGCAGCAGTAACCTCCGCCGATGTGGATTTTTGATGCCCACCTTGATCTCGCCATGAACGCCATGGAGTGGAACCGCGATTTTACGCAACCCATTTCTGTTTTGCGCGAACGTGAGGTCGGGATGGCCGACAAAACAGATCGCGGGCAGGGGACCGTGTCGTTGCCCGAAATGCGGCGCGGACGTGTGGGGTTATGTGTGGCCACGCAGATTGCGCGCTATGTGAAACAGGGCAACCGGCTATCCGGCTGGCATTCACCGGAGCAGGCGTGGGCGCAAACCCAGGGACAGCTCGCATGGTATCGCGCGATGGAGGCACAAGGCGAGATGGTCCAAATCACCAATGCCGCTGAACTCAACTGCCACGTCGAGCTTTGGGAAACCAATCCTCCGGACGATGCGCCGATCGGCTACATTCTTTCACTCGAAGGCGCGGACTCCATCATCACGCCCGCATGGTTGGAGAAATCCCACGCGCAAGGACTGCGCGCGCTGGGTCTTTCGCATTACGGCCCCGGCACCTACGCGCAAGGTACGGCGAGCACCGGCGGTTTGGGGCCGCGTGGCCGGGAGTTGCTCTCAGAAATGGAGCGGCTCAAGTTGATCCTCGATGCCACGCATTTGTGTGATGAGAGTTTTGCGGAGGCATTGGATGTGTTTGGTGGGCCTGTTTGGGCGAGCCACAATAATTGCCGCGCGTTGGTGCCGAATGATCGACAGTTTTCCGATGAACAAATCCTGCGATTGATTGAGCGCGGAGCGGTGATTGGCGGTGCCTTGGACGCATGGATGATGGTCCCAAATTGGCAACGCGGTGAGACCACGCCTGAATCTTCCGGTGTGAAGCTGGAGCACGTGATTGATCATATGGATCACATCTGCCAACTCGCGGGCAACGCACGCCACATCGGCATTGGCACCGATCTCGATGGTGGTTACGGCCGTGAGCAAAGCCCGGGCGATCTCGATACCATTGCCGATCTCCAACGGCTGCCGGCATTACTCTCCGGCCGCGGGTATTCAGAAGATGACATTGTCGGTGTGATGCACGGTAATTTCCTACGCTTCCTGCGCGAGGCGTGGTAGCTTTCGGGCATGCAATTGATTCGTTTGCTTCCCGTCTTTTTGGCCGTGAATGTGTTCGCGGCAAATCTTCCACAAAAGGAATTCCCACTGTGGCCCGGTAAAGCTCCCGGACAAAAGGGCGACGCACCGCGAGACATTCCCACGCTCACACCTTTCTGGGCAGCCAAGCCCACGGGTGCGGCGATTGTAATTTGCCCCGGTGGCGGCTATGGCGGATTGGCTCCGCACGAAGGCAAAGGCTACTCGGATTGGCTGACGACAAAAGGCATTCATTGTTTCGTTTTGAAATACCGCCTCGGCTCGGCGGGCTATCGACATCCGGTGATGTTGCAGGATGTTTCCCGTGCCATTCGCACTGTGCGCTTTCGCGCGAAAGATTGGAAAATTGATCCGCAACGAATTGGTGTGATGGGCTCTTCTGCGGGTGGCCATTTAACTTCCACCATTGTGGCTCATTTTGATGCGGGCGATGTGGATGCGGAAGATCTCATCGATCGCGTTAGCTCACGTCCGGATGCGGCGATCCTGTGTTACCCCGTCATCAGTCTCGGCAAATTCACACATCAGGGTTCTAAGCATAATTTGCTCGGTGCCAATCCTTCACCGGAATTGATGAAACTACTTTCCAATGAACTGCAAGTACGGCGAGATTCTCCACCGTGTTTCATCTGGCACACGTGGGAAGACAAAGCCGTGCCGATGGAAAACAGTTTGCTTTTCGCCAGCGCATTGAAGCGGCAGGGCGTCCGGGTGGACTTACACGTGTACGAAGCCGGTCGGCACGGGCTGGGGCTGGGCGGTAATCGTGCCGAAGGTAAGTTGCACCCATGGACCAATGATCTGGTGTACTGGCTGAAGCAGCGAAAGTTTTTAAACAACTAACCTGTCCAACAAAAAATGCCTTGCCGAGGCTATCCTTTGAGGGTAATTCTAGCTCTCCGGCTGCGCCCTTAGCTCAATTGGATAGAGCACCTGATTACGGATCAGGAGGTTGGGGGTTCGATTCCCTCAGGGCGTACCATTTTTCCCCAGTTTCACACATCTACACGCCCGAAAATAAGTGAAGATAAGTGAAATAAAGTGAAACTAAGTGAACTGGAAATTTTGAGCACGTGTTTTCCCTGTTTTCATAAAACATCCTCCTGATTCCCAAGCAGAAGGTTGGGTGTTCGGCTCCCTCAGCGCATCCCATTATAATCTTACTGATTTATTGTAGTAGGTGGGTGCGAGCAGTTTCCTGTAGGGTCGCGGCAGATGAAACAGATCCTCTTGATGATTGGGATGGTAGCGTTGGTTGGGTGTGGGAAGAAGCCAACCGAAGGGTCGTTCGCTGAAACCAAAGCCAAGGCAGAAGCGGGAGATGCATTTGCGCAATTCAACCTTGGGAATATGTATGGCTACGGGGAAGAGGTGGAGCAGGATTTAAAGGAAATGGTTAAGTGGTTCCAGAAAGCTGCCAATCAGGGATTTTCAGGTGCGCAATTCAATCTTGGGGGGATGTATTGGATGGGTAACGGGGTAGAACAAAATTTTGTAATCGCTTATGCGTGGTGGAATATTGCTGCGACTAATGGCCATCAGGACGCCAAAAAAGATTTACCCCAATTTGCCAAGGAAATGACCCCCGCCCAAATTGCCGAGGCCGAGGAATTGGTTGAGGAGATGGTCAAAAAGAATCCGAAGCTGCTGAAGTAGGGTTCTTGTTGCCCGTAGAATCGATTCTCCGGCGTTTCGAAAGGGTTGGCGAATACTGGCAACCCTCCCGAAATAGACCCTCCTTTAGGCCACCTGCAATATGTGAACATAAGTGAAACTGGAATCAGGGGGTTGCAAAAAGTCGCGTTTCCTCCACGTTTTTCGATGCATCCTTTTGGTTACGGATCAGGAGGTTGGGGGGTTCGATTCCCTCAGGGCGCACCAAATTTCTTTTGCCCCTGATTATTTTTTGATTCTAGGGCTGCGGCAAGTGGGGAGGATTTACTCTTCTTCTTGTTTTAATCGTTCCAGCTTGGTGGCAAAAATTTTACCGACGCGTTGTTTGGCCATATACACTTGCGCGGCATTGACGTTGAGTGCATCGCAGACTTCTTTCACGGTCCATTCGTCGATGCAGTGGCACTTGAAAATCTGATATTGTTTGAGGCTTACCTGTTGCTTGAGGAAAGTGAGGGATCTCTGAATCAGGCTACGCGACCATTCTTCGCTCCAGATGCGATCCAGCTCCGGCCCTTGTGGGTCGGCGAGATTGACGAGTGGGTCGTCTTCGTCTTCGCGCGGTTGTTGGGTTGGCGGTTGGCGTTGTTGTTTTTTGTAATGCTCAACCAAGCGCGAGCGGGTGATGGTGCGAAGCCATCCCTTGAAGCTGCCGCGTTCGCGGTTGTATTGAAACCGTTCGAGGCTCTTGTGAACCTTGAGGATGGTTTCTTGCACGATGTCTTGCGAGTCGGCTTCAGAAAGTCCCTTTCGGCGGGCCACGCTGTAGATGAGCTCCCAGTAAGTATTGAAGAACACCTCCCAGCTCTCGCCGTTGATAGTGGCTTTGAGTCGGTTGATGAGGCTGCTGCGGGTTTCGAGCAATGGCGGGTCAGCCTTCATAGGTGCGGATTGCATCATAAGTTAGCGTGGCGCACAACGCCGATTGATTCACAAATTGGCTAACGCCCGCCCGGCACTGGGGATGTGCCGGGGCGGGTGTCGCCAAGGGGTCGGCCGCCCGAGGGGACAGGCGGCCGGGTGGATCCTGGCTGTGGATAGAGAGAGGAGGTGCCAGGAGGTCGGCAGTCGTGTTTTAACCCAACCGTGACTGCGCGTATTTTCATGCGAGTGTAGCCTTGCTTTGAAATTTTCCGTTCAACGCCAGCGAAAGGTTTCCTGCGCGGGCGCGGGTTCGGGTATGCTTGCCGGTTTCAGTTCGGCATTGAGATTCTCGCGAATCTGCCGGAACCACCAATCCGCCTGCGGTTGATAACGCCGGTACACCACGTGTGTGGTTCGGGTGCCCGGCCCGTCCAAGGTAAGTTTCAGTTGTTTCATGTGATGCCCCCATCTCTCATAAGGTACCGCTCCGCAAATGCGAATCTAACAACTATCCACATTTTTTTTTCAAAAACTTTGCCCTTTTGTGAATAACCTTCCCTTTGTGAACAAATCGGGTGGGAGTAGTATTTTGCCAAGGAGGTGAGGGAAATGCCATCATTGGCCACTGGTGAACTACGCGTGAATAAACGCGGCTAGGGCCATTTGAGGCAAACCCCTGATGGGAACAAGTTTCAACATTCCGGACTACGAGTTAGTGATCGAAATCGCCCGCGGAAGTTATGGGCAGGTTTGGCTTGCTCGTAATGTACTCGGCTCATGGCGAGCTGTGAAGATTGTGCAGCGCTCGCTCTTCGAGGATTCCCGCCCGTACCAACGCGAGTTCAACGGGATCCGCCATTATGAGGCCCTCTCGCGCGGGCACGATGGGCTCATCGATGTGTTGCACGTCGGGCGCAATGAAGACGAAGGCTATTTTTATTATGTGATGGAACTGGCCGACGATCAAATAGTTGGCCAGCGAATTCAGACCGCTGATTACACGCCGCGTACATTGCAATCCGAGATGAACGCTCGCGGCCCCTTGCCCGCCGAAGAATGCATCGACCTCGGTGCACGACTCGCCGACGCCCTCGATTATCTTCACCAAGAAGATTTGGTGCATCGTGACATTAAACCCTCCAACATCGTTTTCGTGAACGGCCAACCCAAGCTTGCTGACATCGGCCTGGTAGCGGGCTCGGGGATGTCTTCGTTTTCCACCGGCACGCTGGGTTTTCTGCCGAGCGAAGGCACTGGAGGGCGCACTGCCGACGTGTACGCCCTTGGTAAAGTTTTATACGAAATCAGCACCGGTAAAGACCGCAATGCATTTCCAGATTTGCCGGCCTCGGCCCGCGGGTTATCCGGACGCGAAAAGCTTATGCAGCTCAATCCCCTGCTGCTCCGCGCCTGCGCTTCGGATGATGTTGATCGATTTAAAAGTGCTGGCGACTTCGCCAATGCCCTGCGGCGACTCAATGCACCCTCCGCTTTCGCCGGACCTTTTAGCTGGCGCGAACGCCGCCTCATTGCCCTCGCGGCCGGACTGGCGGCATTGTTGGTGCTTTCCGACGCGCTGTTGATTTATTTGGGTACTCGCCAAACGACTGAACAAACCATTGCCTCAACGCCCCCCGCTGCGGAGATCCCTTTACAGGGCAAGTATGATTCCGGTGATTAGTTGTTAGATTTGGACTGTAATGACAGTACTTGTTAATGGTGGTCGGGCGTTCCGGCATTTCTGTGTGGTAACAATAGGAGGACAAAAATGGATTGGGATAAGTGGAAGACCCGTTTCGGGCAGGATTCAATAAAAGTTTTTTTGGGTGCGGCAGTCATTTCGGCCATTGGCTTAGGGGCGTATGCGGTGTTGCAGGAACCGCCCGCATTGCCGGACGGAGATGTCGTTTCAGTGAGCACTGAAGAGTTCGAGGAGGTGGACGGTGTGAAGCTCATTCCTGCCGATCCGGAGTTGCCTGCTCGCACGACCTTTCGTGTGCATTTTGAAAATTCGATCATCAAACCAGAACAAGTAGGCCAAGCTGGGCAAATGACACCGTTGGTTTTTGAGCCGCCACTGGAAGGTGAATTTATTTGGGACAGCACCCGTTCCGGAGCATTCATCCCAGACAGCGGGTTTTCATTGGATATGCGGATTATCGTGAGCTTGAGTGAGGTAATCGCCAAGCAAACCGGCCTCCAATTTCGTCGCCAATATCATACGCCGCCAATGCAAGTTGAGGCGAAGCGACTGGAATCGATAAACAGTGACCGACCCTTCAGCGCGGCGATGGCATTTAACGTGGCGATGGATGCCGCTAAGGTAGAAACTTTTGTCGAATTTCGCGCTGAAAATGGCGAATTAATTCCCGCTGCCATCGAGCCAATGACGGATGACAATCGTCGATGGCTCGAGGCGCCCAACGAACCGTGGTCAATGCGGATGGCCGATGAAGAAGCCAATGTGACGGGCCATCCCACGCGTCTGATGATTCGCCCCAAGCGCGTTTTAAGCCCGGGCACGGAATGGCAGTTGCTATTGAAAAAAGGCTTACCATCCAGTGATGGTAATCAGTTATCTAAAAATTTTGCGTTCCAACTCGGCGCGCGCGCGCCAATGGAGGTTGAAAATATATTCGCTGAAAACCGACTCAATCACGGTCGCTCCATTCGAATTCGTTTAAGTCACGTACTATCGCCGGAATTCACTAAACAGCAGCTCGGTAAATGGTTAGTGGTGGAACAGTCCGTGGAGATCGGCCCCAACAAGCCCCCGCGCTTCCAGCGACCTGACATTGAATTCACTGCGAATATTTCGGGTAGTTGGATTGCCCTCAAGGGCGATTTCGAATTAAACCAAAAATATCGCGTGCGATTGAAATCCGGATTGCCCAGCAAGATGGGCCTCACGCTGGCCAAGGAAAGCCGTAAGGAAATTATTTTCAAACCATTGCCCAGCCGCGTGTATTTGCCGGGCACGTATTTTTCGCAGGCAGCCGATGGTAATCGCCAGTTCAGTTTTGTTTCCGTCAACAACCGCGCCATTCGCCTCCGTGTGAAACGAATTGCCCCGGAAAAGTTAACGACCGTGCTGGAGGTTTACAAACGTGAGTACTTGGCGAATGGAGGATTTAAGTGGTCCGGCCAATGGGGCTGGCGAAAGGGTCAGGCGTTGAGCTTCGATCTCATCCCCGGCACGCAAGTATGCGATCGCGTATTCAAGCCCAAGACGGGGGTGGATGAAGCGGTGAAAAAGGAATTCACGTGGGAGGAGTTGTTGGGCAATGATCAGTCCGGGCCGTTGTTTGTATCCATCGAATGCGTGGGCCGCGATGGTTCGGCGAGCAGCGCGCAAGTGATTGTACAGCTGACCGATTTG
>Ga0233433_10003057_pt1 | contig 13943 bp, 17 predicted proteins | sample SI_122_August201_5_FD_179868 | JGI IMG/M metagenome (GOLD analysis project Ga0233433, IMG submission 179868) | Seawater microbial communities from Saanich Inlet, British Columbia, Canada - SI_122_August2016_100_MG | ecosystem: Environmental > Aquatic > Marine > Inlet | place: Canada: British...
TGTTAATACGTTAAAAGCCACACCCGAGCAGGCGCAAAAAGCCCTCGCCGACGCCTTCATCGATACCGAAGCCACGCCGATCTCACCTTTGGGGTTGCGGGTTAACGGCCATCCCCGATTAGGCGGCACGGAAGCCTTCAAACGCGGCTTGGTCGAGATCCAGGATGAAGGCTCGCAGTTGCTGGCCCTGTTGGTCGGCGCGCGGCCTGGCATGGCGGTCGTCGATTTCTGTGCCGGTGCCGGCGGCAAAACCTTGGCCTTAGCCGCCGCCATGGGCGAAGGCGGGCGGGTCAACGGGCGGTTGTTCGCCTGTGATATTTCCGCCAACCGCATGGAGCGCATGCAGGCCCGGCTGAAACGTGCCGGTGCGCATGATGTTCGGCGCCGCACAATTTCCGCAAAAGATGACAATTGGGTCGCCGAGAACGCCGGTCGCGCCGACCGCGTGCTGGCCGACGTGCCGTGCACCGGCACCGGCACCTGGCGACGCGACGTCAACGCCAAATGGCGCTTTCAACCGACCGATCTCGATCAGCTTCGCCAGACCCAATTGCACGTTCTTCGCGACGCGGCGTCGTTGGTCAAACCTGGCGGCCGACTGATCTACGCGACGTGTTCGCTCCTGCAGGAGGAAAATGAGCTGCAAATCGCCGAGTTCTTGAAAAACCAGGCGGACTTTAGCCCCCTTCTGATCAATGAAGTTTGGGCCGAAACCATTGGCGGCGCATCGCCACCGACGGGCCCCGGGCTCCGCCTCAGCCCTGCGTCGACGGGTACTGATGGGTTCTTTTGCGCGGTGCTCGAACGCGAAAAATAGAGGCATTTAGCCGCTAAGCCCTTGCAATTGGCCGCATTTCGGATTATACAGCATCTTCCATTTCGCAATAACCCTGAAGTAGGGAAAGGGGAGGCGCAGGAATCCTCTATAGGACCTCCTGGCAGCCGGTTTCCCGATTAAGCATCAGGGATGCATAGTGGTCAAAGAGCAACCGACCAGCGATACGGGTCCGTATCGGGAGGAATTGAATGTCGTCTAGAAGTAACAACAACAAGAAACCTGAGCCGGATCGCCCGCCGATCCGCAAGGAACGTAAGTGCTTGATGTGCGGAAAAGGGTTTGTGTCCAGCCACGTTGGTGAACGGGTCTGCACGAACTGCAAAAGCACCGCGGCTTGGCGCGAAGGCAGCTACGCCGCCTGATATCCGGTGCGCGGTCGGGGGACTGCACCGGACGCTACGCCGAGGAAGCACATTTTCATTAAATTTATTTTCACCCACGCCGTCAGCGTGGCTTTTCGCTTGCGTGAAATTTACACCCTGCCCGTCCCTGCGGGAACGGCTTCAGGCTGCGCCCAGCACCCCCACCACCGTCAATAATTCACTGTTGATGAATTTTCATGCGCCCAACGTTGATTTCGCACTGCCCCCTGGCGCCCACATGCGGTATATTTTCGCGCTCAATCGGGGAGGTATACATGCATAAGTTTCTGATTTTCTTCGTCGGCGGACTGCTCGGCGTCATCGGTGGTTTCGCGGTCGGCATCTTCGCCTACCCTTATATTTTCTTGGCCAACATCGTCGCCGCGGAAACGCTTGAGAACGCGGCGGCGAAGACCGTTGTCGCCACCGGCACCTTTATCCACGCCAATCCGTCCGATCCCGTTCATTACGGTCGCGGCGGGCTGACGGTGTATAACGATGCCATTCAAATCGGCGCCGACTTCGAGGTTGGGCCGGGGCCGAAGTTTCATGTTTATCTGGTCCCCGATGCGCCGGTGGACGCCAGATACGGCGATCGACAAATCCATGTACGTTGACCTTGGCCGGTTGCGCGCCTTCAAGGGAAGTCAGGTTTTTAAAATTCCCAGCGGCGCTGATCTGAACCGCTTCAAGAGCGTTGTCATCTGTTGCGAGCAATTCGGCGTGCTGATATCGCCGGCGACACTTGATTTCAAAAAATCTTGAAAGATTACATTCATGACAACCAATTTTCCCCGCCTCAAACCCGATCCCATCCCCACCGTCCGCCCGGTGCCGGAATATGCCGTCGAAGGCCAGCGCGCCGAATGGTACGCGGAAATGAAAGCCGCCTTGCAGGTGCCGTGGATGGGCGTCGTGACCATGGCATTCGCGCATTACCCAAACCTCTTCGCCGAGCTTTGGCGTGGCCTAAAACCGTTGGTTGGCTCCGAGGCGTTTGTGAGCGAAGCGCATGGATTACAGGCCATGGTCGAGGCCGCAGCGGCTGATTTGGTGCCGCCAGCCATTACCAATCGGCTGATCGATAGTGGTTATGGTGAACGAGAAATTGATCAGATTCGCGCCGTCAACGCGGTGTTTTCCCACGGTAATCACGCTTACGCGATAATCGCCGCCACGGCGCGGCTGTTGCTCGAGGGCGGCGAGATGACCGGAGCAGGCGGCGATGCGCCTCAGTTCAGTGGCCGCCACGCGCCCGACGTGGATGTGCCGTTCATGTTGATGGAGGCGCATCACGCGGATGCGCCCACCCGCGCCACCTATGATGACGTCATGGCGGTCTTGGGCTTGCCATTCGTCAATACGGATTACCGGGCGTTTGCGCGCTGGCCGAGTTATTGGGCGGCGGGCTGGGGCGATTTACGCGCCGTCGCAGCAAGTCCCGCCTGCGAAGCGATTTGCCAACGCTACCATAATCAAGCGGTGGGCGCGGTGCGCGATCGATTGCCGAACCCAGGCGGGCTGAGCGGTGCCACCCTCCGCGACGCCGCCGGTGCCGATGCGCCCTTGGATGAAGTCATTGAAGTCGTCCGCCTGTTTCAGTGGCTGTTGCCGGGCCTGGCGACCAACGTGGCGCACCTCAAGCTTCAATTGGAAGATATCTGAGTGCCCATGCCCAGGACAAATCCCCTTGGCGCCTTCGACATCGATTGGAACGCGCGCCCGGAAACCGTGGTCGCGGACATTACGGCACGCGCGACGCGCCTGGAAACACCGTGCGGCGACGGCACCATGGTTTGGCATCGTTGGGATGGACCAATAGATGGGCCAACAGATAAGCCGCCGACCGTGTTGTTGCACGGTGGTTGGGGCTCTTGGACCCATTGGATCAAGACGGTTCCGTTATTGGCCACTGAGCGCACCGTTTACGCAGCCGATATGCCGGGCATGGGTGATGCCGCCGATGCGCCCGAACCGCACGGGGCGGAGGGCATCTCAACCATCGTCGCCGACGGCATCAATGAAATCCTGCCGGACGGCACACCTTATCATGCCGTTGGATTTTCCTTCGGCGGCGTCATGGGCACCTGGGCAGCGGCGCGCCACGGCAAGCGATGCGTCGGGTTGACGCTGGTCGGGGCCGCCGGGTTTCTGGATCTGCATTTCATCGTCGAAGGAATCCGGGTTCCTGAACTGACCCTGCCTGATGCCGACATCGACGCCATTCACACGGAAAATCTGAAGCGCCTGATGCTGGTCGATCACAATCTCATTGATCCGCTGGCGCTTCACACGCATCGCCAGAACATCGCGCGCGGGCGGGTGCGCACGCGGCGCATTTCCCTGTCCAATGCCCTGGTCGAAGCCCTGCCCCGCGTGGTCTCACCCATGGGCGGCATCTGGGGAGCCCTGGACGCGACGGGCGGCGGAGTCGCCGATATTGAAAAACGCCGCGACATCTTGCGCGAACTGGACCCCGATGCGCCTTTCGACATCGTCGAAGGTGCCGGACATTGGATTATGTATGAGGCGCCGGAACTATTCGTCGAAACCTTGTCCCGGCATCTCGCATTTCAGGAATCGCGCGCCCGATGAAGGCTGTTCAGTTCACCGAATACGGCAAACCCGATGAGGTCTGCGATTGCGTCGAAGTCGATGATATCGGCGGCCCAGCGGATGGCGAGGTCATCATCGAGATCATGGCCTCGGCCATCAATCCCGCCGACCTGTTGATGATCGAAGGCCGTTATCCCGGACCGACACCGCCGGCACCATTGGGAATAGAAGGCGCTGGGCGCATCGTCGAGGTCGGCAATGGTGTCGAAAGCTTGCAAGCCGGCGACCATGTGATGTCCCTGGAACGCGCCAATTGGGCCGAGAGGGTCCGCGTGGCAGCGGGCCGGGTCATCAAGGTACCGGGCGCGCTGTCGCTGGCCGACGCCGCCATGCTGAAGGCTAATCCACCCTCCGCGCATCTGATGCTTAGCGACTACGTTGATCTGGAGCCCGGTGAATGGGTCATCCAGAATGCCGCCAACTCAGCCGTCGGCCGGCACGTCATCCGGTTGGCGCAAGCTCGTGGCCTGAAAACCGTGAATATCGTTCGACGTGAGCCTCTGGTTTCGGAACTCGAAGGCCTCGGCGCCGATGTCGTTGTCGTCGACGGCGGAGACTTGGCTAAGCGCGTGCGGGCGAAAACCGGCAAGGACGGGGCCATTCGCCTAGGCATTGACGCCGTCGGCGGCCACGCCACGCACCGTCTGGCGGATTGCCTTTCCGATGGCGCGACGGTCGTCAATTACGGTTATCTTTCAGGCGAGCCCTGCATGCTCGAACCCAGCCACACCATTGTGCGCGGCATTTCGCTAACCGGCTTCTGGTTGGTCGGTTTCATGCAGCGCTCAACACCTGACGAAATCGCCGCCATGTACGCAGATATGGCCAACAAGTTCATCGACGGCACACTCACCGTCCCCGTCGAAGCCGCCTACCCGATCACCGAGGTAAAGACCGCCCTCGCCCACGCCATGCGCGAAAGCCGAGACGGCAAAGTATTAATCCTGCCGAACGGCGCGCTTTGAAATCGGTGAACTGCATTTGCCCAAGGTGCGGTCGCGGCGCCGGGCATGTAATTACCCGCGCCGCATACCGTCAACTTCAATTATCTAATCGGTGAGAACATCGCCTATTTAATCGGCGAGATCGCTGTCGGTTTGACGATCTTGTTATCCTGGGTCAGCAGCATGCCAGCGGTCTTTTTTTTATACGCAATCCAATCAGGATCGGCGTCACGCGCCGTGCGCTTCCGCTCCATGTCACCCATATCCTCGTAAGCCCACAAATGGACAACCTCATTGATGGCGCCAATGGCGGTCTCGAAATAGCCGATGGGCTCGCCGATGTGGCGCCGCTGCACGGGCATGGCGAACTCTTCGAATAGCGCAATGTATTCGGCCGTCTTGCCATGTTTGATCCGGTAGGTGCGGTGGTCGATGATCATAATAAGGTTCCTTTATGGACCATTAAGGTCTATAATTGTCGCAAGGAGTTTTGAATTATGGCCATCAACGTCAAACTTTCCAAGGAATTGGTCGCCCAGGCCAAGCATTACGGACGCATCCATCATCGCTCACTGCCGAAGCAAATCGAATACTGGTCGGAGATCGGTCGGATTGCCGAAGAGAACCCGGACTTACCGTATAGCCTCATTCGCGACATTCTCATCGCGCGGGCAGAAACCGATCTCGAAGATTACGCCTTCGGTTAATGCACGTCCTTCAGACCAGTGTATTCAAACGCAACGTCAAACGCCTTCGAAAAAATCAAAAAGCCGAGTTAGACACTGCGATCCATGAGATCATCCAAACGCCGCATCTGGGCGACGCCAAGGTTGGTGATCTAGCCGGAGTCCGAGTGCATAAATTTTCAATAAGCAATCAACAAATGCTATTGGCATACAGTTGGGATCAGGATGGTGAAGCCATCACGCTCTTGGCGTTGGGCAGCCACGAGAATTTTTATCGGGATTTGAAGCGCTAGGCTCAGTCATCCCCGGAAAAGTGATTGTGGATCACGTAGACGGCAATACTGAATGCAGAAAATTGGATTAACATTCTCCAAATCAAATCGTCCATGCCAAAAGAGGCGGCGATACTTCTGGCGACTGTCATCGCAATTATTCCCCAAACTAGCGCTTTCAAAAACTTTATAAACGCTGGTCGAGCCATACGTGGCAACAGACCGCTTTCGAAATTTTGCTTCTCGTTCGCCACTCAGCAGCTCCTATTACAAAATTCCGGCGTCTTCCTCATCTTCATCCGCCGACAGGGATGTCGCGGCGACGGCGAGATTGCCGGCAGGGAGGAATTGGATTTCGGCACCGCGAAGTGCCGTCAGGATGGCGCCGTTGACGGTATAGCGGGCTTGAAAATATTTCGAGCTGGGCACCCAGAAACGCACGCCCAGCACGATGCCGCCGTAGGTGAAATCATGGACGCCGATTTGCGGCGCGGGAGCATCTTTCAAGGCGTCGATATCGCCCAGCGCCGCGCGAATTGCACCAAGCGCCTTGTCAGTATCCTGGTCATCGCCAATACAGACGCGGGTCTGCACAACTCGGCGCTCATCGGAATTGACAATCACCCGGCCGACGATTTCCTTGTTCGGAATGGTGATTTTCTCGCCGTCTTCACCAAACAATAATGTATACGCCAAAGTGATGTCTTCGACGACGCCGGACGTATTCCGGTTGACTGTAATCGTGTCACCGACCGCGAACGGCCGGGCCAAAATGATCGACAAGCCCGCGCCGTAATTGCTGAGCGGCCCTTGGATTGCCATGGTCGCGCCGAAGGCCGATGCGCCGGCCAAGGCGATCAGGGGCGCGATGGAAATGCCGAAATTGCCGAGCGTGATAATTACTAAGAAGACGACGCCGACAATCTTAACGACATTACCCAGAAACCGGGCCAAGGTATGATCAATATTCTTGGTTTCCAAGGCGCCGCCGACGCGGCGCCCAGCCCAGCCGGCGAGCTTGAGACCGATGAACAGGAACACCAAGGCGCCCAAAATTTGGAAGCCGTAGGTAACGCCGAACTCAATCAGTTTATCGACCAGGGCCGAGACGTTTTCAGCCTGCTGCGCGATCTGTTCCTCGACGGCCGCAACGGGGTCGGCCGACGATGACGCGGTTTCCGCCGGTGCGGATGCGGTTTTCTCAGCCATCTATCTCTTCTCCACCCGGCATGCGGTGCCGCTGGTGACAACCAGCAACATCGATTTGCCATCACCTGAAATTTCGCTGTAATCCAAATCAACGGCAATCACCGCATCGGCGCCAACAATCAAGGCTTCGCGCCGAAGCTCCGTCAGGCACGTTCGGCGCGCGTCGCGCAAAACCTTCTGCGACGCCGATGACCGGCCACCGAAAATATCGCGGATGCCAGCGAACATATCGCGGAAGATGTTCATGCCGAACACGCACTCCGAGGTAATGATGTCGATGCGTTCCAAAATATTATAGCCGTCGAGAGACATCTCCGTCGTCACGATCAACTCGGCGGCCAATTCGTCGATGACATCCGTCGGCAATTCGTCAAATTCCTTGTTGTCGATAAGCTCTTGAATCTTCTCGTCGCTCTTGCCGAATATTCCGAAAACCACGGCGCGTCTCCCCAATTTATCATCGTCAGCTTTTTGATATCGTTGAGCCTAGGTTTTCGGCGGACCGGGTTAAGGGGGGCCGATGGCATTGCTTTCCCCCTGGCACCCAGGTGCTACGCTGCGGCGCATCATGCTTTATCATGCCTTTGAGTTCACCCATGCCGCGTTGGCGCCGATGCGGGCCTTGTGCCAAGCCGAAAAATTGCTCACGGAGACCGGCATAAACCCATTGGCGCAGACACCGCAGGGACGTGCGCTGCATGCCGCCCTTCAGGTCTTTGACGGCATGACGCACCGCTACCCGCGACCCGAATGGGGCATCGAGACGATTATGGTGAACGGCGAGACCGTCACCGTCGATCCCACCATTGTCGATACCGCGCCATTTTGCGAATTGCTGCACTTCACCAAAGATCCCGCCGCCGTGCCACCGGGCAGCCAACCGAAGGTGCTGATTGTGATGCCGTTGTCGGGACACTATCCGGCGCTGCTGCGCGGCACCGTCGAGGCGATGCTTGGAGAGTTTGACGTCTATGTGACGGATTGGCGCGATGCCCGCATGGTCCCGGCGTTTGTCGGGCCGTTCGGCCTTGATGAATTTATCGACACGGTGATCCGCGCCCTGCATGTCATCGGGCCCGATACCCACCTGTTGGCAGTCAGCCAATCCAGCGTGCCGGTTTTGGCCGCCGTATCCCTGCTTGCCACCAGCGATAACCCCAACCAGCCCGCATCCATGGTTTTGATGGGCGGGCCGATTGACGCCCGCGTCAATCCCAGCGCCGCCAATGAGATGGCCGCCTGCCAGGACCGTGCGTGGCTCGAACAGACAGCGATCTCGCACGTGCCATGGCCGCATCCCGGCGCCTGGCGTCCGGTGTGCCCGGGTTTTCTAACGTTGTCGGGGTTCTTGTTCAAAAATCTGGAACGCCACGTCGATGCGCAACTCATCTATTTCAATCACCTGGTCGACGGCGACGGCGGAACCGCAGCCGAGCATCGGACGTTTTACGAAAAATTTCTGGCGGTGATGGATCTTCCGGCCGAGGTTTTTCTCGATACCGTGGAAACGGTTTTCCAGACCTTCAACTTGCCTCGGGGCCGCATGCATCATCGCGGTACTCCGATCACACCATCAGCTATTCACCACACCGCATTGATGACCGTTGAAGGCGGCCGTGATGACATTTGCCCGCCCGGCCAAACCGCTGTCGCGCACGGCCTGTGTCCGAATATTGCGAAAAAACACCAGCGGCATTTGGTCCATCCCGACGTCGGTCACTTTGGTGTTTTTAACGGCCAACGCTGGCGCCACGACATCCAACCGGAGATCGCGGCGTTTATTCATAGCCGTTAGCAGTGCCTCTATGTGCCGTCTATCACGGATTCACCATCTAGACCGCCAGCAAATTCTGAATGTGGAAAATCACTGAGGTCAAAACATCGGCGTTTATTTGCTGACGACGTTGGTCGGGTTGCCGTTAACAAAGTTTTCGATGTTGTCGATCATCTGATCGGAGAGCGTTTGCATGGCTTCCGTACTGGCCCAGGCAACGTGCGGCGTCAGAATAAAATTCGGGCGCTCCAGCAATTTCATATAAGGATGATCATTGGACGGCGGCTCGCTGGCCAGGACATCAATGCCGGCACCTGCAATCATGCCGTCCTCAACGGCTTTCGCCAAATCTTCTTCCTTGATCACCGCGCCACGCGCCGTATTGACGACCAATGCGTTAGGCTTCATTTGCTTGAAGGCGTCAATATCCAGCAAATGATGGGTGTCGGGCGTCAGCGGGCAATGCACAGTCAACACATCCGACGTGGCCAGCAGATCGGGAAGTGCCAGAAAGGTTTTGGATTTGCGCGCCTCGTCGGTGACGTAGGCATGGTCCAGGAACGCCGCCTTCATGCGAAAACCGTTTTCCGCAATGGCGGCCACGGAACTGCCCAGCACGCCTTCGCCGAGAATACCCAGTTGCTTGCCGGCGAGATCTTCAATGGGATGATCAAAGAAACAAAATTGGTCAGCCTCCAGCCATTTGCCGGCAGCCACGTCACGGCGGTAACCAACGATGGAGCGCCTAAGCGCCAGGATCAATGCAAAGGCATGTTCGGGTACGGTGTTTTCCGCATAGCCCCGGATATTTGAGATCACGATACCGCGCGCATTGCAGGCTTCAACGTCGAGGACGTCGGTGCCCGTCGCGGCGACCGCGATCATCTTCAAGTCATCCAGTCCATCCAAGGTATCGGCGCGGATCGGTGCTTTGTTGGTGATGGCGATGCTTGCACCATTGAGGCGCTCGGCGACCAATTCAGGCGGCGTGCGGTCATAAACCACCCATTCATGGGGGAAATCGGGCTGCCTAACATTGACGTGCGGCGCGATGGTGTCGCGGTCCAGAAAAACGATACGGTGGGTCATGGGAAACACTGCTCCATTGAAGATGATCGAGTAAACATGTTCGGGGCAGGCACCTAAGCTGCAGGTTCAACGCACCGCCGTCAACAACTTGCATGATCCCAAACGTTCATACCCGCATCAAGCGGCGGGACATCCGATGCGGAGCGGATTAAAATGACTGCCTTGCGAGCGCGGAGAAACGCCATGAATGCCAATTTCAATCATGCCAATCGCTTCGGGCTGCAAGGCCGGCAAGCGTTGGTCACCGGGTCTGTGCGTGGCCTAGGATGGGAGATCGCCAAGGCGATGGCGGAAGCCGGTGCTCACGTGATCATCAACGGCCGTGACCCGGAAACTCTGGCCGACCGCGTCGAAGAACTGACCGATGCCGGTCTGACCACCAGCACCGCGCCCTTCGATGTTAATGATGAGGCCGCCGTGGACGCTTGGTTCAACAGTCAAGACACCGCACCGGACATCCTCGTCAACAACGCCGGCCTCCGGCACCGTGCGACGCTCGGCGAATGCACCATCGAAGATTTCAATCGATTGGTGCAGGGCAATCTGACATCGGCATTCTCGCTGGCCCGAAAATGGGCGTTAGGGCGGATTAATTCGGGGTTGCCCGGCGCACTGATCAACATCACTTCCATCGCCGGCACCCGCGCCCGGCCCGGCGATGCAGCCTACACGGCGGCGAAAGGCGGGCTTGAGGCGTTGACCCGTTCGCTCGCCGTTGAACTGGCGCCGAAAGGAATTCGCGTCAACGCCATCGCGCCGGGGTACTTTGCCACCGAGGCCAATGCGGCCTGGGTCAATGATCCAAACGTGCAGCAATTCGTTGAAGCTCGCATTCCCGCCAAACGTTGGGGTAGACCTGATGAGATTGCCGGCGCGGCGGTGTTCTTGGCCTCTGACGCTGCATCCTACGTCAACGGCCATGTTCTGGTTATCGACGCCGGTATGACGATCAATTATTGACGCAGCGTTTGCATCATCGTTTAACTTTATGCCCCGATCGCCCAACTTGGTATTATGGGAGAAGAATTTTACGAAGACCCGCGCGTCGTTGAGTTTGCGGCGCATATGGAAATTTTGCGCGATAAAGGCATTAATAAATGCGCACGCATCGCTGATTTCGAATTGATGGAAATCTACAATATCGCACCGAGTATTGTGGTTTTGGATGTTGAAGGTCGGCCAGTGCGGTATCGAATACGGTTTGCCGGTACATTTGTTGTCGGCATCTACGGCAGTGAAACCACAGGCCTATTTCTCGATGATTTGAATCTCGGGTCCAATAAGCAAAAACTCATTGATATCTATGACCAATTATTGAAATCACGCAGGCCGCAATGGACCCGCACGCTAATCGTCAAAGACAAACCCGTAAACGCAAACCAATCCGGCCAGCAAGTGTTTGCCTATCAGCGTTTGTCCTATCCCTTGGTTGACGAAGACGACACAATCCAGCGAATCGTTTCGATCATCGCCCACCAGCCGGCTTCCGGTCTGACGGTTCCGTTCGAATCTCGCGAACTGAATTAGGCGGCCTCTGCCCGTTCAAAGATTGGGCACGAGGATCTGGCGTACGACGGCGCCATCCGACAAGCGGTCAAACCCAAGATTGATATCATCCAGCCCCAATTCACCGCTGCGCAACTGGTTCACCGGCAACTTTCCCTGTCGGTAGTAGTCAATGAACCTGGGCACGTCGATGGCCGGTGTGCACGAGCCCATGTAACTGCCCTGGATACGTTTTTCCTGGGACACCATTTCATAGGGCTTGAACGAAAATTCGGCCGCCGCCGGCGCCAGACCGGCGGAGGTCAAGACGCCGCCGGGCCGGAGAACCGCATAGGCGGTTTCAAACGCGGCCACCGTGCCCGCCATCTCGAACGCATGGGCGACCCCGCCCTTTGTTAAATCACGGATTTCTTCAAGTGCCGTGGGGTTGCGCGCATCGACAGCGTGGCTGGCGCCCAGGCTTTTCGCCAAAGCCAGTTTATCTTCGTGAACGTCAATGGCGATCAATGGCGAGGCGCCCGCGATGGCGGCCGCCATAACGGCGTTTAAACCAACGCCACCCAGTCCGACAACCGCTGTCGGCGCGCCGGCGGAAACGCCCGCCGTATTGAGAACCGCGCCGGCCCCGGTGATCACCGCGCAACCAAACAGCGCGGCGTCACCAAATGGAACGTCCGATGGAATTTTGACAACCGAGCGGCGATCCACCACGGCAAATTCGGCAAAACATGAAATCCCGGCGGCATGATTGAGAGTTTCAGACCCCAGGTGCAGCCGCTTGCCGCCGGCAACCATTTCACCCAGCGCCTTGGCCTCGCTGGACGAACCGCACAGATTAGGCCGGCCACCGGCGCACGCCGGACATGTTCCGCAGCTCATGACAAACACCATGACCACGTGGTCGTCGATTTGGAAATCGTCAACGCCAGCGCCGACTTCGCGGACAATGCCGGCGGCTTCGTGGCCCGGCACGCAGGGCACAGGCCGCGGCCGAATGCCTTCGATAGTGCTGAGATCAGAGTGGCACAAACCAGCGGCGGCGATCTCCACCAATAGCTCGCCTTCGCCGGGCCCATCGAGATCGAGGTCTTCAACGACCAGCGGCACCGAGGCCGTATAGGGCCGGGGCAGACCTTGTTCATAGAGGACGGCAGCACGCATTTTCATGTCTTCAGCCTAACCGCTCCTACGCTATCGGAAAAGATGCTGATCAAGTTCGCTAGGCCGTCAAGAGACGCATTGGCCCCACAGCGGCCGTTGTGATGCCACGCTCAATCAATTCATCGGGCATTTCGCCTCCGCCCGCCAAAGCCACCGTCATCCGCGCCAAGGCTGGCGATGTTTGAATTCCGTAGCCCCCCTGCCCAGCCAGCCAGAAAAATCCATCGACATCATCGGCAAAGCCAACGACCGGGGTTTTATCATGCACGAATGTACGCAAGCCCGCGCGCTTCGAAACCAACCGGTTGATGCGCAGCCGCGTCACCGATTGAATGCGGTCGATACAGCGCGCGATATCCAGTTCATCGGGTTGCGAGTCACACGGCGGCGACGGTGTCTCATCGGCCGGCGAGATCAGCAAATCACCGGCCTCGGGCCGGAAGTACCAGGTTTCGTCCAAGCTGATGGTGAGCGGCCAATCCGCAATCGGTTCACCGGGATCAATAGTCAGCGCCGTGCGGCGCTTCGGCACCAAACCCACCGGCCGCGCACCGGCCAAATAAGCGAGATCATCGCCCCAGGCACCGGCAGCGTTGATAATGATCGGGGCGGACAGAATACCGACTGGTGTCTCGGCCTCCCATTTGCCGGCCCGGCGCAGAAGGGACTTAATTTCAGCACCCACGACAAGCTTGCCGCCAGCCGCCTGAAACCCCCGCAAATATCCCATCAATAGGGCATTCACATCGATATCGCGGGCGGCTTCCTCGAAAGCCGCGCCGGCGACAATTTCAGGATTCAAGGCAGGTGACATGGCCAACGCCTGATCGGGCGTGAGACGTGTCAACAATCCGGCATTCGGCGGCTCGGCGAGGAATTGATCCAAAGCCTCAAGCTCATCGGTACCGGCGATATACATCGTCCCGCGCTCGCTCAATAATGGGTGTTCGCCAAACCCGTCGGGCGGGGCCTCAAAAAACGGTAAACTGAGTGCGTTCAAACCGCGAATGACATCATTGCCATAAGAATTCACGAACGTCGCGGCCGAACGGCCGGTGGTGTGATAACCGGGCTGCTCTTCCATTTCCGCAATGATGACATAAGCGCCGGCCCGCGCCAGTTCATAGGCCGCCGACGCGCCGGCGATGCCGGCACCGACAACGATAAAATCCGCAGATTGAAATTCCCCCGTCATAGGCCGGACCATACGAGCGGCCGGCGCCCTCGGTCAACGCAACAATCTGGGCAACAATCCGGGCAACAATCCGAGCCTTGCTTGCGGTTGACGCCCGGGCCTGATGCGGCCCACAATCCGCGCCTTGTGGACCTAGACTCGAGCGGGAGAAAATCAATTCCAAAGACACCCGATTATTTCACCGGCAAGACGCTATTTGTCACCGGCGCGGCCAGTGGCATCGGTCGGGAAACCGCCTATATCTTCAATCGCGAAGGCGCCAACGTGATTTGCGCGGACGTCAATGGCCCC
>Ga0233433_10003058_pt1 | contig 13939 bp, 12 predicted proteins | sample SI_122_August201_5_FD_179868 | JGI IMG/M metagenome (GOLD analysis project Ga0233433, IMG submission 179868) | Seawater microbial communities from Saanich Inlet, British Columbia, Canada - SI_122_August2016_100_MG | ecosystem: Environmental > Aquatic > Marine > Inlet | place: Canada: British...
TCCTATTTTCGTGGTCACTGCAATATTGTTCGTGCCACTTGACCTTCGCATTACCGGTATTCTGGCGTGTATATTAATAGCCACGATAGTCGGGTTTCTCGACGACGCTTCTGCCAAAGGCTGGAGTGAATACAGACTAGGCGCATTTGACCTGGCAGTATCCATTCTCGCCGCTGTAATTATCTGTGGCATGGAACCCTATATAATCTGGTTACCATTACTTAAAGACGCGATCGAGATTCCTGCCTGGTTGTTTGTTTGCGGGGCGACACCATTGCTCTGGGTTTCAATTAACGCGACTAACTGTACCGATGGTGTTGATGGGTTGTCTGCCAGCCTGTCAGCGATGGCAATTCTTTTCCTGGGTATCATTTTATATGGTATTGTCGGGCACGCGCCGATTGCTGCCTACCTATTAGTCCCTCATTATGCAGATGGTGCGCAATGGGCTATTCTCGCATTCGTCATGGTCGGTTGTCTGACCGGCTATCTCTGGCATAATAGCTATCCCAGCGCAGTGTTGATGGGCGACTCCGGGTCCAGGCCTGTCGGATTGCTGCTCGGCTCACTTGTGCTGGCTTGTGGCAACCCCTTCCTGATTCTGGTAGTGGCCTTCGTTGTTCTCGTAAACGGCGCAACGGGCATGATAAAGGTCGCATTACTGCGCTTTCTGAGCATACCGATATTCAAGAATGTTCGTTATCCGCTTCATGATCACGTACGTCACAACATGGGTTGGTCAAATACGCAGGTGCTGGTTCGATTCATGTTATTACAGGCCGTGGGCACCCCTATTCTGCTGGTTCTGCTACTGAAAATTCGATAGCCGTATCGTATCCCAGCAATAAAAGAACTCAGCAATCTGGCTCAAAGGGATTAATCATGGCCGTCAGGACATGGTCCTGCCATTTTCCATCAATTCTGAGGTATTGCCTGGCCTGGCCTTCTATTTCAAATCCAAGGCGCTTCAGCAAGCCGGCACTGCGCTTATTATGGGGTAGGTAACCGGCCATAATGCGATGCAATTCTAATTCCAGAAATACGTAGTCAATGGCCGCAGTGAGCGCTTCACGCATCAGACCCTGGCCTTCATGAATAGCCGCAAGTGCATATCCCAGGTGGCATGATTGCATAGTACCCCTGGCGATCTGGGTAAAATTACAAACCCCCAATACCTCGTTTTCATTCTGATTAAGGATCACCAGACAACAGCTTTGCCCGGATCGAAAGCTATCTACGTTTGCAGAAAGTTGGGCCTTCCAGAATGCCGGTGTAAAAAAATAGCTGGATCGGCTGGGCTCCCACCGAGTCAGGTGATGCTGGTTTTCCATCCTGAAGCGTACCATTAACTCTGCGAATTCAGGTGCCAGCAGACAAAGCACCGTTCGATCCGTATGAATCTTCGGTAGAACTCTTTTTAACCGGCTTTCATGAGTAGCCATGGGGTATTCTCTGGCACCCTGAGCAGCCAAAAGATGATTGTTTATCTATTGTCTTTGGGGCTTTTAAGGTCTCAGCGATCATTCAAGCCGGCGACTGTTTGAGCTTAGTTAAGATAAGATAATCGACTTGCGCTGTATCGGTGAATGTCGAGGCTATTTCAAAACCAAGACGGCCATAAAGACTGATTGCACGGTGATTAAAGGCGGCTACCGTCAACCGAAAGGTATCAAATTCAAAAATATCTCTAGCATGGTCCATAATTTCAGTGAGAAAACAGGCACCATATCCTTTACCTGTCAGGTCCGGCCTCAGACCCAGGCCTATATCGAGTGCATTGAGCGTATAGTCCCCACCTGCCACCTGACCATCTTCACCAAAAGAACAATAGCCAGACAATGCACCCTGCTCATCAAGCACCGCATGAAAGCGCCAGAAAGGGTCAAGCAGTTGGGTTCGCAGATGGTAAAGGTTTTCCTGTGGCGGATTGTAGAAGTCGAAAGGAGGTTGGTACCGCCAGTCAAGCATCAGGTTGATATCGGCTAGTCGAATCGCAATAAGTTTAAACTGCATCATTTAATTCCAATTTGAATTGGGCAATACCGCAAACAAAATCCCATCCCGACCCGGCAACCGCCAATACAACTGCAGTGGTCCTCGCATCCCTATTATAAACTTGCTTATATTTGATGTCACACTGTCGTGGTTCCAGGCTAAAACAAAGGCAATTTACATCATCGCTATTATTTTTTCATGTTAGAGTTTAATTATACAGGGTAAGCAGACGAGCCTCACATATGACAGAGTTATATTTCTATCAGGACAGTTATTTAACAGCACTTTCCGCTGAGATCACAGAGACTGGTGAAAACTGGATAAAACTAGACCGCACCTTATTTTATCCATTGGGTGGCGGGCAGCCAGGAGATACCGGCAAGCTAGTTCTCACCAACGGCACCTTAGAGATAGTTAATGCCACAAAACAAGCCGGTTCTAATGATGTCTTGCACCATAGCAACCCTGATTCAGGGCAAGTTCAGCCGGCTGTTGGTGACCAGGTCAGCATGCAAATAGACTGGCAAAGACGATACCAGCACATGCGCATGCATACCGCTATGCATCTACTCGGCTCACTCATAAAATTCCCTGTCACTGGAGGTCAGGTTGGTGCAGCGAAGAGCCGCCTTGATTTCAACCTGGACGGCATTCAGTTAGATAAAACGGTGCTGACAGAGGAACTCAATGAATTGATCCGAACCGAACGAGACCTGGTTTTCGAGACTATTACCGATACCGAACTTGAGGCTAACCCTGAATTAGTAAGGACTATGTCGGTTCAACCTCCTAAAGGCGCTGGGGTCATCCGCATGGTTAGAATCCCTGGCATCGATTATCAACCCTGTGGTGGCACCCATGTTGGCAACCTTGCCGAGATTGGTGAACTTCGCGTTTCTAAAATCGAAAACAAGGGCAAACAAAACCGAAGGGTCCACCTGATGTTTGCCGAAGGGGCCTAGGCAGATTGATGCAAGCCTTGACATTGGCTGCCACTACTTGGCTGGTGGGCGATCTGACATCAGGGTTAGATCCGGTTTTATCGATTTATCGGAATTGAGCTGACGCTTAACCAGTCAAACTCCTATCAGTTTATTCTTGCTGACCGATGGCCCGAATAGCCATAATGATGGCCCGCTTCAACGCTGCTGATGGCAACTGATTGTCTGCGATCATCAGAAAATCCCAGCTTCGATCCCGGCAGCAATCGCCATACCAAATTCCCGACAGTTTGCCCTGGCTTCTGCAGTCAACTCACCAATGATAACTATAGGGTCCTGGACTTCCTTGAACTTATAGCCGTTACAGATACGCCTGATACTCATCAGCGCACCCTGCCCATCCGTTCCAGAGCCTACAAAAATCCCAAAAGGCTTGCCATCTACCTGGCCTTCGACCTCATAATAAGTGCGATCAAAAAAGTCTTTTAGCGCCCCCGACATGTAGCCGAAATTTTCCGGGGTGCCCAGAATGAGCCCATCAGCCCAGAGTAAATCGGTTGCATCGGCCTGACCCGCCTGTTTAAAACGCACTTCAACAGCGTCGATCAGTGGATCACAGCAGCCCTCGTATATGGCTTCAGCCATCATCTGGTTCTTGCCACTTTTGCTGTGATATACGATCAATAAATGCTTCATTAAGTCATCTTTCAGTCATTTTCAGTCATTTTCAGTCTTTGCATCGCTCTTAGCATTGGTTTAAGTCTAAATCTAAGTCTAAGTCTAAGTCTAAGTCTAAGTATCAGTGGTAACTCTATTAAAGACGTAACTAGCCTGGTAATTAGTCAGGCAGCACTACTTTGCAAGCGAATGCGCTGCGCTGAAATCCGCGTGTAATCGGGTATTTCAAGATTGTATAATGCAACAGCACCCTGTAGCACTCGCCCAGCATCGTCGAACCGACTTTGATGGCAGGGACAAATAATTTCAGTTTTTACAGGGTCACTCAGCACCGAGACTTCGCAGCCAAGATGAGTACAGTTACTGTAGAAGACAAATACGTCTGGGCTTCGGGATCGGTGTTTATTCTGGGTGTATTTGGGTTGCACGGACAGAGTGGAATCCGGATCTTTCAAGGCATTTTGATCGTTCTGCGTAGCGTCCTTTGCCGCTGCAATGCTAGGGCCTTGATTAAAGCGCCTTAAAACAATGACTGAACGCCCCAGCCAGAGCACTTTTTTATGCTCGCCTGGCTGCAATTCAGTCAAATCAACTTCGAGATAATCTCTGTTTGACGATCCTGGAAACAAGGCTTTCAAAAAGGGGTAAGCTAATAGCGATAGTCCGGTAACGGAGAATCCCTGTACTATGCGCAGAAGCCACTTCCTTCGCAAGGCATCAGTTCTTTGTATCATGTTTTAAGTCTGATGGCGGTCATTGGGTTAGCATTCAAACACTTTAGACGATCTTAGCGCAGAACGGTTGTATTCACATCCCCATCGAGCTGCGTTTTAACCCGTATACCAGGACCATCGTCGCAGATTGAGCCATGTTACAATATGGGTTTTTGCTGAGTAAAAATCCAATCATGCTGCACACTGCCCTGGCTATTGATCTTGATGGAACCCTGTTAATTGGTGACACGCTGCCCGAAGCCGAATGTAAGGTCTTATTTAAAGCAAAATCAATGGGTCTGGAAATCATTATTGCTACTGCGCGCTGGCTCGACCTGGCCAAACCGATAACCGATAAATTGAATTTAACATCACCCATTATCACCTGCAGCGGCGCACAGGTGTACGACCCATTGACATGCCAGGACCTCGCCGATCATCGCCTGCCCAGCGATATTGCAGAGCTTATCTATCCGTTAATTGATTCTCACGATTGCATCGCTACTGTGACCTATGACTCGCATACCGTCTTGACCGGCCTCCCAGAACCCGCAAACATTAAAGACATCGGTCCGGTTAAGTGGGTTACCAATTTGTCCCAAGCAACGAAACAGCCAGCAAGAATGATTACGGTGCAGGGAACCCAGGCCTTAGACAGTATCCGGTCAACCTTGGCCGCTGAAACTGAACGTGTTTCAGTGGCAGATTCAATTGGGCCCTCGGGCCAGTCGATTCTCACCATTACTGCAGCTAAAGCCAACAAAGGACTAGCGCTGATAACCACATGTGACCATCTAGGCCTCGACCCAGAACAGGTCATCGCCTTTGGAGACACTGACGGAGATCTTGATATGTTCGCTGCTGCGGGCACCTCGGTTGCTATGGGCCAAGCCAGCAAGAGAGTTCAGGATGCTGCGACCTATATAACCAGCCCTAACACCCAAAATGGGGTGGCTCGGTTTCTCAACACCCTTTTCGACTCTCAGGAGCAATAATGGAATTTTTCATTTTTGTGGCCCATGACGGAACCCGCATCCATACTTATCGTGCCGAACCGGAAAAACCCAAAGGTATTATCCATATCGCCCATGGTATGGCAGAGCACGCTGGGCGATACCTTGACCTTATGCAAACACTGCAGCAGCATGGCTATGCGGTAACTGCCAATGATCATCGTGGCCATGGCAAGACAGCGATTCAGCCAGGCGATTTTGGAGTAAACGGCTGGAGCCAGGCGCTCTCTGATACTGAGCAGATATTGCAGCAACAGCGGCTGCGTCATCCGGATATCCCTGTCATTTTGCTTGGACACAGCATGGGTGCCATGCTGGCGCAACAGTATCTACCCCGTTGGGGAAGTGACCTATCGGCTATGGTGTTGTCAGGGTCACCGGGTATTGGCCATCCATTAATGCAGTGGCTTACCCGTAGCATCGTTGGCTTCGAGGCCAGGCGATTAGGACCGCTCAGCCACAGCAAACTACTCCAATTTTTGCTATTTGGTCAGTCTAATAAGGCTTTTGCTAAGAAATACCAGATGCCAACTGGATTCGAGTGGCTAAGCAGGGATCCTGATACGGTTGCGGCCTATATACAGGACCCTGATTGCGGCACGGTGCCCTTCCCTGAAAGCCTGGCACAGCTTTTACACCAGGAAAAAATAGGCTGGCAACAGTCTGCAACAGAACTGGAAGCCGTGTCACTACCCATATATTGTGTCTCCGGCAGCGATGACCCTATCCATATCGGACTTACCAACCTGCAGCGGCTATTCAAGGTTTATCAGCGCGCAGGATTAACTGTAGATATGAATATTTACCCGGGTGGCAGGCACGAGATGTTCAATGAACCCAATCGTGCTACGGTCATATCGGACCTTATTACCTGGTTGGACGAGAAACTGTATCAATAACCTCCAGCAATTAACTGGCAGGCACCCTACCACTCGCCGATATTTTCCATGGAATTCCACGGTTCCTGAGCAGGCAAAGCCTCACCTGCCTGTAACAATTCTATGGATATATTGTCAGGTGAACGGACAAATGCCATGCGACCATCCCTAGGCGGACGGTTAATAATGACACCATTATCCATGAGCTTCTGGCATAGCCCATAAATATCTTCGACTTCATAGGCAAGGTGACCAAAATTGCGACTGCCGCAGCCCAGTTCGTCGCCATCCCAATTGTAGGTGAGTTCTATTTGCGATTCAGGATTCGCGGTCGCACCTAGAAAAATCAAAGAAAATCGACCACTCTCTATGTCGTGCCGGCGCAAAACTTCCAAACCCAGGTAATCACAGTAAAACTGCAGAGATGCATCAACATCATTGACGCGCACCATAGTATGTAGATATTTCATTGATAATCTCCGTTAAGTCATTGTTTATTAAAGTTTTAAATTAGAAAAAGTTAAATTAACGAGCCGCCACGCCTAGCCCGAGGCTAGGCCAATTTCCCAAACAGGATTGGTCACATCGAGGAGGGGCTAAACGGGCAATCAAACCGTTACCGTGAGTATTCATTTAAGCCCGTTACTCCCAGAAATGAAAATCAGAACCCCTGCAGCACTCCTAAAAAACCGAGTCAAAGCCACCGACAAAGGTTGGTGAGGTCCAAATAAAATCACCGTTCTGCAACCGGATACGAGCATGATAATAGTCTCCAGTTAACAGGTTAAGGGTATCTTTATAGGTAAACGAGTACTCCTGGGATTTCAGTTCAGGTTCAATGCGAATCACCACCTTGTCTCGATAACCATTGGCAATCAGATCTCGTTGGAACGGTTCCATTTGGAGTGAATTCAGCATGACAAGCTCTTCTAGTCCAGGCGTTGTGGAAGGTTCACGTATGCCGGGCAGGAACAAAACATCTTCAAAACCTTCCCGGATATTCAGCTCTAGTGCTAACAAATCAGACCCATCGCTTGCTGTTACTGACTGATCTTCAGTGATGCCAACGGCCTGATTAACTGCCGGAATGGCGGAAGGCTGAACGGGGATTTCATTGAAATCGGCTACCCCTTGTAGAGCTCCGGCCGGAATTTCTACCTTAGCCCTAAATGAGATTGAACTGCCATGCGTCCAACCTAGAAAATCCACCCGGTTCCGGTCATCTGGATTAATGGCAATAGCTGAATCACTGACTTTATCGAAAGCAGGTGCAGCGATCGCAATCAACTTCAAGCCCTTCATTTTCATATAGCCCAGCCATTCACGAGCATTACGCGGCAGGCTCAGACCAGGCCTGACCGGCTTTGCCGAAGAAAAGAGGCTAATGTTCAGCCACAACGTCCTGGCTGTGGGCAAGGGCCTTAGACTACTTTCATCTAGGTCGTTATCGCTTTCCTGCAAGGGCTCGCTCAAGGTGCTGCCAAGAACCTGACCATTTTTTAACCAGTCAACTTGAACCACCGGAACATCCGAGAAGATATCAAGACTCATTAGCCTCTGTTGGCTATCGCCCGTTCTCGCTCCAGGGGCAGCTCCGTTCAAATCCCATAACACAATCGCCTTTGTACCATTGGTTACATAAGTTCGGCCCTGGGCCAAAGCCTGCAGCCAGGTTTCACCCGGTTTAGCCAGGATGGCTGTAGCGGGCCCTGGATTCTGCCATCTATGTTGCAAAGAGGCCCGAGTCGCAGTAATACCAAAAGTTGATCCTAATTGGCCATAATGCTCCAACAGCCATTCATGACCGCTGGGTCCCGCTAGTAACTGGATTGACGTGGTTGAAGCTCGCCTTCTGTCGCCAGTCAATTCAGCTAGTAGCACTGAAGCTTGAGTCGTTCCGCGTGTCAGTTCTAACCAGGACCCACCCTCCCTTATCCCATGGTAGTTAAGTTGTTGGCCGAGCATCGTTTCAGCCTGGGGCTCGATAGCGGTTATTAAGGGTGGATCGACTACCTCGGTGGTAATGGCAATACCTGCTGGTTGTGCCATTTTATCTTGCGCTAGGGCTGCCAGACTTAAACTGCTGAAATCAGTCCAATACAGCTCGAAATCCGGGTTTTCTTCAGCCAGAATTAATGGTGACACGCCCCTCAGGCCACCTCCAGTGGATCGAACTGACACCGTGTGCAGAGCCGCTGTTGTCACCATCTGTTCAGGAATCTGAATGGTATTGCCATCACGCCCATTCGAATCTGCCCGGTCAACGAAACTGCCGTCAAGCAATATATCAAACGATGGTAATGGTCCTTTGGCCGGGTTTCCATACTGGTCGAGCAACTCAATATACGCCTGGAAGGGCTCAGCTGTTTTAATTATCTGCGGCACCACAACATTAACCTGCACCGCTTTGCCTGGGTTTATCTGCCGGCTTTCGCCCTTTATCGTCTGCCACACCACATCGGTTGTCGCTGCCGCTATAGGTAAAACCGGTTCGGTAAGGTCATCTGCTTCTGGGAAAGGTCTGTCCAGAGAGACCAGCCTCAACCTTAACGGTAGCTTAAGTGCATGCTCAGTATTTCCAGGCAATTGCAGATTTCTATAGGAAACTTCAATCTGGTCGTCTCGATACAGCGTTACATTATTGAGCCGAAATACGGGCATCGCTTGCTGATCATCGGCGAGAAGGTCAATCTGCAACTCTACATCCGTCTCGAAAGTGACATCCATTGCCGTACTCTTAACTGAGACAAAATTAGCCTGCTCAATATCCCTGTTTTGGAGGCGAATTCCCGTTTGGATATCAATAAACGGGTAGATATCCAGAGAACCAGAGAAGTCCTCCTGCATTACCAGCAGTTGGGTAACGTTCACCCGCTCACCCGCGGGCAGCGGCATCAAAGAGGCGAATACCAGAGAGGCCTTTACATGGCCATCCAAGGTTTCATCAATCATATGAAGGACTGGATCAAGGTTATTTGCAGCCATGTCAGCAGTACTGACGACACCACCAGCCGGCAACAAAGCACCCGGCTCAGGGGAAAACCCAGCGGGCGTTTCGATAGGATTTGATAAAGTCTCGTCTACAGGGGCAATTGACTGGCCGGATACAGACGTCACGGACAATAGCTGGCATGCCAGCAGTAAACAGAAGCCAACCGGTTTGCCAACACGATGTACTACCGGTAAAACGTCAACCAATGCCTTAAATCGGGCACGGACACGGGTTACCGATAGAGTGGTAATTTCCATAGCCAACAGTATACCCTGTCAGAGCCATTTTCTGTGCCTGCTAAAGAAACCTCAAAGCCAGGTCTCGTTAACCCAGATCAGGGCTCTACTGATACTGCTTGAGTTCTTCCCTGGCGATGACGCGTCGATGCACTTCATCAGGCCCGTCTGCCAACCGTAAGGTCCTCTGCCCGGTCCACATAGCGGCCAGAGGTGTGTCCTGGGAGACACCTAAAGCACCATGCATCTGGATCGCTCTATCAATAATCTTAAGGGTCATGTTAGGCACTGAGACCTTGATCGCCGATATGTATTTTCGAGCTTCTTTATTACCGATTGTGTCCATCATGTAGGCCGCTTTCAGAACGGCCAGGCGACACATATCGATCTCGATACGGGCGTCAGCAATGATGTCATAGTTACCACCTAATTCTGCTAACGGCTTACCAAATGCAGTCCGGCTAATGGACCTGCGGCAGAGCAGCTCCAATGCTCTTTCAGCGACACCGATTGAGCGCATACAATGGTGAATTCTTCCAGGACCAAGTCGGCCTTGAGAGATCTCAAAGCCCCTGCCTTCGCCGAGAATCATATTCTCCTTTGGGACTCGAACATCGGTAAACTTAATATGCATATGCCCATGTGGAGCATCATCTTTACCAAACACATACATGGGTCTGAGCACATCCACGCCGGCCGCATCCATGGGAACAAGGATCTGGGACTGCCGTAAATGCTTGGGCGCCTCTGGATTAGTGATCACCATGGTGATCATCACTTTGCAACGAGCGTCACCGGCACCGGAAATATAGTGCTTTTCTCCGTTGATAAGCCATTCATCCCCTTCCAGTACAGCTGAAGTACAGATATTGGTTGCATCAGATGAAGCCACCTGCGGCTCGGTCATAGCAAATGCTGAACGTATTTTGCCGTCGAGCAAGGGTTCCAGCCATTCTTTTTTCTGTGCTTCAGAACCATATCGCTCCAGTACTTCCATGTTGCCAGTATCTGGAGCAGCACAGTTGAAGACTTCAGAGGCTATGGGATTCCTCGCCATCACCTCTGCAAGATGGGCGTATTCAAGATTGCTGACCCCCGCTCCGCCCTGACTTGCGGGCAGAAAGAAGTTCCACAGCCCCGCTTCCCTGGCCCGATCCTTCAAGCCATCCATAATCTCAGTCTGACGGTCAGTGAACGACCAGCGATCGCCCACATTAATTTCGTCAAAATACTCCTCGGTCAGTGGGTCAACATGCTCTCGTACAAACTTATCTATCTTATCTCGTACGGGAATCAATCGTTCTGGTATGTCTAGATCCATCATTTGTGCTTATCTCCGGCTATGACTAAGAGTAGGTTTCACAGTTCTATCGGTTACCGGCAGAACTGTCTCGATTTTGTCGCAATTTTTACTGGGGCCTTGGGTCGAAATGTTGCCAACCGATTTTTCAATCGAGGCACCAATATTAACGCTGCTCTGGGGTTAACAACCAGTGTTATGGGCACGGCTTATGATTCCACATCGGATCGATTGATCTGCTAACCCCCTATAAATTTCATTACCGTTGTCTCGCCCTGAAAGGACAATTGTTTATCCCCCAAAGCACTGACCAGGAGCCTTTGCAACCTGGGCAGAACCAGGTGAGACGGTAGTTCAAGCAATTCAGCCAAAGACTGGCGCCGGGAGCTCGACAAACAACCATAAAGATAACCATCTGAAGAAATTCTCAGCCGCGTGCAGGCGGTACAGAAAGGTTCGCTTTCATTCGCTATGATTCCGAAATAACCCTTATCAGGTATGTGGAAGCGAACCGCGGTTGAATCAAAAGGCGCATCCGCTCTCTGAAAACTGTACACCGTTGCAATTTCATCGAGTATCTCCTGCATAGACAGGAACTCCTGTTGATACGATGAATCATGAAGTAAATGCCCCATGCGCATCAGCTCAATAAATCGTAGTTCGATATCACGCTCCAGAGAAAAATCCAGTAATCTCAGAATATCGCTTAGATTCTGATTTCTCATAGGCACCATATTGATTTTGATCTTTATTCCCAAGGCCTGCATTTTAGCGATGCCAGCGAGTACCGTCTCAAGGTCTCCACCGCGGGCGATCTGCTTGAATTTAAGGGGATTCAGGGTATCAAGGCTAATATTAATACGTTTGATCCCTGATTCTTCAAGCACCGCGGCTTTTTTAAGCAGCAACTGGCCATTGGTCGTTAGGCTTAAATCACTGAGTGGTAGCTTCGAAACGCCGATCAGGAAATCATCAAATTTGGGAGTTACCAGGGGGTCACCACCAGTAATTCTTACTTTCTCAATCCCTGCTGCCTGTTGGATGAAACTAACCAGCTTAAGCAACTCATCTGCAGAAAGCTCATTTCGAGCCGGCATCAGTCGTTTTCCATCAGGAACGCAATAAGTACAGGCATAATTGCATGCAGCTGTTAAGCTGACGCGAAGATTCTTAAAGCTGCGTCCTAAATTATCTACTATCATTCAAACTCCTCTACAAAAATTATGGCACGTAAACTAAGCAGAGAGAAGCTGAGACAGAAGCGTTATTATACAAACGACCCAAAATCTCCTATTTATTGTAAGAAAACACAGGTATTAGTGGTATGAAATGGTTCTACAATTCTCTGGTTACTTTCCTCAACGTGGAAACCGGTGCTACCAGAAGGCCTTTAAGTGATCTGGATGAAATGGCTGACAACCTCCAGCCCGGTGATATAGTGCTAGTGGAAGGATTATCAAGAGTCAGCAATGTGATTCGCTGGGTCACCCATTCACCCTGGACTCATGCTGCCCTCTACATTGGCACTGTCAACGAGATCAAAAATGCACACCTTGTTAATACTATTGCTGATTATTTTGACGGAGCTGACAACGAACCTCTACTAATAGAAAGTCGCCTTGGCCAAGGTACGGTCGCGCAACCGTTGAGGTTCTATACTGGCTCTCATCTCAGAATCGCGAGGCCCAAGGGCTTAGGCAAAGCCGACGCTGATAGCGTAGTCAGCTACGCCATAAGTCGATTAGGCGTGCCGTATGATATAAGGCAGATACTTGATCTGTTCCGTTTTCTCCTGCCCTGGTTTGTATTACCAAGACGCTGGCGGTCCTCTCTTTTTAAATTCAGATCCGGCCCATCGACTCACACTGTATGCTCAACTATGGTGGCAGAAGCCTATGCACAGGTGGACTTTCCTATTTTACCATTGGTCAGAGAAATAGCCGATGGCACTATTCGGTTCTACCGTCGTAATCCCAAATTATGCACGCCCAGTGATTTCGATTACTCCCCTTATTTCGAGATTATCAAGTACCCCTTGATGGGAGATACCAGTCAGGGCGATTACCAACTCCTGCCCTGGCGCGATGCCAGTGAACTCGACCACGAACAACGCGGCATCTACATTAACAAAAACACAGAAACAGCTCTCTGAGGTCCAGCCCATATGCCATGCTAATTTGATTAAGCCAGCGCCGTCCTGATTTTAGTGACAAACTCATTACCCCAGAAGACCGCATTAGATCCTTTTACCAGCAAGGTATCACCCGGTCTTAGCCATTCCACAACAGACGCTATATCAATATCCTGTGCTGATTGGTAGTGGTCCTGGCCAACTTTGCCTTGACCTGCTGAAAAGTGATCCCCGACCGTAATTAGCCGATCGATACCCTGGCAGGCCATCAGTACGTTATCGTGATCCTGCGATGATTGCTCGCCTAACTCCAGCATTTCTCCAAGGATTGCGAACTGCCGTCCGCTATCTTGACGTTTCAGGTTAGTAATTGCCTGTAACATACTGGCTGGATTAGCATTATAACTTTCGTCAATAATGCTAACCCCATTTACAATCTGCTTATCACCTCGACCTTGCGGGATCAGGATACCGGAGAGGGTCTGTGCCGCCTGATCCAGATTACCACCTGCCTGACTCAGAACAGCCAGGCAGGCTGCCGTCGTCAATGCCCAATGACGGCCACTAACTGGCAGGTCGACTAGCACCTGTTGTCCCAACACATTAATCTTCAGGCGCGACCTTTCTGAAGAAAATTCGTCTATTGAAACTATTTGCACCTCTGCCCGGTCACTCAATCCAAAAGAGATGACCTTTACATTCGCAGGCGCTGGAAGGTCCTCATGCAGCACCAGCACCCCCCCCGTTTCAAGCCCATCGGCGATGGACAACTTTTCGCGTCTGAGCTCATCAATCGATCGGAAATGACCAATATGCACGGGTAGCACATTAAGAACAACGGCAATATCAGGTCGAACCAGGTTAGCCAAAGGCTTAATTTCACCGGGATGATTGCAACCAACCTCAAAAATTGCCTTAGCTGTATTAGCCGGCATTCTAGCCAGCGATAAAGGCACCCCAAGATGATTATTATAGCTATTTACTGATGCATGGGTCGGAAACTGGTCTGAAAACACCGCCTCCAGCCACGCTCGCAGTGTGGTCTTACCACTACTACCAGTA
>Ga0233433_10003059_pt1 | contig 13932 bp, 14 predicted proteins | sample SI_122_August201_5_FD_179868 | JGI IMG/M metagenome (GOLD analysis project Ga0233433, IMG submission 179868) | Seawater microbial communities from Saanich Inlet, British Columbia, Canada - SI_122_August2016_100_MG | ecosystem: Environmental > Aquatic > Marine > Inlet | place: Canada: British...
TTGATATTTTAGTATATAAAATTAATAAATTAAAAAATATATTATTAAAAGAATATTATTTTTATCAAATCATTGATTTAGATGGATTATTAATAGATAAAGATTTATATTCTAAAAAATATAAAAGAAAATATAATTTCTGTGGTCATTATTATTATAAAAAAAAGATATATTATGCAGATAATGTTGAATCAAGAAATAGAAGTATTCAATTATTAATAAATGAGTATAGTAATGCAGGACAAGATGAAAGAGAATCGTATATATGTCAACATTGTGGTGAGACATTATTAAATAATGATTATGATGAAGTTGAAGGACGAACATCAAGTGGAGCATTTGTCATTAGTCGTGACACTTGGGTTGAAAATGAATCATTTAATTTATCAAAAATGGATATTAATGAATATTTAGAAAAAATAGAACAATTAGATTGTAATGATGAAAAATTCAAAGAAGTATTATTAAATAATGGATTGAATTTTAAAGATATTGAAAAGGCTAAATCAGTTTGTCAATTTGTAACCAATACATTATATCCTAAATTAGGTATTCAATTACCTAATGGAGATTTAATCCAACTAATTATTGATGTAATACAAAAAATTAATTTAATTATGTCTTATAAATATTATAAAAATAAAGAAATTGCTAAATTTTTAAAAAGTGGAAAATCACAAGCATTAATCAATAAGATGGAACAAAAAAATATTTTTAAAAATTATTATGATATTTATTATCAAATAAAAAAACAAACCATAATTACTGCCCGATTACTTATTACAATCCAAGTTATTATTCCTAATTTAAAAAGTACAAAAAAAGTAACTCATTTTAATGAAAAAGAAGGAATATTTTATTTTTCAGAATTATTAAAAGAAATAAATAAAAAAACAATTATTGATAAAGAAGATGTATTAGGAATGTATTATGATTATATTAAAAATTCATATGATGAATTTAAAGAAATGGTAGTAATAAAACAAGCATTTAAAGATAAACAAAAATATTTACAAATAATTAAAAAAGATAAATTATATGAATTTGATATTGAAGAAATACAAGCATTTCATTTTAATTCTGTACCTCAATCAATAGATATTGACAAAATTGATATTAAAAAATTAGATTATAATAAATTTTTAAAATTATACAATTCTATATATTTACGAGATGTTTATATATCTCAACAAATTAATAAAACAATTAATACTATTGTTGCTAAAAAATCATTAGAAATTGTTGATTTAACAAGTGGATTAATAGAAGGCTCATGTTGTAGTCAAGATATAGATAATTATATTGATTTTTATCAATATTTTGAAATTATTGATAACAAATCAAATATATATCAATATATAGAAGAATCAAAAAATTTAAATCAATTATTAAATATTAAATATAATTCAGGATGTTTTCATCGATTTATATTATTTAATAAAGATTGGATCATTGGAAATAATAATCCAATTATTGTTTATGATGGTATTCATGCTTCTGAAAAATTAATTAAATCATTATTTTTACATTATGTTGATGAGGGACGTTATATTGGTACTCTTCGTGATTATATTCAAGAAATTGATCAGATGAAAGATATAAAAACTGATAAAACTTATCAAGAAATATATACAAAAAAATATAATATAGATGATTTCAATACTTTATTAAAAAAGATTGAAGAAAAAAATATTAAAATAATAAAACATGATAAAAATGAATCTAAAATTAAAGAAGAAATAGAATTTCAAGATAAGTTAAAAAAAGAGGCGCTTAATAAAAAATATGTTCAAATAAATAATTTATTAAAATCATTATCAAATATATTATCAAAAAATAATAATTACAAAGATAAATTTATTAATATTATTAATAATTTTGGAGTACTTTCATTGGATAAAAAATTAGAAAATAAAAATGAAAAACAAAAAAGAAATATATTAAATTCAGTTGATAATGAAAATGCTGATTATTTTAGAAAATTTTATATTAAAATTAAAAAATATTTATCTATTATTCAACACAATTTAGATTTTAATGATGATCCAAAATTAAATATTATTGAAAAAAAAGACAGTCAAATTAAAAATGAAATTAAAACATTAATTATTGAAGAAAATTCTAAGTTACAACCCTTTTTAGAAAAAAATGTCAATAAACATTTTAAAAATATAGAATTAAAATATTCAATTGATGAAATACAACAGTTATATGGAAAAAGTAATATTTTATCAAAAAATAATAAAGTATTAAAATATAGTTCATTTAATGAAAGTGAAGCCTCTGGAACACTCATGTTTATAGTATTTGAACAATTAAATGACATGTTAAGTCAGACAAATAATAATATTTATATTGCTCAATTTATAGATGTATTAATGAATGAATTAGAAGAAGATTTTGAATTATTTGAAATATGTAATATGAATAATGAATTTGAATCACTTGATGCTCGATTTTATAACGCATATCAATTAAAATTAATGACATCCGATGAATCACCTTATGTTAAAAGTTATTTAAAAGATAGAGAACAAACAACGGGTAAATCACAAGATAATGAATTATATGTAGATTTAGAAGGAGATATAAAAATATCAGAAGAAGATTCTAAATTAAAAAATAAATTAACTGAAGAAAAATATCAAGAATTGAAAGATAAATATATTCAAAATGAAAATAAAATTGATTTACAAACAATTGAAATAATTAAAAATGAAATAAAAGAAGAAGCAGATGATGCTGAAGATGATTTAGAATTAGTGACAGGATCTGACTCAGGAGATTATGGTGTATTAAGTGAAAATGATTTTGAAACAGGGGAAGGATTTATAGAAAATGAATAAATATTTATATAATTTAAAATTTAAATTATTTTATTAGTATTTAATAAAATATGATCAAAAAAAATAAAATTCAAGATAATTTTAACTCAATACTATTATTATTTTTATTATTATTATTTATTATACTATTTTATTTCTATTTTTATAAAAAAATATTTTTAAAAGAAAAATTCATCAATAAAAAAAATATAAAAGGAATAAATAATCAAGAAGAAAAACTATTTAATATTCCTATACCTAATTATCAAATGGGATTGGGTAATATAGATTCAGAAGGTAAAATAGACTTTAAAATACCATTTGAAAAGACTCCTTTTGTATTTACACAATCGCAATTATCAGACAAAGATTCAACATTGATAAATATAAAAAATATAAGTGTAGATGGTTTTGAATATAAAAAAAGTAAAATAAAGAGAGATCCATCTGGTTTAATAGGTTTAATCAAAGATAATAAAAGTAATTTTCAATGGATTGCTTATAAACAAAATGATTAATTTTTTTTTAAAAAAATCAATATTATTTTTTAAATATATTTAAAAAATGATTAATATTAATATAAAGCAAAAAGAAATAAATGGAACAAGAATTAAAATTTCATTTAGATAAACATCTGCCTAAAGCAAATGCATTAAAATTAAGATATTTAAGAGATCAAGTTAGTTATTTAAAAACATTACCTCAGCATGAACAAAAGTCGGAAGAATGGTATGCAATGCGTTTAACCATGTTATCTGCGAGTGATTGGGGAACCATATTAGGGGACAATCATTATGCAAAACCTGATTCAGTTTTATTAAAGAAATGTGGTGAGGAATCTTATTTTCCTCAGGCTGCATTAAAAGCAATGGCGTGGGGAAATAAATATGAAGATGTTGCAATATCAATTTATGAACATCGTAATTCAACAAAAGTATATGAATTTGGTTGTATTCGACATCCTGATATTGATTTTTTAGGAGCATCACCAGATGGTATTACAAATGATGGTGTAATGTTAGAGATTAAATGTCCAACAAGTCGAAAAATTACAGGTGTTCCTCCAAGATATTATTGGTGTCAGGTACAAGGACAATTAGAAGTTTGTGATTTAGACAGATGTGATTTTTTAGAATGTAAATTAAAAGAATATGAAGATGAGGATGAATATTTAAATGATCATTATAATAATGATAAACAATTAAATAAATTTGGACATGAAAAAGGAGTCATCGCAGCATTTTATATCGTGAGTCAAGATAAATATAAATATTATTATAGTCCTGTTAATATTTTGGGACAAGAATTAGAAAATTGGAAAAAATGGATTAAAGAGGAACATGAAGTAAAATCTACGAATGTAAAAGAGAGAATTATATTTTATTCATATGATTATTGGTATTTAGAGGAAGTTTCATGTGTTCCAATATTTAGAAATGCAGAATGGTTTAATGATGCGAAATTTAAATTAGAAGATTTTTGGGAAGAAGTATGTTATTATCGTGAGATGGGTCTTGAATTTTTAAAAAATACATTAAATGAGGAAAAAGAAGAAAAACGAAAAATAAAAGAAGAAAAAAAAGAGTTAAAAAAGAAAGAAGAAGAAAATAAAAAACAAAAAAAAATTCGTGATTTTATAAATTTAAGTGATGTTAATAATAAAAATGAAGATAATACTAAAAAAGTAAGTATTAAAGATGATTCAAGTTCTTCTGATTGTTCAACCAAATCTAAAAAGAAAAAAAAACCAAGAAAAAATGAATCAGATTCTGATTTAGATATATCTTTAGATAGTTACACATTTAATTCGTAACAGCAATTTTATTTTGAACATGTGAAAACCATTTAGTTGTTGAAGGTTTATTACTAATAACACGTCTCATGGATGGTTGAGTATTATCATGAGTTATTAATGGAGGATTACAAATAAAAATATTTGATGATTGAAATAATTTATTTTTAATACTTTGGTCAATATTACCAGAGATGGGTAGATTATTTTCTATTAATTTTTGTAAAAAATTATAATGAATTAACATTGCGTACATTCCTGTATTATGTGTACTATTTGAATCAGACATAATATTTGGTATTAATAAATTATTACTATATTTTTTGCCATTAATATTACTTGCACCTAAATATAATATATCCCATTCTGGTGGTAGTTGATCTAAATATAATGTAAGTTTCTTAGAAAAATCTTGTGGTATTTTAATATCATCTTCAAAAACTAATATATTTTTTTTATGTTTCATTGCTTCTTTCCATAATGATATATGTGACATACTACAACCAATCGCACCTACCATCATTTTATTTTTTTCATTTAATATATTTTGTTGAATTAATTTATTAAAATCTAATTTACTTCCATCAAAAGCATTCCATCTAATAAAAGATAAATGTGCATCATTCATTTCTTTTGTTATATTTTTTAATCTATCTTTCGAACGATCTAAATTAATAACATATATTTGATAATTAATATTATTTTTAAAATTTTCTTGATATATAAATTGATTTAATATATAAAATATTAAAAATATTAATACTATATAAATAATAATATTCATAATAATAAAAAAGATAAAAAATATAAAATAAAGAATTTTTATTATTTTCCACCACCAAAAAAGGTTCCTTGAGGACCCACTTGATTGAATAACCAGAAGTTTTCTCCACAATTTCTTGGAATAGTACCCAATGTAGGCCAACTTTGAGGTTGAAGTGGCATTTTCATAGGTGACCAAATTGTTCCAGGATCATATACATTACAATATTTATCATTTTTATTAGCCTTCTTTTTATCATCCTTAGAATAATAATAAATACCATCTACATCCCAATCACGTGGAGGTGTTTTTGCTGGGTATTGTCCTTTCCATTTTGGTTCTGCGTCAAGAGTTGGCCAAGAATTATATTGCTTAGATTTTTCTAAATAAGGATTATTATTTCCTTGATAACCAATATATTCAAGAGACATATCTGTTATTCCTGAAAAATTATCTTCGCTAATATTTATCTTTTTATTATTAAAATTATTTTTATTATAATTAATAATTAAAGTTGAATTTTGAATTTCAATTTGATTTAAATAAAAATATTTTACAGGTAATGGATTATTTTCATTTACTGAATTATATGTTAATCCTTTATTTTGAGTAGGAATAACATCTAATGGTAATGGTATAAGTTGATTTTCAGATGGGAATCCAATAAGATAATCAGTAAATATATATTTTTTTTGTTTAATACCAAATTTAAGAGAATTATCTTTTTTTGTAAATTTGATAATATCAATGATAAGTTTTATTTCAAAATAATTTTTTTTGTCCCATAAAAAAAGTTCATATTTATAATTTGAATTATTTTCTTCATCTGTGTAAATTTTAACATCGCCATAATTTGTTTTAGCAAAATTATAATACCCATCATGATTTAAAATAAGTAATACATATTTTGTTATATTATCTAAATCGCGTTTTAATTTTTCATCTGTGGTTGATGTAATATAAAAATCATATTGAAGTGGTGGTTTTAATTCTATTTTTTCATTGTTAATCATTTGAATTTTTTCAAATAATCGATCATAATTAAATTGATTAATATTTTCATATCGATAATTAGGATCACTACTTACCTTTTTATTTAAAAATTTTTTTACAAAATTTGGTGTATTTTTATTTGTCTCATTCATATTAAATAATTCATTATTATTCTTTTTATTTGAATTGTTATTATAAAATACTAAAATCACTGTTAATATGATTAATATAATTAAATAAATAAATATTATTTTACTCATATTATATATAATTATTTATTTTTTTCCAAAAAAATTTTTTTTAATTCCTTTCTTTTTTTGAATTAAATTTAAATCAATAATATATTCATTATGTTCATTCTTTTTTAAAAAGTTTAATTTTTCAATATTCTGATGTGTTTTTGAAAAACTGATATATTTTTTAAAAGTATCTTTATTCTCAATAATGTCATCTAATAAATCTAAATTATAATCTCTTAATTTATATTTTTTTCTATTTAAAAAATTATATATTTGTTTCTTCTTGTCCTCTACACTTAAACTAAAAAAATCAATAATTGAATCTTCATTGGTTTGAATTAAATTATTTTTAAATATATCAAAATTTTCATCTTCTTCTTTATAAATTAGTTCTTTTTTATATCTTCTTAGATCATTATTTAATTTTCTTATTTCCTTAACAGGTTTATTTGATTCTTCTTTTGTTTCAATTATTTCAGATGGTAATGTTTCTATATCTATAAATTTATATTTATCTTTTATTTTATTATGATAATTATTAATTTCATTAATATATGTTTCTAAAAATAATTGACTATTCATAAATATTAATATCAATACTTTTTTATATCTTTTTTTTTCATTTTTTATATTTTTTTAAAGATTTATAGGTTCACCTTTAGCAATTTCAATTCTACATGTTGGACATTTATTACTGTGTTTTCTTAACCAATTCTCTATACACTCATTATCAAAAAAATGACCACATTTTAATTTTATAATTTTATTCTCTTTATTTAATTCAGATAAACATATATTACATTTTTCATCTTGAATATTTTCATTTTCTTCTATTATATCTAATTCATCAAATTCTTCTTTAGTTAAAGCAACAATAATATTTTGATTAAAATCATCATTATTAATATTTATATCCATTTCATTTTGATTTTGAAATGATTCAAATGTGTCTGATATTGTGTTTCTAATAATATTAATATATTCATTTGTTAAAGTATTCACTTCTAAAAAATCATTTGTGATAGTTGAATCTAAATTATTATAAACAATATTATCAATATTTATAGTACCTTGATTATTTGGTTGTTCATTTTCATCTAATTCTTCTATATTAATATCAGAATGAATATCTAAATGACTGTCTTGATGAAGATTAATAATATTTTCTTCATTTGTTTCTGTATTTAAATCAATTGATGAATTTAGAGTTGATATATTATCTTGTGCATTATTTTGATTATTTTCTAAATCATTAATTTGATTCTGTAGTGATGATGTAATATTTGATAATAAATTATTAAAAAATGTATTATTTTGAATTTGATTTGTTTCATATTGATTAAACATTACATGTTCATGTTGATTAATATAATTTCTATAATTATTATTTTCATATTCTTGATACCATTTATAATAATTATCAATGATTTCATTTTCTTTAATTACATGACCATTTTGATCTCTTTTTCGATCAAAAATATTAAATTCAATTTCTATATTATCAATCCCTAATAATAAATCTGATAAATGATTATTAAATAAACAATTATCTTTTCCAATAATATATTCAGTATTATTAATTTTTATAATGCAGAATTCAATATTGTAAATAATTAAATTAAATAACTGTAATATTTTTTCATGAATAATACCAAATTGTATTGTTGAATTGACTATTATTTTTTTATTTTTATCATTATAAATTACAAGACATTCATGGTCCATCTTAATAATATATAATAATCTATTTTTTAAGTATTTATCAATTCTTAAAAAATATATTTTTTAAAAAAAAAAATTCTAATTAAAAATAATTATCTAAATTCCAACAAAACAAACAAGATTGATCATAAGGAGATATTGGATTTGTTTTTGTGTCAATAACTTCTAAAAAATAAGGTGATTCTCCTTGAATATTAAATATATCATTTAATTTAGGACAAGCAAATTGAGTTATATCATTACAATTATTTTTAAGTAAATTTTTTCCGCATGAATCACAACTTCCTAAAGTATCAAGACGATTAAAACATTTACCTTTATCTTTTTGACATGTAATACAATTTTTATAATTAAGATGACGTTGATATAATTTTAAACAATTTTTATAATCACATTTTCGGAAGCAATTTTTAAGATCTTCTTTATTTTTTATAATATTTATTTTAAATATTTTGTCTTTTGTTTTTGCATTTTTTAATAAAAGATTATTCACTTCAGTTCGAGTATAATTTTTAAAAGATTCAATATAATAATTATTTAATAATTGTGAACTAATGAAGATAATTATAAAAAATAATAAAAAGTATATTATTTTCTTCATAATATTAATCAATATAATTTATATATTAAGATTTACAAAAATTATTTTTAGGATCAATTGGCAAATGACATTGATTAATACCCATTGAAAAACATGTTTTACATGTATTATTAATTGAATTATAACATTTAAATTGACGAGCACATTGAATACATTTTTTATAAATTTCTAATTTATTATTATATTGATCACATAATGATTTATCACAATAATCATTACAATCATTTCTTTTTAATTTTTTTTCTAATGAATCTAAATTATAATCAATATCATTTGATTTATAAATTACTTGATAACCTATTATTTTATTTTGATAATGTATAAAATAAATTGTAAATATAATAAAAAATAAAATATAAATAAGAGTTCCAATCAAATAATATTTATTCATGTATATATAAATAAATATTATTAAAAAATAAATTTAATTGTAAAAAAAAAATAACTTAAAGAATAAAGTACATATATTATATACTATAATACAATGTCAGAACAAAAAGAAAGAAAACCAGTATCCGCATACCAACAACTTTATGGTATTTTAAATTCTCTTAAAACGGAAGAGATTTCACTTAATGATGCAATGCATAAAATTCAACTAAAAGAATCAAAACCGACACGACCTTATTGCAAAGTAACCAGTAGTGGTGCTTTGGCTTTATATGGTGTTCAAAAACAACCAATTGTAATGTATGCTGAACAATGGAATAAACTATTAAAAGTGGTAAAGAGTGATTACATTGATAATTATATTAAATATAATGAGTCTCGACTAAAATATAGAAAAATTTATAAGAAGGGTAATAAACATAACAATATTTCAAAAGATGATGATGATGATGAGATGCTTGAGGAAACTGAAAATATAAATCAAGATGAATCATAATCACACATTTAATTAATTATAAGTAAAGGTTCAAAAATAAAATGATATGTACTTAATGCTATTAATATTACGATTATTAATATTAATAATTCATCATTTATTAATCCACCTGATATTACTTGATCGAGGAAATTTTTATCAGGTTTCATGCAGTAAAATATAATTTGAGTTACTACAAGTACAACAATAATTTTATACATTTCTTTAATATATTTTTTATATTCTTCATTCATATCTAAATTTAAATTTATGACTGCCATTATATAGTATTTATATATTTTTTCTTATAAATAATCTCATAAATAAATTTTAAAATGCGTAATAATTAATAAAGAACTTTATTTGATATTACTAATGGATATTCAAAAAGAGTTAATGAATATAATATTAAATAATAAAAATGAAAAAAAAATTGAAGAAAAAGAAGAAAATGAATTAAATTTAGAAGATCGACTTTATTTAATGTCACAAAATATAGACAGTTCAATTAAAATTCAAATTTATAATAATTTAATTAAAAATAAAAATTTATTAATAGAAGAAAATAATTCTCAAATAAATAATTATGTTTTTAATGATGTTGAATTTTTCCAAGATCATTATTCAAATGAAGACGACACTTTATTTGATAAAATAAATCATTGTCAAACAAAAGTGGGTAGTTTATTATTAGAAAAAATTATAAAAAAACCAACATATGATTTATCAATTTTAAAGAAAAGACAAGATTATATTAAAAAAATTCAATTTATATATGATGATTTATCAATATTATTAAATAAAATTAAAACAATTGAAAATGATATTGTATGGTTTTGGGATGAAACAAAATTAAATCATATTGATACCATGCATGATATGATTTATTTCAATTGGAATTTTTTACCTGTTATCAATATTAATGATAAATTAAATAATTCAAGTGAAGCATTATTAATCAGTAATATATATAAAATTATTATATCACCAATATTAACATGTATTACACCAATTATTACATTAATTACACCTCTTGTTTTGATGTTATGGTTTAATAAAAAAATGGATTCAACTATTAGTTATAAAACCATTATTTATAATTATTTTAAAACATTATGGAGTAATGACACAATGAAATTATTAATAAGTAGTCCTACCAAAGCATCTATGGCATCATTATTAACAAAAGGGTTATATGTATTTATGTATTTTCAAAATATCTTTTATAGTGTTCAATCATCTGTAAGTACCAATAAACTTATTAATGTTATACATGAAAAGATGAATAAAATGAATCAATATATAGATATTTCAAAAAAAATAGAAAAATTATGTTCAGATTTTGAATTATTAGATATTACTAAATATTTAGGGTATAATAGAATAATTGAAGATAATAATTATTACAAAGATAATTTCTTTTTTCATGATGTATTTACACAATCACCAGGTTTTTTTACAAATAAGGGGGTAATATTAAAATTATTTAAAAATTTTAGAATGGTTAAAACAAAACTCATTGATGTTTTTCAATTTAATGGCGTCATTGATGTTTTATTTTCAAATTATTCATTAATAAAAAATTCAAATAGTGAATATCCTTATACATTTACCACTTATATATCAAGTAAAAAGCCTTCTTTAAGAATAGAAGAAATATGGCATCCTTATTTAATTGATAAAAAAGTAGTAAAGAATTCTGTTATTATGAAAAATAATTTACTTATTACTGGTCCGAATGCAGCTGGAAAATCTACTTTTATTAAATCTGTAATAATTAATATTTTATTATCACAAACGATTGGAATAAATAGTTGTCAATTTTTTGAAATGTCTCCTTTTCATTTAATTGAAACATATCTTCATATACCTGATATTAAAGGAAAATCTTCTTTATTTGAAGCAGAGATGCTTAGATCAAAAGAATATATAGAAAAAATAAAAAATATGGATAAAAATGAATTTTCATTTATTGTATTAGATGAAATATTTTCATCTACTAATTACATTGAAGGATTTTCTGGAGCATATTCTATTTTAAAAAATTTATCAAATTATAAAAATACCTTATTTATAGTTACCACTCATTTTACAGATTTGAAAATATTAGAAAAGGACACACATAAGAAAATTAAAAATTATAAATTTACAGTTGATTATGATTCAAATAATGATATTAAATTTAATTATAAATTAGAAAAAGGTGTTAGTTATCAATATATTGCTTTAGAATTATTAAAGAATAATGGTTTTGATGAAAAAATTTTAGAAGATGCTATTAATATTTCAAAAAAGATTTCAAAATCCAAAATAAAAAAAACAATAAAAGAAAAAAAATAATTGATTTTAAAAAATCATTCTTTTTAGAATAATTAGTAAATATTTCATTATTTGTTATTTTTACTATATTAATTTTTTTTAAAGGTTCATTATCTTGAACTTGATAATTATTTTGATATGCTTTTAATAAATCTAAATATACTTTGTGTATCATATATGAATAAACACTATAAATATTTTCGTTTAAAAAAAGATGAAAATATCTTTTTATAATAATAAATGCTATTTAATTTAATCACTATTACACTTTTAATTTTATTAACTATTATTTTAATCATGTTATATTTTATATCAAGTGATTCAAGAAGAAATAAAAATAATATCAATATTTGTGAAAGTAATATTGTTTCTTTAAGAGATAAAATTCAACAATTAGAAGAAAAATTAAATCAACAACATTCTAATGAAAATTCTCAAATTGAAAATATGTTAAATCAATTTTCTAATATTAATGGTAATCTATTAGATTCAAATGATTTAATTTCACCTTTACAAGAATCTAATGAGTATAACAGTAGTGATAATGAAAGTGAAGATTCTGATGAAGAAGATGTTGAAAATATGATGGTTTTAAATAATGATTATGAAGAAGGATCTAATAATGATATAAATGATTCTGATAATGAAGATGATTCTGATAATGAAAATGATTCTGATAATGAAAATGATTCTGATAATGAAAATGATTCTGATAATTCAGATAATGGTGAGGATTCTGATAATGAAGATGATTCTGATAATGATTCTAATAAAGAATCTGATAATGAATCAGATGAAGATTCAGATGATGAAATATCTAAAAATGAATTCAATAAAGAAATAATTGAAGAATCAATTCAAGAAAATGAAGAAGATAATAAAGATATTGTAAAAGATGAAGATGATTCTGTATTAAAAATAATGAAAGAAAAAATGCCATCCATGGTAAAAGAAGTTGAAGTGATTTCAGATGACATTAAATTAGAAAAAAAAACAGTATTAAAAAAATATCCTAAAGTAAGTTTATCAAAATTAGATGAAGGTCATATTGAATTAGGTCCTGATAATGAAACAAAATATATTGTTTCTAAAAATAAATTGGGAAGAAAATTTTGGAAAAAAGTGTCTGAATAAATAATATTATTTTTTAATTAAATAATTATTTTTTTTAATTTTTAATGTTTATTATAATTATATGAATTGTAATAAAACAAGTAATAATAAATATTTTGATTGTCCCGCTTTAATGTCAGATGGTCGTATTATGACTGATTATAGATCGGCAACGACTTTAAATGATATGATCCGACTTAATAATAAAACATTATCAAGTTATGATTATAGAAATTTTTTAACACATAATGCTGAATCTATTATGAAGATTAATAATGATTTTATAACTGAAAAAAATAGTTGTAAATCAGGAAAACTTGTAGAAGTACCTTTTGCTCGTGTATGTGAATATAATACAAATGTATGTGAATGTACTAAAACAAATCAAAGAATGGGTCTTGGATTAATGAATAAAGCAAGTCCTAATATTCAAACATGTGGACCACAAAATTCATCTAATTGTTATTTTAATAATGCAGAAAAAATGAATGTAGATTCTGATTTTTATAATGGACAAAATTCTCAATTTAATCAATTTGCTTCATATAATTAAATAATATAAAAATCATCAAATAAAAATGCATAATTTTTTATCCTTTATCATAATAATTATTTATTAAAAAATTTTTATAAATTTTTTTAATTAATCAATTTATTTTTAAAAAAATATTATTATATTATAATATGAGTCTTGATTCTT
>Ga0233433_10003063_pt1 | contig 13930 bp, 13 predicted proteins | sample SI_122_August201_5_FD_179868 | JGI IMG/M metagenome (GOLD analysis project Ga0233433, IMG submission 179868) | Seawater microbial communities from Saanich Inlet, British Columbia, Canada - SI_122_August2016_100_MG | ecosystem: Environmental > Aquatic > Marine > Inlet | place: Canada: British...
GATCAAGCCAAAGGTATCATGTCCTCAAGATATCAACCTGGACCATACTCCCCTGTAAAGGAAAAACTGGTCGAACATTTTGTCGCTTGGTACATAGAGCAAATGGGTCAGATCTCGACATAACAGTCCCCGGTCAGTCTCGTCTGTATGCGTGTTTATAATATCGAAGAACAATAAAGGAAAAAGAGCATGGTTATTTTTCGGCGTTTTCTCGGCGTCTTTCTAGCGTTTATTGGTTTGTTTCTCTTGATGTTTGAGGTGATGGAATTTGAAATCTCCAATTCACAGTGGGCACCGTTTGATTACACAAATATGGTGGTGAGTCTGACGGCGGGCTTTGTATTGATGAGGGAGCAGGCTCAGAGGAATGTACCGCTTTTAGGCGGGTTACTATGGATTATTGCGCTGACGTTAGTTCTGTACTATTCCGGCCACTTAAACGTCTCTGACCCCAATGACGGGACAATTTCTATTGTTGATTGGGACTGGATCAATTATCTAAATATAGTTGTTAGCCTTCTAGCAGGTTATTACCTGATCCGAAAGAATTAATTAAAAATGGTGGGCCCGGAATGACTCGAACCTTCGACAAATGGATTATGAGTCCAAGCCAAACTCTAGAAGACTTCACTAAAACCCTTTATTTATAGCAATCCTCGCACTCCGACTTCCACGCAATTGGACTTAAAAAGACCCTAGAGGATAGTAAGGGGGACAGTTTCCAATTTGGCTCAACTCCTAACGGGGCGCCCGCCCCTTACCCTGGCGCAATAGCGGTTGATCTGACCCGAGCGCTGAATATTGCGTTTCCAGCAACGGCCCCAAGCAAGACGCAACCGCCAGCCAATGTATTGGATGTCACTGTCTCTCCCAGGAGTAACCAAACCCAAAGCGGTGCCAAAAGCACCTCTGCCAGTGACATTAAGGTCAGTTCTACGGCAGGAAGTGCTTTCGAGCCCAGCGTATAAAGCACCAAGCCTGCTCCTACCTGAAATATACCCATTCCGATAGAAATACCTGAGTCCTGTGCTGAGATCGCGAATGGCAGGCCCAAACCAATGCAGATCGCGGCTGTAATCACAACACCGAAAATACCCGACAGGAAAACAGAGGGCAGCATCTCGCTTTCCTTTCCCCAGCGAAGCGTAACGGTAAAAGCGGCAAAGCCTAGAGCGGACCCCAGTGCTGCAAAGCTTCCCTTTAGGCTGCCACCAAAGGTTTGGTTGCCGACCATTATTCCAATACCCACTATCGCAAAAAAAATCGCGATCCATGTACCCCCATGGACTCGTTCGCGCAATATGCCCCAGCCCAAGACTGCGGCAAGAAAAGGAGCTGACGCAAAAAGAAGCATCGCATTGGCCACAGACGTGGTCTGGATTGCGTAAATTCCACCTGCATATGCCACCACAAGAGAGAGCGCTGCTATCACCCCAGGCAATCCTGTACGGCGTACCTGTACGAATGGCGTGTTGCTAGAGTGAATGCGAATCACGATATACAAGAATATCGTGAGGCTCATGGATCGATAGAGCAGGATTTGCCATACGTCAGCCTCTTGAATCAGTCGAATCCCGAGTCCAACCGTTGACCAAAGGACGCCCGCCGCAAACACCAGTATCAAGCTGCGTGTATGAGCTGACTTCATGACTGGATCATGTTTTTATTTTTGAGTTACTGAGGCACATACGAAATAAAAAAGAGTGCTGCCCTATCGAATTACCAAAACGCGACGCGATAACCGGCGGTAACGCGATCTAGAAGCGGTGGAGGGTATCCTAAAACCCTTACTAGCCTTCAATTTATTTTTACCGAGAGAGATCAGGGTCTGAACCGGCGTCAAATTTGGAATAAGATTCACCAATGGAGCGCAATAAATTACTAGCAAGATTAACGTCGGAGGAACTGCGTCACCTCAATGCCCAGACTATTGCTCACTATCAGAGATCGGCTCATGAGTTCCTGGAGGCGACCGGGCAACACGATGTCAGCCAGAACATCGAAGCTCTTCTAAGAAATATTATGGGTGTAAAGCCTTATGACATTCTCGACCTAGGATGCGGTCCTGGTCGAGACTTATTGGCATTTAAGGCTTTAGGGCATCGTCCAATTGGTCTGGATGGCTGTGCGGAATTTGTCGGGATCGCGAAAGCGCGTACGCAATGCGAAGTACTGCATCAAGATTTCCTTGATCTCAACCTGAAGTCGAACGCTTTTGATGGTGTATTCGCAAATGCCTCTCTTTTTCACGTCCCGACTCAGGAGCTCGAGCGTGTGCTTGTTGATATCTATTCCTGCTTAAGAGTCAACGGAGTGTTTTTTTGCTCCAATCCAAGGGGGCCCGACATCGAACAGCTCAATGGCGATCGGTACGGGGCATTCTTGCAACTAGACACCTGGCGGGGATTTGTTCGGTCGGCCGGCTTTACGGAGTTGGAAAACTTCTATCGGCCATCTGGGAAACCTCGGGAACAGCAACCGTGGCTGGCCACTGTATGGCGAAAATCAACGTCTGATTAAGCTCTGGAAGAAGCAGTTTGGTTATCCGAGTAAGATGAAAAAATGGTAGCCCGGAAGGACTCGAACCTTCGACCAATGGATTATGAGATCCACTGATCTATATGAAAAACTAACATCACTTATAAAAACCCCACCAGATTTGCGTTCTAAATAAGAAGTCAGTTTGCGCATGCCAATCGATCAACAGAGGCCCTTGTGGAATTTGGATAGCTTCGCAGTTCTGAGGGGTTGAATTAGGACGCCTCTTGGACAACACTACTACCGCCTTATGGTGAGGCGGTACACTCAGTTTGTGATGTAACCCAATCGATCAGCCTCCTAGGAAACTCAAATGAAGCAACATCGCTCTGTCAAAATCCCCCGACGGTTAACGAGCTTTATTGTTTTGCCTTTGCTTGCCTGTCTGGTCTGTGCTTGCACCGCTATAGATCGGAGAGAACCCGGCGTTTATTGGGGTGACAACAAATTGGAATTCGATATCAGTGGTGCGATTCGGGATCAAAAATTAATCCGCGACGAAAATGTTAGCGTAACGGCATTTAATGGTACCGTGCTATTAACGGGTCAAGCGCAAGATCAGTTAGATATTGATGTCATATTTGATATTGCGAAAGGACATAAAGATGCACAGCGAGTTTTTAATCGACTGGAGATCTCGGAAGTTCTTAACCCGATCAATCGAGAAAAGGACAGCCTCATCACTGCCAGAGTAAAAACTCAAATCGCATTAGTTGCGCCTCTTATATCGACCCGAATCAAAGTAATTACCGAGCAAGCGAACGTTTACCTAATGGGCCTTGTGACATCTGAAGAAGCTGATGTTGCAGTCGAAGCTGCTGGTTCCGTATCAGGCGTTGTCCGCATCATCAAGGTATTTGAGTACATCTGATTTTTAAGGTTAAACATCAAACCGACCACGAATAAAGTTGTTCTCAACCAGAACAGAGGTATTTTAATTATCAACCCGAATAGTGGTGAACGGTGATAACCAACGCCGGTGTTGTCAGCTCAATCAAGTGTGAAAATCGAGGTGAGTCTCAGATAAGCATCGAAGATCATCATATGCCGCCGCGGCCTTTTGATTCATCCAAAAGCAAGAGCCTAAAAGAAAATATTTAAAGATAATTTTCTTTCTAATCTTGGGACCTCGCACCGTAAAACTAATCTGTAGATTTTTGTGGCCGGTTTCTTCCTATGGAAGACACAAACTCACAGTAAAATTCTCTGGGGATCGTTATGGAGCATGCTTGTAATTCTGATCGACGCCAGATCAGCGGTAAGGTTTGTGAGAAAATTGGTGCAGAAAAGCTATTTTCAGGCGCTTTTCATGCGAGAAGAGTGAAAACGGCCCAAAATCTGGAACATTTGGATTTTTGATTGTTGATCTTAATTTATAGTTTTGTTCGTTTCGTATTGTCCAGAATTTTAGATTCTCGCTCCCAAACCTTTACTGAACGCGGTATTATTCAAATGTTAAGTTGAAATTCAAGGATTAGGTGAGATGGTTGGAACAGTCAAGCGGGTTCTCTTTGCGGGTCTTTCCCTTGTCTGCATCGTTGCGATAAGCGGTTGTGGCGCGAGCACCACTAGTAGCGCAATGGATATTGTTGTTGGGAAAGTATTCAACGTGACTGGTAACTGGACGGGAACGCTCACAGATAGTGAATATGGGCCTCACGCCGTCACTCTAAGAATCAACGATTCAGAGGGGACCCTGACCGGTGTCCTATCCGTAAAAGATCATGTCTGTTTGAGCGTAGATGCAACGGAAATGCTAGTCGGGACTTGGAACCTTACAATTGAGGGCACCGCAACAGGGGCCGCGGAGAATACTGAAGGAGACAATCCGTTGACTCCCGTTCAGGAAAACAGTAACAACGGATCCGTTAGTTTAACCACCACCACGTTTACCGAGACTGTTATCGATGAAGCGGGAGAAGAAGTAGATTACGAACGTCAGGTGACTTTCGCCCTAGGCGGTAATTCTAAGTCTCTAACCGGCACCTTCTCCGGGAATTGGATAGGGACAGGACTGACCTGTCGGAGTGGAATCGAAGGCACTCTCACGATTACCCGCCCCTAAGCTCGTCAAAACATCAGCGAACGAAGGCCTCTTTAACGACACCTGATAGACGAGGTCAAAAGCGCCCATCAAGGCTGAACGCTTTTTTCTTGATTTTCAGCGGTTTTAAGCCTTCTTCAAAATCTTTCGCGCCAGGATTCGATTTTAACTTGAGGGTCGTCCGGGCTACTCGGAGCGGCAGCCGGGGATCCAGAGACAATGTTACCTCTTTTTTTAAATCCGTCCTCAACATCTATCTCTTTATCAGCATCCGAATCGGCGACACCGCTGATACCTGCGTAGACTTTATCTTTATAAATGCGGATACCAGTAACGTAACCCGAGCCTAGATCGGTTCTTTCAACTTCTCTGCCACAGCCATAACCCAACTGAGAAAGGGCGCTCTTTCCAGGGAAACAAGGCAAAGTGGGATCTGGTGTATAAAGCGGTACATACAAAATCTTATCTTCTATTTGTATTTTGTCCGTTACCTTCTCATCTCTCTTAAGATTGATATACCAACCGAGATCTGCTTCCACAGGGCAACTCGACGACGAATTGGTGACGTCTTTCAGCACGCTGATAGTGGATTTAGTTACCTTTTCAAATTCTGGAAATTTTTTATCTTTAATACCGAATATTCTATTTTGTATCGTCGATAGAGACATCTGAACTTTATCCAAGTTGCCTGTTCCAAAAAACACCCACGCCAAATCCGACGAGTCTGTTGAGACTGTTACCGGCGAGAAGGATGCACGTTGATTTACCGTGTTCCCCTCGCCGTCGAATACCTCGGTGCTATCGTAAATAACGCCTTTGTTGGTTAAGTTGAATTTAGACAACTTGCTTTCCATGTCTGCCGAATAAAGCATTGCCCCGGCGTATTTTGCTGATCCTCGAGATGAATCTGCTGTCACAGCAGTGACCTGCCCTGGAGTCGAGTTGTTGAAGCCACCGGCGTTGTCAGCAATGTCATTTAATTTTAGAACTCTGCCTTCTCTTTCGAGGTCTAATACATAAACAGCAGAACCATAGTCTTTGTCATCGGTAATGTTATATCCCCCTCCAACATTAACGACCCATTTTCGCGATCCGCCGTGTGGTATCGATGTGATGGTCGGCAAGGACATCGCCTCGCCAATCCTACGGTAGTCAAACTCATTCGAGACACTGCTGTAATTCTGTTTGGTTAACGTGCCGGCGCTATTCCAGTGACGAATAACCTCGTTTTCTGGATCATTTGAAAAAGCGAACAAAAACTTCGGTTCTGTGGGATTAGTAATATCCAAAGCAAAATAACCAAAGCCATCCCGGCCGAGACCAGCCACTAAAACGGTCCGCCATCGCCCTCCGTAAAAAACTTCTTTTGCAACAGGGGTGCCGTCAACTCCATAGATTGGAATAGTGACATGATTAACACCTGAGTCCATGGTTCGCAGCCGAGACAACAGACTTGGCGGGATAAATCCCCATAGCTCTTCCCCGTTGCTATCTTTAAACGCGTGCAACATGGCATCGTTGGCGCCAACATAGATCACAGCCTCGCGTGAGGAATTGGCTGTTGCATGCCCCACATAGCCGTTGTCTTCCTTGTATTTCTCCTCTGAGTTTTCCATCTTTGCTTTTGCAGCGTCGAGCGCTTTAGGCGGTCCGACGATAATGGGAGCCGAGTGGTAAGGGTCCCCTAGTTTCCACAGGCGCTCGTCGGTGACATCACCATCGTTATCCTCGTCGAAAGCATCACGTCCTCGAACAAATTCAATGATTTTGATCGCGTCAGCATCACTCCCTGCAACACCGTCGAATAACATCGGCTTTAAAGCACCTACACCTGCAGCCAGGAAATTATTGTTAGTTGCCCCTGACCCACTGTAAGGTGCGGTGAAGATATTCCGGCCGGTACGCCAGTTTTTTGCCTTCAGCAGCGAGCCTGCCTCCCACTCGACAGCTCCGACTTTTCCGGTAGTCGCATTTAATGAATACTTATGAAGTCGGCCCTGCCACTGACCAATCGCAGGAATTTTAAAACTTGCTTGGTAGATAAAGTCTCCCACTCCAAGCTCCGCAATCATCGGTGGTGCCCCGGTGAAACTGAGACCCGATGCGCGCATTTGCAGGGCAAGGGTTTCGATCAATTGTCGAAGTTTATCTGCATCATCCATGAAGATCGGCGTCGTGGGGAACGTGCCACCCGCTTTGGCGATGGCCTCGTAGTTGCGTTTGACCCAACCACTAAATCCTGAGCCAAAACCCACAACGTAACTTTTAACATCCAAAGATGATGCTAAGTCACGGACTGCCGCCTCAGCACGGGACGCGGTAAACATGCCGTCACTTAAAAATAAGATAGCGTGGGTCTCACACTTTGTGGGATCAATGGGTCCTGGAGTAAACCCTGACGCACTGTTCTTGTAATACTGTCGGGCTAAGGTGTATCCGCGGTCGGGGCTTGTGCCACACTCACATACGCGCTGTCTGTTGTAAGCGGCGCGGCAATCCCGACACAACATCGGGATGATTTCGCTGGCGCCAGTCTCACTCACCTTTGTCAGCATTTGAGCACTTGACGCCCAGACCTGGAGGCCGAAGTTCACTTTGTCCGTAAGCGATACTGTGCTGAGTAGTTTATGCAACATGCATTTGACGGCGACTTTGCGGGTCTGAGACTCTGAAATCGTGGCAATAAAATCTCCGTTAAGATCATATTTCTTAACCGCCATGAACCCATTTTTTAGTGTCCCTGAGCCGCCGCCTACAACGTAGATATTACCGTCCGCATCTGAGGAGATCCCACGCGGTATTTCCACGGAAGCTGGGGCAGTACAGATCGTTTTCTGCGGTGCAAAGCGAGCCTCCAACACGCCGTCATAAGAATACTTTCCAACCTGACCACCACAAGGATTGTTTTCCTGATCTGAGCTATGGCTAGTGGTGCCCATCACATAAACGCCGTTAGCGTTTACCTCGATATCGTCTCCACCTAAGGCCCACCATTTATCAAGTTCGTCTCCGGTAACGGCATCGTAGACCCGTACCGGGTAGCCACGCTTACAATCTGAAAACGTACCCGCGTGAACGTTTGACCTGCCAAACTGGCCGGAGCGGCCGCTTCGAGTTTCAGTAATCTGCGATACGACATAAACCTTATCGTCATATACGGAGATTCCAAGTGGGGGACCTGCCTCAGCGACAGTAGGGATTCCAGGCGTGATGAAATCAGCGGGGATCTCCCAGTTCGTAAGCTCAACTCCATCGCTATCTAGTTTCCGAACAAAGTATGGTCCACTCGCCTGTTTATGATCGGTTTTAGAGGACGAATTTGTAGTCACCCAGATGTTGTCATCAGTATCAATGTCAATGGCTAGAGGAATGGATGGCAAGGGTATGTCTATTTTCGCAAGGAACGAGTTACTTGTTTTTAATCGATGAATTGCCCCAGGTGTTCTCAAATCTTTAGGGCGAAATACGAAATGAATCGTATCTTTGGAATCTATGGCAACCTTGGAGTGATATGGTTTTTCCTCCTTTCTAAACGTATTGGAATAGAACCTCCTAAGACCCTGATTGGGCGACAAATCGGGCTTAAAACGAGAAAATAGCCACCGATTCGAATCCCCTGCATCCGAGCACCACCAACCGCAAGAGACTCCACTTTTCACATACAGTTCTCCTTTTGAATCAACCACTGAGTCTTGAGGAGCGCCAACCATATTAGTTCGGGTCGCGATGTCGTACTCCATACTCCCGGAGTTATCAATCATGAACAGCATATTGGCTTTGCCAGTAACACCGCCGCCGGCAGGCGGCGATTTAACTGCAAAGACATTTACTGAAGCGAATAGAAAAAAAATGGACGCTAATTTCAAATAACTTTTCATGATAATAAACTCGGCAATATTTGAGTTTTGACTATCGAGCAGTTTGTTCGATTAGTGCGTTTCCAGAAAATCTGAGGACTCCGTGGTGACCCACTTATCAATGAGAGATCAATGCTCATTCGATTGGCCTGCGTCAGAACCCGCCTTGGAATCTCCGATCGTAACGGACACCGTTGCGACAATGTCCGAGCGTACTGGATTTGCCCCCACCTGAGGACCAAGCCCTGTAGATTCAACTTTATAGTAGTGGATAGTGCTCGCACCCGACGTAATTCCTGTTAGCGCAACCGTGCACGTGTACTCATGAGTCAACATTCTGGCTTTGGCCTTGGTTAGATATTTTGGTTCGCTCGGTTTATCAGGGCGCCAAGCGGTATCGTCCATCGTCTTTTTATTGCCCGATGCACCAATCGTGTAACAGACATCTCCGAGTTTGTTGACGGCAGGCGTTTTGCAAGGGTGGGGATCGGTCAAAGCCTCTTTCGTTATCCAGCGTGTTGCCTGGTCGATACAGGTCTCAGCTGAGTACAGCGTCTCAGATCTATTTGTGTTGGCCTCTATCTGATCGCTAGTCCGATTGGCAACGTAAAATAAACCTATACCCATAGTGGTCATCACCAGAGTAAGAATCAGCGAGATGACCATGATGGCGCCGCTCTCGCGGTTAGTTTTAAAGCCCGCTCTCATAGAGTGAGATTTCTTACGGCCACGCTAGTGGAAAACTCTTGTACCCGATACTTTATACCCGACTTGGACGCAGTAGAGTCTCCTGGATAGAAATCTTGCCACTGGAAATCTATCGCTCGTTCAAATTCCCTGCGGGTCCGTAACCTCAGATAAACCTCTATCAACCGATTTGGTGTTGCACCGCCCCCTGCTGGATGAAATTGAATCTCATCAATGTAATCGGCCATCGTCGTCTCATTACCTGTCTTCTTCTGAGGATCAGGTTTGAGAATATTCACTTGCTTGTATAGGCGGGTTCTTGCACTACCGCCCGCGCTATGAGGTTTAGTGAAGTACTTTAACTCTAATCTCTGTGTAGTTGCGCTTGCTGTGCGAGTGTCATAAATAATGGTGACTTCATCACAACAGGTCGTTTTATTCACAAAAACGAGGGGTTGCGATATGGAGCCAAACTCTGCGACACCCTGATCATTATGATAAACATAGCCCGCCATCCGGATATCTCGCTCTAGAATCTTGAGGATATTCCGACCCGATTGCATCATGGTTTCAGTATCCCGAATCTTGGTATATTGCTTTTCGACAATATCGTATGAAACGAGAAGCGTGAGAAGGGCGATAGCACTTACTGCCGTCGACACCAAAACCTCAACCAACGTAAACCCTTTCTCAAGGTGCATTAAAAACTCTCTTTGCAAAGATCAAGTTCTTGCCATCCTTGCTAGTCAATTCAATTTCAATGACGGTTACCGTCTTGCCAAGGTCCGTCTTTTGAAATTTTTTAATACCGCGAGCATCTGCTCCTTTTAAGTCACCCAAGTTCGAAGTCAGCTGGTTACACCAGTTTTTTAAGTGTTTTAACTGTTTGGCTTTTCCTTGAGAAGTACTAAGGCCACTACAGCTCTTTAATTCCTTGCCTGAATACTCTGCGATATGTTCTTGATCTGAGTGCACCGTTTCAATGACATCAGTGACAATCATATCTAACTGCTCACGATGCTTAGCATTTTGCATAACATCGTCCGACACACTGACGAACCCAAAAACAGCTGCTATACCAATTACTATGATGACCATAGAGATCATCACCTCCAATAGCGTGAATCCTGCTTCTCGAGAGGCCAGCGATGGCATACGCTTTTTCATGCTAGAGCTCTTTCCATAATCCGCTGCCGCCTATTCTTTTTAACTTATCTAAAAATCCCGTCTCCATAATCTCCATTGAATATTCATGTTTAGTGTCCCCACAAGTTGCCTCGATCTGAATCTTGGGCTTGTCAGAGACAGCGGTGCCATCAGGATAAAAACAAACCGTGAAGTCTCTTGAAGAGCCAAAACTAACCCGGCTCTTATCTTCTAAAACGAGTGTTGTTTCCTCATCCTCTTTATTCCAGACACCACTCTTACAATCCTGTCTCCCAAAGGCTTGAGCGCCAACGCTCGAGATTACGTGGATATCATTACCACTGGGTTCAGAGTATTTCGCCTGCATTCCTTGATTGTTAGTGAGGGCTTTGGCACGCATTACTTGAAAAAAGCCGGTCAGATTATCAAAGTCATTACGCACCTCACGGCCACAATTCATGCCACCAAGGTTTAAAAAAAAAGTCGACGCAATAACCATCAGTGCAACAACAACTAATAGCTCAATGACGGTAAAGCCGCTCTCTGGAGACAGAAATTGAGCTCTTTTCCGATAGAAATCACCAATAATTATCGTTTTGCTATCCTTTTTGGATTTGATGCGGACTCCAATCATGATGATCCTTGACCCAGTTACATTTCTAACTGTCCAGAACCCCTAAGTTGCTGCATTGCGGCTTCCATGGTGACCATGCCATCTGCTCTGGCAGTCTGCATGATGCTCTCAATCTGGAAAATCTTGTTTTCTCGAATAAGATTACGTACGGCTGGATTACAGACCATGATCTCAAACGCACCCACCCGACCGCCGCCAGCCTTCTTGAGTAATTGTTGTGTCATTACCATGCGGAGCGATTGAGAGACCTGAGACCGAACCTGATCCTGCTGCTCGGGCGGGAACACATCTATGATTCTGTTGATCGTGTTTGGGGCGCCAGAGGTATGCAATGTGCCAAATACCAAATGGCCGGTCTCAGCCGCGGTTAAAGCAAGTTGCACGGTTTCTTGATCCCGTAACTCCCCAACCAAGATAATGTCGGGATCTTCCCGCAAGGAAGCCCTTAAAGCATTAACGAATGATCGGGTATCTCTGCCGACCTCGCGCTGCGCAACAATTGATTCCTTATTGGTATGAATATATTCAATTGGATCTTCAATCGTCAGAATATGCTCATTGCGGTTTCTGTTGATGTGGTCGATCATAGCGGCGAGCGAGGTGGACTTTCCGGACCCAGTTGGACCGGTAACCAAAACCAAACCATTTTTCTGGTTAGCCATGTCTTGAGCGACTGCCGGTAGATTTAGGTCCGCCATTGACGGTATTTCAGTCTCAATCTTTCTGAGGACCGCTGCTTGGCCAGTAGAGGTATGAAAGAAATTCGCGCGGAACCGCCAGTCACCCAAGATAACGGCGAGATCGAATTCCCGATCGTAGTCAAAACGCTCTCTAGCCTCGTCAGTTTCAAGACTGTCGCCGATAAATTCGGCAAGCGCCTCAGCGCTAATAATGTCGTCTTCAAATGTGGCAATTTGGCCGCTGACTCGTATCGACATAGCTCTGCCAGCGTGGATATGCAGATCCGAGAGGTCGTATTCCTCGGTGTAAGCCAATATTCGATCTCCAACACTCATGCTTGCTCCTCAATTTTTAATTTTTAAATAGGTCCTATCGGATACTTTACTCTGATTAGTATATGGGTAAAAAACTACCAAAAACATGGTAATTATGCCTTGCCCAAATCATTTTGCGCACTATACTTGGTGGGATTTAGAGAATATAAACTTCGTCCAACTTTAACGGGTAATCTGGAGTTGGAAATTCTTTTTATTTTTTATATCAGCCATAAGCTGATAACCGAGATTTCGTTGCTAAATTCAAGCTCATGTTCAGAAAAATACTAGCCCCCCTAAAGCAAAAACTGAGTAAATTGCTCGTCCAGCAAGAAGACGTAGTTGGCGTGGATATCATGCCTGGTTACATCCGAATTTCTGAGCTTGAGCAATCAGGAAGCAAGTGGACCGTAACCAAGATCGGCTACCGATATGTTGAGGGCCAAATTGACACAGACGACTTGAAAAATAATCCCACCGGTTATTCAGAAAAGCTCCAGCAAGTTTGTGACAAGAACAAGATAACGACGAAAAATGCCGCGGTTTCAATCCCGGTAAGCAACGCAGTGATCCAAGTGGTGAGCCTGCCGTTGATGACAGACGAAGAGCTAGATCAAGCCATAAAGACTGATTCGTTGTGGGATAACGTAGTCCAGTTGCCTGGTGATATAGACGATTACTCAATTTTTCATCAGGTCATTAAGCGCCATAACAACGAAAATTTGATGGATCTTCTTTTTGTCGCGTCAAAAATGAGTGACATCGAAGACTACATGGGGATCGTGAGGCAGGCCGGACTAAGCCCTGTGGTTGTTGATGTTCGCTGCTTCAGTTTGCGCAATGCGCTTGATCTTAAAAAGAATTTAAATCTTCAACAACCTATCGCCATCCTAGAGTTCGGGCCATATGAAAATTACATCCTAATACTTGATAAACAGGGTGCCCCATTTATAGCTGAAATTTATATTTCGGACCTCGATAAAGAGAGTCTAGGTAAACCACCAACCGATAGTACCGAAGATTTCTCCGGATTATTCCAGCGATATGCAATGCAAGTCTCTCAAGTCGTATCGTCTTATCAGTCGAAATACAACGCGACGATCGCAAAAATCTATGTCGCTTCTACTCTCCCTTCAATCAGTGAGGCAGTAGAGCAGTTCAAAATTGGTCTTCCGGATAGCAAAGTAGAGGCATTCAATCCATTTGCGGACATTCGGGTTCCAGCGAATATAGAAAAGAAAATTTCCGCGGAACCAAATACCTCAATGTTTGCGGCAGTGTTAGGACTTGCGACAAGAAAACTCGATGTCTTCGGATATTATCAGTACGTCACTGGCACAAATAATATCAATCTGCTCCCGAATCGGGACGCTCTCAAAGCCAAAGAAAAGGCGAGAGCCTTCTCCAAATACGTTCTTATATTTATTACTTTAATTGTAATAGCGGTAGCCGGCTGGTCATTTTTTACGGTTAGCGAAAAAAAGAAGTCTATTGAAACCCAGATGTTGGAGTACGAATTAGTGGCGGGAGAGCGGGATCAATTGTCTTCAGACGTCGACTCACTCAGTAGAAAAATTAATGAAATTTCAGGGCTTTTAGAAGCAAGCAGCGATTTAAGTTCGAACCAGAAATATATGTTTGATCTTCTTGCTCATATAAATGCATCGATCATTGGTGGTATTGCTCTAGATTCAGTGACTTACCAAGACGGCGTCGTCGATATTGTCGGTAAGTCGCTTAGTGATCAAAATATAATAGAATTTAACAGTAAGTTGGATGACAGCCCGTTGATTCGTCGCGCATCCTTGCAGACGATGTCAGTATCCACAGAAGGCGGGATTAACGTTAAGAACTTCTCCCTACGTTGTGTCCTTGGGGAGCCGGTCGAAGAAGAGGACCCTGAAGGCTAAGCTCAATGGATCTAAATGTTGATATTGGAACCCTTGTAAAGGGTCTGTTCGGCGGTAAAAAAGACAGTGGGTCTAATGCCGGATCTCCTCCTAACCCACATCTGAGAAGCATTATTGTG
>Ga0233433_10003070_pt1 | contig 13889 bp, 9 predicted proteins | sample SI_122_August201_5_FD_179868 | JGI IMG/M metagenome (GOLD analysis project Ga0233433, IMG submission 179868) | Seawater microbial communities from Saanich Inlet, British Columbia, Canada - SI_122_August2016_100_MG | ecosystem: Environmental > Aquatic > Marine > Inlet | place: Canada: British...
TTGGTATTTCATGAAATACAAAACTACACACAACCATACTAAATGTGTCATTGTCAAAAGGAATGTCTTCAATATTACCATGTATATGATGAATAGGTAAATTTTTTTGCTTAGTATTAAATTGTGCTACTGCGTTAAAGTAAGGACTGAGTTCTAATCCATGAATAGATTTACATTCAGGATAACTTTTATATAAATATTCAGTCGATATACCTGTTGAACTACCTGCATCTAATATTGATTGTTTATAAAATGTATTATTTGTTTCAATCGCATAATTATCAATATTTAATGATACATTATATCGCATATAATCTTGGCTAATAAAAGGATTTGTATTATAATATGTTGATGAAATACTTAATGTTGCAGCTTCAACTTCATATGCTGCTTTCCAATTTAAATTTCCATCTTCATACCCATGAAATGGTTGTTTATAATAAAGAGGATATTTAAGATATTTATTTTCACTTACATCTTTAATAAGGTTTAATATACGTTGATTATCTTCATAATAATCAGTTAAATCATGCCATGGTACACCCGTTTTAATTGCACGTTGAATAAACCAACTACGCGCTTTATCTTTAAACGCTTGACTTAATAATACCCAAGTATTTGATGGTTTTTGCTCATTAATATTAAAATTATCATATAATTTTAATGATTTTTTAGTTAAAGGTTGAATTAAAAATCCATATGCATTTAGTAATAATAAAAAATAAATGAGTTGCATTTTATAATTTTTATAAATTACTTTTTAAGTCATTATTTAATATATTTCATTTACAATTTTTTTTAGTGTTTGACTACTAATATTAATATTTTTCTTTTTTAATTCTAAAAGTGTGATTTTCATCTGATGTTGATGATCTTTCATTTCATTAAATAAATCTTTTATTAATTTAATTTGATTATCATCATATTTTCTTTTACCTTTTTTAATTTCTGGTTTTATATATTCAAAATCTAATATTTTTCCTTGAACACTTTCTTTATATCCATGAATTTTTAATAAACCATGATGCACTTCATGATGATGTTCCTTACATAATACCACTAAATTTGATAATTTATTTTTAAATTTATTTGTGTCATCAAAATCATGTTGTTCAATAATATGATGTGTGTCTAAATTTTCTTCAACTTTACCACAAATTGAACATTTTTCTACATAAAGTTTTGAATTATAATTTGATGTTTTATTTTCAAGAATTTCACCACTTTCATGGGTTAATTTATTTCGAATATTTTTCGCATCTTTAATAAAATCTTGATCATCAATAATATAATTTGCGATTTCAACACCATATAAATTTGAACCACAACCATCCATCAATTTACGTCCATATATTAATTTACCATCTTTATATTCAATACTTAAATGTTTAAAATGAATACAATCTAATTTTTTAATCTCATCTAATTCAACTAATTTGTGAAAATGAGTGGCCATAATAAATTGAACATTATTTTGACAAAATCGTAAAATAGACGCGCTTACAATCGCCAATGCTGATGTTTCTTCGGTCCCTTTACATATTTCATCTCCAAGTACAATTGATTGACTGTCACTATATTTTAAAATAGATCGTAATTCATCCATTTCAACAACAAATGATGACATTCCTTTAAAAATATTATCATCGCCATTAATACGTGTAAATATTTTTGAATATGGGTAATAACTAAATGAACTACATGGTACATAAAATCCCATTTGCGCCAAAATAATATTACAACCAACTGCTTTGCTTAAACTACTCTTACCTACACCATTAATACCATACAATAAAAATCCGTTATTTTTATCATGATCCATTGAAATATCATTTGAAATATATTCATAATTTTCATGAATGAGTTCAATAATGGGATGACGCATTTCTGATGCTTCAAAATAACTTTTTTGATCATATTTATTCATAATAATAGGCTTTGTATAATGATGAGTTAATGCAACTTTTGCTCCACATTTAATAAAATCAAGTTGAATAATAAATTGACTTAATGCATGGAATAATACATGATGTTTTTGATAGATTGATTTTAAAAAATCTAAATATTTTTGTTTAGTTAGTTCTTTCATTTTATCTTCATATTTAACTAATGCATGACTATAACTATTTAATCGATCACAATATATTTTAACATTAGTAGTAGTATATCTTTTAATTTCAAATTCAGTATTGTTTTGTTTTTTTAATTGTTTTACTAAAATTTCTGATCTCTTTTTTGTAGTATAAATAAAATAACCATCCCGATCATTATGTTCCATTTTTACAAAATCACTATTTTTTTCGATCATGTCAGATAACTCTTTCATTGTTTCATGAAAATAACTATAAACATTATCTATTTTTTGTTGTAAATCATCTAATTCTTGATAAACACCTTTTTTAAAAAAAGAACTTTGTATATTTTGCAGATTATATTTACCCATTTCTTGTAAATTAAGCATATCTTCAAATCCAACAATATAATTTTCAAAATCACATATAAGTTCTTCATTGAAATAATAATCCTCTAAATCTAATACATTAATAAATATGTCAATTAATTTTTGAATATTTAGATAAGTATAACTTAAATTTAAGAATTCAAAAGGATGTAGTTGGCCTAAACTTATTTTACGATGAATGCGTTCAATATCTATAATTTCATCCAATAGTTTTTCACTCTTTTCTACTCCTTTAATATTTATAAATTCTTCAATGAGTGAATATCTTTTTTGAATAAGATCACTATTTGTTAATGGATTATGAATACAATATTTTAAAAAACGTTTTCCTAATGAAGTAGATGTTTTATCAATCACATGAAAAAGTGATTTATATTTATGATTTTCTTGATTATTTAAACTCACAATATTAAGTTGATATAAAGCATTATGATATAAAATAAGATGATCATCGTAATTCCAAAATTGAGGTTTATCTATTTTTTGAATACTATTTTCATTATGTTCAAAAGCAAAATCAAGTAAAATAATATAACTTATAGTACTCATTTTTCTTTTTTCTAAATCTAAAAATTCAAGTGGATTTAAAAAACTATCATATTTAAAAATATTAGATAAAAATTTATTTTGATAATGAATATTTTCAAATTGAACATCTATTTTTTTATAATGAACTAAGCGATTTTGTAAATTTATTTTTTGATTTAATTCATTTAATATGTCATTAGTTGAATCTTCAAAATGACCAGAATAATTAATTATAATTTCTTTTGGATTAAATGTTTCAATAAATCGATATATTTCTTCAAAATAAGCATTTTTATCATAATAATTAATTTTTGCTTCATATAGATAATTTTTACCAGTAGATAAATCAATTGTGGCTAAGCCAAATAAATAAATATTTTTATTTGTTTTAAAACAAATTTCATGATTTAAATATAATGAAACAATATTATTTGGATTATAATTTGTAACTTCTTCAATATAAGTTCCAGGACTAAAAATTTGAGTAATATCTCTTTTTGGATTTGGAGGAGGTGTTACTTGTTCAATTAAGACAATGGTATATTGATGACTTAATAAAATTTGAATAAAACGTTTAAGTGAATGAGTAGGGAAGCCAGCCATTAAACAGTTATTTCTTGAATTTTCCAAAATGGATTTATTTCGACGTGTAAGTTGAATATTTAATATTTCAGCAATTATTTTCGCATTACCTATTTTTTCTTGATCATTATCTACACCATAAAATTCGAAAAAAGAACCTACTTGCATAAGAACAAGTGTATTTTTACCATATTTTTTTTCAAATTCAATTTGTTGATCTAAATAATCATGAATAAGCATTTAAAATTTTATTTTTAACAATCTATTTTTAAATGAATTTTAATTTTTAAATAATTATAGATATATTTTTTAAAAGAATAAAAAAAGATGTTTATAAATAATTATTTATTTTTCAATAAATTATATACTATTTTGAATTTAATCAATATGTTCAGAATTAATTATAGATTTAACTATCATACCAGAAATAATTTGTTTTGACTTCTTAATATTTTCTTTAATTTGATCTTTTAATTTTTTATTTTCATCATTTAAAGTATCAATTTGTTTAATTATTTCTTTTTGTTGTTTTATTGATGGAATTGGTATTTTTAAATTTTTAAATTTCTTAATATCTAAATTTTTTTGTGCTGTTCCTCTTGCACAATCATATATAATATTTTGATTTTCAAATAAATAATAAGCAATATATTTATGCAGCACATTATCTGTTTTTGGTTTTACTGATAATCCACTGTCATTTAAAAATAATTTTTGATTAACAATACGAACACATTCTAATGATAATGCAAATCTTCCAATTAATACATTAAACCCTTCACGATTAAATGTTTCAGTTGAAAACATTTGTCTTCCACTTCCAAATACAGGATATTCTCCTTCAGTATTTTTACCTTTAACGATTCTTGTTCCGTAATCAATACTACATATTTCTTCTAATGTTTTTACAACAATATTGTCCTCATAATTGGTTTCTGTTGTATCATCTAAATATTCAGCATAATTTAATGAATAACGATTTTTTGAAATTTTATCAATTGGAACTTCTATTAATAAATGTTTCATTTCATTTTCAGGATTATAGTTGTAAAATTTGACTTTGTTTGTTTGATGTATTTTTGTAAAAATATATTCTCTTGCTGTTTCTTTTTGAGTTTTTGAAATTTTTATTTTTGTTTCCAAAACGTCAATGCATTCTTTTTTTTTGATAAAATTAAATACGCAAGTTGATATAGGTGTATGTGTAAATACGGGTGGTAAATAATATATTTCTTTTAAATCACACGTTTTCATTAAATATTCTCTAACAGCAACTAATTCATTTCCTTTATTAAATAATTCTTTTCCATTAGGTAATACAATCGCGCATCTACCATTTATTTGTAACATATAAATAATTGCTTGTAGGAATAATGGAACAGCACTATTTGATTTTATAGGCATATATTTATTTCTTAGAGGGTGTAAAATTTCATTATAGATTAAACCATCAATACCAAATGGAGGGTTAGCAAGAATAATATCATATTTATTTGTTATTGGATTACGAATACTATCTCCTTTTTCCAAAACATTAAACATATATCCTGATGAAATCAACATATTTGAAATTGCTAATTGATATGTGTCAGGTTCTGCTTCTCTTCCTCCAAGTCCTTCATTACTAATAAAATTCCAGTTCATTTTTATTCCTTTTGTTTTTGATTGTTGTAATAAATGTCTTAATGAAGAAATTAAGAAACCTCCTGTTCCCATAGCAGGGTCAAATATTTTTTCAATTGTTCCGTCTGCTTTTAGTTGAGGGTCAATAAGTTTAATCATCATTTGTTTAATTTTTGGTGGTGTAAAGAATTGTCCCAACACCTTACCAGTCATAACATCTTTGATTACTTCTTCATATGCTTCACCTAAAATATCTTCATCAACTGCTTCAAAGTCAAATTTATATAATTTATCAATTAATTTTTTATATGTAGATTGATGTTGAATATCAAATGCCTTTCCTTTTAAAAATATATTTTTAGTAATAGGGTGAACTGATAAAATCTCATCCCATAAACATTTCATAATTTTTGGTATATTTTCTTCTTTTTCTTTCGCAAGATTACTAAATCTTACCATTTTTAATAATTTTGCTTTATGTCTTTCAATAATTTCATCTTCATATGAACTAAAATCATAATCATAAATATCAATATCAATTTGATTACCGAATTGTGGTTCTAATAATCTTAAATTCAATAAATATGCTAATGTTCTTAATGCTTTATCACCTGTTAAAATTTCGTTATTTCTTAATACATCCAAACAATAATTAAATATAGCAGATAAGTTAGTTTTAAATCCACTTTTTACTTCTTTTGTTTGAGTTAATTCCTGCATCTTATTAATAGTTATACAAGGTGCTTTCTTATTTTTGTGTCTTGTAAAATCAATTTTTTGATTAAATACTTTATTACAGAATTCGCAAGTATATTTCTTGGACATTACTATTAAATTATATAAGATATTATTTCTTTATATTAAATTAAATCATTTTTTTATAATATTATAAAAAAAAAAGTATTTTTTACTTAATTATTTTTAAATATTTTACAAATTAATTTTTAAAGAATATCACTTGAATTTTTTTTTTTCTTATTTGTGATTGTAATTATATGTCGTAAATCCTTTGCATTATAGTATTCAATCCATAATCCATTAGGAGGAAATAATATGTCTATTTTACATAATTCATTACATACAATAGATAAATCCAAATAATGTTTTTTTATCTCTGGATACAATAATAAATACTTATCTACTTTATTTCTACATGTTTCTAAATCATAATATACTCTTTCAATACTTAAATATTCTATCCAATTTGTAAATTGTCCTTTGAATACTATTTCAGGTTCTTTGGATAACCTATTATCTCTTTCACATAATTCATAATAATTTTGTTTACTTTTAATATTTTTATCAGCAATTATTTTTCTTGCTTTTTCATATGTTGTAGCAAGTGAAGATCTTTTTATTGTTTTTAATCTTAATTTTTGGGTTAATTCATCATCATACTCACTAAACTCATCAATCATTTCTTTTTTTTCTTTTTCTATTGATTTTGATTTTTGTTTTTCAATATTAATTTTAAACACCTTAATTTTTTGAGTAATAGTTTCATCTTCTAAACTCATTTGATAAATAACTTCTCTTACTTTTTTCAAATCAGGATTTTCATTATTTTCTAACCAGATATCTCTATTTAAAATTGGTAAGATAATTTTAGTTTTTTTATTTATATCCTTCTTGTTTTTTCTACTTGCTCGTAATGCTGACTGAACTATACGAATATTTGATGTCATATTTTCAGAAAACACAACACCATCCAATAATGGAAAATCCCATCCTTCACCCAAACAATAAACACAAGTAATTATTCCAAATTTTATTTTTTCAAAATTATTAATTATTTCTTTTTGGTTTTTTGATTTCATTTCACTATGGTAATTTGAATAATATAAATCAGGTATATTAAAATAATTATCATCTAAAAGCATTTTAATATATTTAATTAATTTCAATGAATTATCTTTATTATTTGAATATATTAATAAATGATGTGAATGTTGATCAATTATGCTTTTTAAAGAAGCAAACGCACTTAAAAACAACCTCTTATCATTTTCTTCTATAATATGAAACTTAGATAATTGTTGTTCTAATTTTTCTTCATTTGTAATAATGGTTTGAATAACATAATCACAAATAATATCTTTATTAATTGCCCATAGCAGAGGTTTTCTATCAATTATTTCTCCAAAATAATTAACATTATCATTTGACACTACAATATCTTCATTTCTAGAATTTTCTTTATTTTCTAAATTTTTTAAGGTAGCAGTTAACGACAATTGTTTTTGTGACTTTATTTTTAACATATTTATGTACGTTTTTCGTTCTTCTTCGTTAATATTAGTTGTTGTCAAATGATGACATTCATCATTAATTTTCATTTCAAATATAAAATTTAATTCTTTTGTTGATGTATATACTTTGTGTGCTGATGAATATGTCGTTATTACAATACACTTTTTTTTATTATTTTCTAAAAATTCAATTATATTTTTTATATCGACTCCACCTGAAATAATTAAATAGGGAACATTTTGAAATAAAGAACAAATAACTTCCTCCCATTGTTTTAATAATAACTTATTTGGAACACCAATAATAATAGTATTTAAATTTAATTTTTGTGTAATCCATAATGAAATTAGAGTTTTTCCTACTCCACACATTAATACAAGCATACCTTTATTGTATTGTTGAAAATGTATAAATGACTTTTCAATAATAATAGTTTGATCGTGTCTTGGTGTGTAAGAAATAATTTTTTTATTTGTTCTTTTAGTTTTTAGTATATGAATTAATGATTGAATATTTATTTTCTTCATTATTTTTTTTACTCTATTACTTCTTACTAAATCATTAATTTCTTGTTTTGATAATTTATTGTATTTAATTCCAAGTGTAATTAGATAAGGTTCAATAAGAGTAATAATTTTTTTATTGTAAAATTCAGTTCCAGCATCATATTTAACATTCAATTTATGAAACTCAATTTGTAATAAGCGTTCAATAATTCCCATTTTTTCAATAGGAACTTCGAACACTGCTTCAAAATATCCTCTTTTTATCTCACCAGTAGCATATTGGGCGTCTCTTTCAGGAATATTACTTGCTTTACCCATTTTATACACATCATCAATTTCATATGATGAATGATTTCTAACGTAAATATATCCGTTAGTTTGGTTTTCTTTAATAAAATTCATAAAAATTATTTATTATATAATTATTAAAAAATTATAATTCAATTTTTATTAAATTCAGAAAATAAAATAAAAAAAATGAAAAAATATTCTAATAATTTTAAATATAAAAAATCTGAAAAGACGAAAAATGAATACTATTGAGAAAATTGATTATGGAATATTAAGTATTGAAACTATTATTATTATATTTGGAGATGAAATGACATATAATGAATTAAACAAGATAAAAAATAAATATGAAACTATTGATTTGTTAATTGAATATAATAGAAATAGTAAAACTCAATTAGTAAGAGTTTATTTTAATAATAATGAAGTCATGGATAAGAAATATGATATCAATCATTCATGTGACATGTTTTATCATTTAAGTGAATTAGAATCAAGAATAGATAATTAATATTTAAAATTTATAAATCAAAAAAAAAATGACATTATACATTATGATAGATTTATTTAATTTATTTATGGGGGAATATTATTCAAAAAATAAAATAATGATAATATTTTTAATAGTTATTAGTTTATTATTTATAATATCTGAATCTATTTTGGCTCCTTATTTTATTAGTCAAATATTAAATAATTTAAAAAATTATAAAAAATACTTTTTACATGCACTTATTTTATACATTATCATATTTATTTTATTTTACGTAAAAAAAAAGAATGAAAAAGATTTATTTTCAGATTTAATTACAATACCAAGAGAACGTTTATATACAGGTATCATAGATAAATACAGTGAAAATTATAAATCATTAAAAATGGGAAATACAACATCTAAAATCAATAATATTACAAATGAATTTAGAAATTATTATCAATTTTTGATTGTAGATGTTTTGCCAAATATTGTAGTCATGTTTTTATTATCCTGTGTCATGTGTTATTTGAATTTAAATATTGGATTGGTATTATTTTGTTGTGGTATATTATTTGTTATTTTAATAATGAATTATAAATCTAAAATTTATAAAATAAAAAATGAAGGAGAAAATTATTTTTATAAAATAAATAATAATTTAATTGACATATATGAATCACTTATGAATACATATTTAAATAATTCAGAAAAAGAAGAAAAAGAAAAAATTATAAATGATCAAAAAATGTATAATTATTTTATAAACGAACGGACAAAGGTTGAAAATTCATTGGCTTTTTCATTATATTCATTAACAATAATCACACTATTTATAAGTTTATTTTATTCATTAAAATATATCAAAAATATTAAAGAAAAGACATTAATTATATTATTTTTAATTTATTATGTTACAAGTGCTGTAATAATTACAAAAAATGTACCTTTTATATTACAGTTATATGGTGCTGTTGTCTTTAATATTCATTTTGTTCAAGATTTATTAAATGAAACTATTTTTCAAGAAATGACTGATTTAAAAAATGGAAGAATAGAATTTAAAAATATAAATTTTTCATATTCAAATAAAAATCTTATATTAAAAAATCTAAATTTAAAAATTGAATCGAATAAAAAAATAGGAATTATTGGACGAAGTGGTTCAGGTAAATCAACTTTATCAAAATTATTATTAAAATTTTATAAATATGATGGAGAGATTTTAATTGATAATAAAAATATAAAAAATATAAATACATCTTATTTACGTTCAAAAATATTATATTGTAATCAACGTACAATGTTATATGATCGAACAGTAATTGAGAATATAAAATACGGTAATTCAGCAACAAATGATGAAATATTAGATATTTTAAAGAATTATGAGTTATTAGAAATATTTAATGGTTTAAAAAATAGTATTTACAGTGATTCAGGAGTTCATGGAACAGAATTAAGTTTAGGTATGCAGAAAGTTGTTATTATATTAAGAACAATATTAAAAGTAAATGGATGTTTAATTGTTATATTTGATGAACCTTTAGCAGGATTAGATGAAAAAACAAGAAAGAAAATTATAAGATTAATAAATGATTATTGTAAATCAAAAACAGTAATAGTTATTACTCATGACAAAGAAATATTACCTTATATGGATAAAGTAATCGATTTAGCAAAAATAAATAAGAAATAAATATTTTTTAAATATATTAAATTTTATTTTTAAAAATAATATAATACATTATATTTAAAAGTATAAAAATATTATAAAATAAATGGTATTTTATAATAAAATAAATCAAAAAAATAATTCTTTATTCTCAATTGAGAATAAATGGTATTCAATAGGTTTTCCTTCAAATCCGTCATGGGGGTGGAATAAGGCTTCACCTAAAACATCTCTTTATGATATAAATATGGCACATACTGCTAATGCGTTTATGTTAAATTTAGTTGAACTTGTCCATTGGACACCAATTATTCCAGCATTTTTAATGGCACAATCTATACTCAGTAATAGTGATAAATGGACAAATTATTTTGATAATGATGAACAACGCACACTTTTATTTTTACTTTCACCAATAATTGCATTTTTTGGTGGTCTTCCTGGTATAATGATGCACACTTATGAAGGTTGGCAAGTTGCTCCATTTGACAGTCCATTAAGGGGTGAAGCAGAAGATACAAATGTTGTTGTTTCAGATAAAAATAATCAATGGTTAAGAATTGTTGCTTATTTTTTCATTTTCAATATGCAGTATATTGGATTACAAGCATTTTCATATGCTATATTAGGGCCAACATATTTTGATGGTTGTTTAAAAATGTTATCAATTTTAGGATTTTTTATTGGTTATTTAAAAATGTTATCAATTTTAGGATTTTTTATTGGTTATTTAGGTAATCAGGATTATAAAGCAACATTTAATTTTAAATGGAAAAATACTGCTGGAGGTTCAACATTTCCGTTGGCATGGACAACGTTGATACCATTTATATTGTCTGCATCATTAAATCTATATGCATTTACAGATTTAGGTAAAATGGTATATCCGGGTTATTTTTCAATAATTAATTCATTGACACCTCCTGTATTAATAGCATTAGGAGGAGCAATAGAAGGTTTATTTGCGGAAACAATATTTGATCAAAAAATACATGCATTTGCGGTGATTCTTTTTAACATGGGTTTTTGGCTTGAACTTGATATGATTGAAAAAGGAGGTATAATGTTAGGAGATAACATATATTAGACTTAATTAATTAAATAAATTGAAGACATAAAATAGAATTAAGGACATATAATTATTAAATCATTTTTTAAATAAAATATAAAAAATGATTTAAATATAAAATATTAATATAAATATGATATTTATTGAATGGAAACATTAAATGAAAAACAGAAATTGGCATTAGATGCTATGATAAACGGTGAAAATGTATTCATAACGGGCCCTGGAGGTTCAGGTAAATCGCATGTAATAAATATATTTATTCAATATTTTAGAGAGCAATTATTAGATGAAGATCAACAATTATTTGTAACAAGTAGTACAGGTTTATCTTCATTGTTAATTAATGGCATAACTATTCATCAGTACAGTGGTTTAGGAAGTGCATCAAAAAACTTAGATTTTTATATTGATCGAGTTAAAAAGAATAAAAATATACGAAATCGTTGGAGAAAAACAAAAACATTAATCATTGATGAGATTTCAATGATAAGCGAAGAATTTTTTGAAAAATTAGATTTATTAGGACAGAAAATTAGAAGGAGTCAGTTACCATTTGGTGGAATTCAGATTATATTAAGTGGTGATTTTTTACAGTTACCTCCTGTAAAAAGTACAGGTTTTTGTTTTGAATCATTTAGTTGGGATTTAAGTATAAATAAGACAATTTATTTTGATAAAATTATACGACAAAAAGATAAAAACTTACAAAAAATATTAAATAAAGTAAGAGTTGGTATGATTGACGATGATGTAAAAAAAATATTGGACACATGTTTAAATCGGAAATTAGAGAATAAACATGGTATTAAACCGACATTATTATTTTCAAGAAAAGATATGGTAAATGAGTATAATAATGAGAAATTACAAGAATTAGTAGAATTAGGAAAAGAGACTAAGATATATCAATCCTCATTTCAATTTGGAAAGCAGGTAACTGAAGAATCAGAAGATTTTTTAAAAGATTTAATAAACAATCAATATAATATAGATGATCATTTAACATTAACAAAAGGGACACAAGTCATGTTAAATGCGAATAATATATATGAAGGGTTAGCGAATGGGAGTCGTGGTATTATCATAGATTTCAGTAGTGATGGTTATCCGATTGTGCATTTTTTGAATGATATTATTGTAGAAATTAAATATAAAGATTATAAAATAGAAGACAATAGTGATTCAGTTACAAAAAAACAGATTCCATTAATTCATGCTTGGGCGATTACTATTCATAAGGCACAAGGAATGAGTTTAGAATATTTAGAGACAGACATTGGACATTCAATATTTGAATATGGTCAGGCGTATGTGGTATTGTCGCGAATAAAGAATTTAGAAGGGTTAAGTTTATTGAATATAGATTATACAAAAATAAAAGCCAATCCTAAAATAATAGAGTATTATAATAATATTACATAAAATATTTAAATAATAGTACCAATTTTTCTTTTTTTTAATTTTTCTAATATTAAGATTCTTTCATTATTATTAAATTGATCGAGTAAAAAAGGTTTAACATCTTGACCATAAAAATCTTTAAATAAATCAAGGAGTTCTTTATCTTTAATATTAATAGAATAAACATATTTATCAATTAGAATCCAAGGATTTTCTTTAGTTGAATGTTTATGAATATCTTTTTTTTTAATTTTAATTTTGAGGTCTTCATTTGTAAATAGATGATTTACACATGAAAATAATTCATTCATAATCGTTAAATTATAATAAGAATAAATATTTAAATTAATTTAATTTCTTAAAAATCATAATAAAATAGATAATAAATAAAAGAAAGAATAATAAAAATAAAATAATATTATAATTTTTATAGTTATAAATATTTTGTTGAGTTACTGAAGTTTGTTTATCCAGGTTCATTAATAAAGGATGATATATTTTTTTAAATAATAATAATAATAAAAACTAATAATAAAATAATCATCCAAGGAATATAAGCAATTTGACCACTTAATAAATCAGTCATAAAAAACATTGGCATTAAAGGAGGTGCTTTTTGCATAACTTTTTTACATTTTTCAATATTATTGTTTGAGGGTTGATCCATCTCTATACTATATAATTATAGAAAAATGCGTAAATAAAAATTTAAAAATTTATTATTTATTACTAATGAATAGTGTTCCTATTTTACACGAAGCAAAAAAAGAATACACCAATAAACTTCAGCAAATATTAGCTCCTCGTTTATATGAGGGTTTTAAATCAATATTTGAGGATATTTTAAGAGCATTAAGTGACGAAATGATAGAAAATAATCATCAAAGTGCGAGTGCTGTTAAAGTTTTTCAAAAAAGTTTAAAAGAAATTCCTACATGGAATAATGATATGATTCGTGGAGAATATTCACGTATTGAAAAAATCAGCAAATGTGATTATTTAGAAGATTTATTAGAGGCTGTTTT
>Ga0233433_10003071_pt1 | contig 13887 bp, 13 predicted proteins | sample SI_122_August201_5_FD_179868 | JGI IMG/M metagenome (GOLD analysis project Ga0233433, IMG submission 179868) | Seawater microbial communities from Saanich Inlet, British Columbia, Canada - SI_122_August2016_100_MG | ecosystem: Environmental > Aquatic > Marine > Inlet | place: Canada: British...
GAAGATGGCGCGCAATCTTGGCCGTGGTCGTGGTTTTACCAGAGCCTTGCAGGCCGACCATCAGGAACGGTACGGGTGGTGCAGCCCGGAGATTGAGCTCAGACGCAGACTCATCGTCACCCGAGAGCATCTCGACCATGCAGTCGTGGACAATCTTAATGACCATCTGACCTGGCGTGACCGAACGAATAACCTGTTCACCGACGGCTTTCGCGGTCGCCTTTTCGATGAAGTCCTTAACCACGGGTAGGGCGACATCGGCCTCAAGCAACGCAACGCGGACTTCGCGCATCGCGGCGCGGACGTCATCTTCCTTCAGCGCGCCCCGTTTGGTGAGGGCGTCGAAGACTGAGCCAAGGCGTTGTGACAGACCGTCAAACATGCCGTACGAAGCGTCCTGTTGCCGGGATCCATTTAGCCCAACGAGAAACGCGCCAGTGCGCGAACCCTCGCGGACTGGCGGACCCCCTCGAGAGCAGGATGCCCGAAGAAAAGTGAATCCTGTGCCTGATCTATGTGACCAGACGGCCGGGATTTACGGGTTTGGGGCCGGTGAGTCAAGGAAATCCGGGAAAAAGGCGGCATTTCAGTGACTCTCTGGCGCTGGACTTTAACCCCGCCCGCCCCATATAAACCGGCCATGACAACCGGTTCGACCATAGAGGGCCTACCCTTCCGCAAAATGCACGGCCTCGGCAACGATTTTGTCGTGCTGGATGCCCGCGCGCGGCCCCTGGAGCTCGGCGAAACCCAGGTTCGGGCCATCGCAAACCGCCATACCGGGGTTGGGTTTGACCAACTGCTCATTATTGAGCCCCCCCAAGCCGAGGGCGACGCCTTCATGACCGTGCGCAACGCCGACGGCGGCGTAGTGTCTTCATGTGGAAATGGCGCCCGCTGTGTCGCCGCCCTCGTCATGGATGATCTCGGCAAAGATGAGGTGACCCTAGAAACTCTGGCCGGACCAGTGTCAGCCAAACGGGCAGACGCCGGCCTTGTTGCCGTTGATATGGGGCCCGCAAAACTCGACTGGCAGGACATCCCCCTCGCGATGGAGGAAAACACCGCCCATCTCGATCTGGTGGTCGGCAATCTGTCAAACCCGGTCGCCGTGAGCATGGGCAACCCGCATGTGGTGTTCTTCGTCGACGATGTCGATAACGTCAAGTTGTCCCAACTTGGACCGACGGTTGAAACCCATGCGCTGTTCCCGAAACACACCAATGTTGAAATCGTGCAGGTCTTGGATCGCTCCCACGTCCGCATGAGAGTCTGGGAACGTGGCGTTGGTATTACGCAGGCCTGCGGGACCGGCGCCTGTGCCGTTGGCGTAGCGGCTGCCCGGCGGGAGCTGACCGATCGCGCCGTCACGGTCACACTCGATGGCGGCGACCTCCATATTCTATGGCGTGAAGACGGCCATGTGGTGATGACCGGACCCGTCGCCGAGACCTTTTCGGGTGTTCTCGACCGAGGTTTGTTGACGTGACAACGGCACAAAAAGCTCGGTCGCAAATTGCAGCGGGACCAGAGGTGGTCAGTTTCGGTTGCCGGTTGAACACCTATGAGTCTGAGGTGATGCGGCGGCATGCGCAAAAAGCGGGCCGCACCAATGCAATCATCGTCAACACCTGCGCTGTCACCCAAGAAGCGGAGCGCCAAGGACGGCAATCCCTAAGACGGCTGCGCCGCGAAAATCCAGACGCTGAAATTATCGCAACGGGATGTGCCGTTCAGCTAAATCCCGAGGCCTACGCTGCGATGCCCGAGATCGATCGGGTGATCGGCAACGAACATAAGATGAAAGCGGAGAGCTTTGCGGCCGACAACCACACGCCCCTTCTCATCAGTGACATCATGACTGTGCGGGAAACGGCATCTCATCTAGTTGAAGGGTTTGACGGTCGGACCCGGGCCTTTGTTCAGATTCAACAAGGCTGTGACCATCGCTGCACCTTCTGCATCATCCCCTTCGCCCGCGGCAATAACCGCAGCGTGCCGATGGGCCGCTTGTTCGACGAAGTTCGAGATCTTGTCGCGGCCGGCCACAAAGAAATTGTGCTCACCGGAGTCGACATAACCGGCTATGGCAGCGATCTACCGGGAACCCCGACGCTGGGTCAAATGGTCAAGCGCTTGTTGGCTGCGGTACCGGAACTCCCACGCCTTCGTTTGTCTTCCCTTGATCCGGCGGAAGCAGATGAAGACCTGTTCCGTGTCATTGCCACCGAGCTCCGCCTCCTGCCGCACTTTCATATTTCAGCGCAGGCAGGCGACGACCTCATTCTCAAGCGCATGAAGCGACGGCATCTGCGCGAGGACATCATTTCGTTTTGCGATCATATTCGATCGATTAGACCCGATGCGGTGTTCGGCGCTGATATCATTGCTGGCTTTCCCACGGAGACTGACGCGCAATTTGAAAACACCCTCGCGCTCGTCAGCGACGCGGGCCTGACACATCTGCACGTGTTTCCTTACTCTATCCGCGAGGGAACGCCTGCGGCACGGATGCCCCAAGTCGACAAGGCGACGATTAAGAATCGCGCTATGCAACTGCGCGCCGCGGGGAAAATTGCCATGGGCAAATTCCTCGGGAGCCGCGTTGGCAGCAGGGCATCGGTGTTGATGGAAGACGGTGGCATCGGCAACAGCGAGCATTTTGTTCCCGTGCGCGTATCTCCGGGATACGAGCCCGGCACACTCATTGATGTGACCATCGCTTCGGCCACCGACGTCCAGTTGATCGCCGCCTAAACTGTGCCTGAGCCGTCCCCTCCAGGTGCCGAGAAGAAGGCCGGTTGGCTTGGTCGTCTGACTTCAGGCTTGCGTAAGTCATCGGCAAAATTGGTGGGAGGCATTAGTGACCTGGTCACCAAACGCAAGCTGGATGATGCCGCACTAGAAGATCTGGAAGAACTTCTCATCACCGCAGACCTTGGCGCCGCAATGGCGGCCCGACTGACCGGCAATCTGGCCAAAACCCGATTCGGCAAGGACGTCACCGAAGACGAAGTGCGCACGGCCTTCGCTGAAGACATCGCCCATTCCTTAGCGCCGGTGGCTGTGCCTCTAACAATAGACGCGTCAAAGAAGCCATTCGTAATTCTTGTCGTCGGCGTCAATGGCGCTGGCAAGACGACCACCATCGGCAAGCTCACCAAACAATTCCGGGACGAAGGAAGAGCCGTGACGCTTGCCGCCGGCGATACCTTTCGCGCCGCGGCAGTCGAACAATTACAAATCTGGGGTCAACGCACTGGTGCGCCGGTCATCGCCCGCGAGACAGGGGCCGACGCGGCGGGCCTTGCGTTTGACGCGCTGAACGAATCGGCGTCCCGATCCGATGACATCCTTTTGATCGACACCGCTGGACGGCTGCAGAACAAAGACAATTTGATGGCAGAGTTAGCCAAGATCGTCCGCGTCATCAAAAAGAAAGACGAAACAGCGCCACACTCTGTGTTGCTCGTTTTAGATGCCACGGTTGGACAAAACGCCCACTCACAAGTTGAGGCGTTTAGAGATATCGCTGGCGTCACCGGCTTAGTGCTCACCAAAGTTGACGGCACGGCCAAGGGAGGCGTTGTCGTGGCCCTCGCCGAAAAATTCGGGCTACCGGTGCATTACCTCGGCGTTGGCGAAGGCGTCGACGACCTGCGACCGTTTACGGCGACGGACTTTGCCAGGGGCCTGCTGGGGTTCTCGTAAGATACGGGCGAGTCTGATTTTGCGGCGTGATGTAGCAGGACGCCAAAAGCCACTGCAAATTCAAACCAACGCTTACCTCTTCCGGCGCGCCCCACGTGTAGGTCACGTTGTAATCATTCTGGCCGCTGGCTCGCTCGACGATGTACATAACAAAGACGTCGTTGGTAAATCCATTGGCCGTGTTGTTCATCGCCCAATCCACATTTCGTAACCGAACCCCGATCTGCCGATCCGGATTCTCTTTCGTAGGCCGTGGCACGAAATAAGTTCCGCCCTGATCGTGGATGGGCAGTGGGTAAAAATTTTCTTTTTTGCCCCGCTCACCGCTGAATGACATGGAGCACGTAAAGTGACGAGCTTTAAGTTGTTTGTGCAAAACGTCGGGCTCGGAATTAATTTGTATGTCGTCTGACACCCGTCGAATAACATCGCCCTTCCACAGCGCCCGGTCACTGAGCATCATTTGATAATCGGCGTAGACGGTTTCGCCCTGTTCCTCATAGACACAGGCTTTGTCTTTCATCTTTGCCTCGTATCCACCAACTGCCTGGCTCCAGAACAAGTCGCACTGCGGCAGGTTTGTGAGATCATCAAGCGATAAACTGTCCAGCGCGGACAAGTCTTCGTGGGCTTTCAGATAGGGTGCGCGATCGAACCCTGCAAACGAATGAAGTTTCATGCGAATCGCGTTTTCCGCTTCATCGATATGAAAAGAATAGATGCGAGGGTGCCAGCGGTCTTGCGTGAACCAATAGTCCAGAATGAAAAACGCGTTCTCACCAAAACGATCGTTCGGGATGCGGCGCACTTCTGACATTAACCGCTCATGCGTGATGTCCTCGGGCAGCTCTAGCCGGTTGTCAAAGTACACCTGTTCCATGTTGTCGTAGGTGCCGGGGAACAGCTCACTGATGATCATTAGATCCCGCTGCAGCGGCGGCTGATCCTGCGCCGTCGCCGTTACAGCGAAACACGGCAGAAGCATCAAAGCTGAAAGTAGATGACGCATGAGCACACCTCCAATTTGCGAAACCAACGTGGCAACGGTCCCTCAGTAACGCAGAATAAGGATGGACGTGCCACACCCTTTACGCCGGGATAGCGAGCCACTTCGGCTTGGGGGATGTCATAAAAGTAAAAAGGCGGTGCTAAAACACCGCCTTCCGAATAAAGAATTCACGATATCTCTATACTGAGATATCGAGACTCCCACCCCGACCTGGCGGAGGAGAAGAGCGGCGATTATTTTCATCGTCATCATCGCGATGGCCACGCACTTGATCCGCAACATTGTTGACGGCGGCTTGATTGTTCGCCGATTGGCTGCCCTGGGCAGAATTACCGATTTTATTGAGGAAATTCGACCGCTGTGCCGTGAGAGCAGACTCGATTGTCGGTTCAATAGCCATGGGTTTCTCCTGCAAAAACACCGGCTTACAAACATTACAGGCCGGGTCGGTGTCGTAGGATGTTAGTCGACAGGTCGATTCAAGTCAAAAACGCGCTAGTCGGACAAATGGTTTCAAACATTTTCCGGCGTTGTCTGGGATCCGACAACCCCATGGCAATGCTTGTATTTTTTGCCTGAACCACAGGGGCATTGTTCGTTTCTGGCTACTTTGCCCCAGCTGGCTGGATCATTTGAATCGCGTTCTTTGGGGTTGATACGCGGCATCGCCCGTTGCTGGCCAATTTCATCGATCCTCTTGCGCCGCGCCTCTGTCTGCTCGGGTGTCAAAGGTCGGGAGAGTTGAGGCCCGACGGGTTTGAGCTGATCTGCCGTTGGCTCAACTTTGATCTCCACACGAGATAGAATTTCTGTAACCCGCTCACGGAGTCCTTCAAGCATCTCCTGAAACATAGCAAAGGATTCTTTTTGATATTCCAGCAGCGGTTGCTTTTGGGCGTAAGACCGTAAATTTATCGAGGCGCGTAGAAAATCTAGCTGCTGCAGGTGGTCGCGCCAGCCCGCATCTATCATTTGCAAGAATAAGCTTTTCTCGACCCGGCGCATAACATCGGTGCCAACGTTGACGCTTTTCTCCGCCATTTTGCGATTAGAGGCGTCGATCATGCGCTCTTGAATTTCTTCGTTTGCAATACCTTCTTCCGCCGCCCATTCAGCGTAGGGTAAATCAAGACCCAACAGACGGAGGCTTTCTTCGTGCAGGAGGTCCGTATCCCATTGCTCAGCCATCGCTCGTTCCGGCAGTGCGCGGGCGACAAGATCTTCGATAACTTCGTGGCGCATGTCTGTAACGAAATCTGAAACATCTTCGGACGACATCACTTCCTTACGTTGATCGAAAATGGCCTTGCGTTGGTCATTCATCACGTCGTCGTACTGCAGCAAATTCTTGCGAATATCAAAGTTGCGGGCTTCGACTTTTTGTTGCGCTTTCTCAATCGCCTTATTGATCCATGGATGAACGATCGCCTCGCCGCGCTCAAGGCCAAGACGTTGCAACATGCTATCCATGCGTTCCGAACCGAAAATACGCATTAGGTCGTCTTGCAAAGACAAGAAGAACCGCGATGACCCAGGGTCACCCTGACGACCCGAACGTCCGCGCAATTGGTTATCGATCCTCCGACTCTCATGGCGCTCTGTGCCAAGCACGAACAATCCACCGGCCTCGAGGGCTATCTTTCTTTTGGCCTCGATATCGTCGCGAATGACCTGTTGCTCTTCTTCACTGAGAGGTTTGCCCTTGGTTTTTTCTTTTTCCTCAATCACGAACTCTGGGTTACCACCGAGCTGAATATCAGTGCCGCGCCCTGCCATGTTGGTCGCAATAGTTACAGAACCGGGAACACCCGCCTGGGCGATGATAAAGGCTTCGCGCTCATGCTGTTTCGCATTGAGCACTTCCGCCTTAACCTTCTGCTGCTTTTTTAGAAGGTTCGCGAGTGTCTCAGACTTCTCAATCGATACCGTGCCAACCAAAACCGGTTGTTGGCGGGCATAGCACTCTTCGATGAGCTCTATGATCGCCTCATTCTTTTCTTCTTCTGTGCGGTAAACTTCGTCATCCGCATCGAGACGCGCCTGCGGTAGATTCGGTGGGATTTCGATAACCTCTAGGCCATAAATTGAGCCGAATTCTTCGGCTTCCGTCATCGCCGTACCAGTCATACCAGCCAGTTTGGGGTACATACGGAAGTAGTTTTGATAGGTAATAGAAGCGAGCGTTTGATTCTCATTCTGCACAGAGACATTTTCTCTGGCTTCGATCGCCTGATGCAGACCCTCTGATAATCTACGACCGTCCATCACTCTGCCGGTAAACTCGTCGATCAAGTGCACACGATCATCGCGAACGAGATAGTGCACATCCTTCTGAAATAAATGGTGTGCGCGTAGCCCCTGATTGACGTGATGAATCAGCGCGATATTTTGAAGGTCATACATGTTGCCTTCGGTGAGGATGCCCTTCTCTCTAAGAAGATTTTCAGCGTGCTCTGCCCCTTCATCGGTAAGAGCGATTGAGCGCGCTTTCTCATCTTTCTCGTAATCTTCTTCCGTTAGGAGCGGAATAATGACATCAACTTTTTCATAAAGATCCGTCTTGTCGTCCGACGGCCCTGAGATGATGAGAGGCGTCCGCGCTTCGTCAATAAGGATAGAGTCCACTTCATCGACGATGGCGTACCTAAATTCGCGCTGCACCATATCTGCGAGTGCGTACTTCATATTGTCGCGCAAATAGTCGAACCCGTACTCATTGTTCGTGCCATAAATTACGTCGCAGGCATAAGCCGCCCGACGGGCGTGATCATCCAAGCCACCTTGGATACAGCCGACCGTTAGGCCTAGGAACCGATAGACTTGGCCCATCCATTCGGCATCGCGGCTGGCCAAATAATCATTAACGGTGACGACGTGAACGCCTTTCTCTTCAAGCGCGTTCAAATAGACGGGTAATGTCGCGACGAGCGTTTTACCCTCGCCGGTCCCCATTTCAGAAATCTTACCGTTATGGAGGACCACGCCACCCATAATCTGCACATCAAAATGACGTTGCCCCAGGGTCCGCTTTGCCGCTTCGCGCACAGTGGCAAACGCGTCGACCAATATATCGTCGAGGGACTCACCGTCTTTGATGCGGGACTTGAGCCAGCCGGTGCGCGCACGCAGGGCGTCATCGTCAAGAGCCTCGAGTTCTGGCTCAAGGGCGTTGACGGCATCAACGACCGGTTTCATCTGCTTAATGAAACGGTCGGCTGCGGTCCCAAACAGGCGTTTGGCGATTGCGCCGAACATGGACACCTCGGCTTGGGGTTAAAATAAAGCGCACCAGATAAAGATGCGCGCCGAAGACATAGGAACCTGGCCGCCCGCTGTCAACGACAGGAAGGCCGAATCTGAGTGTTTTCTAGGGTTTCGACGCTTTGGCTGGATTATGACAAACTGGACCATAACGGCCTGCTGTGCGAATAACCGGCCATTATTCAGGATTGAGAGCCATGGCCTACCCTCCGTCACCCTTCGCGCCCGCCCATTTTCCCGCTTTACCGCCGGTTCGTGGCGTAAGACTCGCCGCCTGCGAGGCGGGCGTACGCTATAGCGGCCGCCTGGACCTAATGCTGGCCGAATTCGCGCCGGACACAGTCGTCGGCGGCGTTATGACGAAATCGACAACCGCTGGCGCGCCTGTGGATTGGAATCGGGTCGCCCTGGGTAACGGGGCGGCGCGCGCCCTGGTCGTGAACGCGGGCAACGCAAACGTATTTACGGGCAAACGCGGCAGAGAGGCGGTGGCGAAAACGGCAGCTGCTGTGTCCGACGCGATTGGGTGCGATTCTAACGACGTTTTCGTCTGCTCCACCGGCACAATCGGCGAGTACCTTTTGGAAGATAGGATTACCGCGAAGATCGGTGACCTTAAAACCACGCTTTCGGATACCGCATGGGAGCAAGCCGCCACCGCGATCATGACAACAGACACCTATGCAAAAGGTGCAATGAGAACCGCGGAGATCGACGGCACGACCGTGACGCTGGTTGGTATTGCCAAAGGCTCAGGAATGATCGCGCCCGATATGGCGACGATGCTGGCCTACGTTATGACAGATGCCGTTTTGTCACCGGACATCGCCCAGAATGTAATCGCGAATGGAGCGGATAAGAGCTTTAACGCCATCACCATCGACAGCGACACGTCGACCTCGGATACGTTGTTGCTGTTCGCGACGGGTCAGGCGGATCACGCTCCGGTCACTGAGTTTGGCGAGAAGCGGTTACGGGCTTTTGAAGAGGCCTTGGATGACTTGCTCATCGAGCTCGCGCATCAAGTTGTTAAGGACGGTGAAGGCGCACAAAAATTTATCGAGATTCGGGTTGCCGGTGCGGAAAGCGATGACACGGCGCGACGGATCGGTCTCGCCGTTGGCAATTCACCGCTGGTCAAAACCGCGATTGCCGGAGAGGACGCGAATTGGGGCCGGATCGTCATGGCCGTGGGAAAAGCAGGCGAGAAAGCAGATCGGGATAAATTAGCCATCGCCATTGGCGGCGTTCAAATTACTAAGGATGGGGAGCCGGTCCCCGGTTACGACGAGACTCCGGTAACCGCGCACATGCATGGCCGTGATATCGAAATAGACATTGATGTTGGGATCGGTGACGGACAGGCGACAGTGTGGACCTGTGACCTCACCCACGGCTACATCGACATTAACGCCGACTATCGCACGTGACGGATACCGACTCCGTTCGCGTGGTCACCGTGGTGGCCGCGGCACTCATTAGAGAAGACGGCGCAATTCTTCTGACACAACGCCCGGCAGGGAAATCCATGGCAGGGCTTTGGGAATTTCCCGGTGGTAAATTGGAAGCCGGAGAAACCCCGGAGCAGGCGTTAGTCCGTGAGCTGAAGGAAGAATTAGGGATATCTATTGATCCGACGGCGCTGAAGCCCCTGACTTTCGCGTCCCATAGCTACGAGTCCTTTCACCTGTTGATGCCCCTGTACATCTGTCGGCAGTGGACCGGATCCATTTCACCGCAGGAAGGCCAAGAAACGGCTTGGGTTAAGCCTGAACAGCTGGCGAGCTATCCGATGCCCCCGGCAGATTTGCCGCTTATCCCTCTTTTTCAGCAGGGCCTTTAACGGCGTTGCGTAGAGGCTAGGCCGTCCGTAAAGTACGATTATGCCCTCGGAACCCACCGCAGCCCTGATCGTTATCGGAAACGAAATTCTTTCGGGACGGACTCAGGACGCCAACATTCAGTTTCTTGCAACGGGCCTGGGCAAGCTCGGTATTCCTCTGCGAGAAGTCAGAGTTATTCCCGACATCGAAGATGAAATTGTGGCGGCCGTAAACACGCTACGCGCCGCCCATACCTACGTCTTCACGACCGGCGGAATTGGACCAACACATGATGACATCACCGCAGCGGCGGTCGCAAAAGCGTTCGGCGTGCCGCTAAAACGTCATCAACCGTCCGTCGATAAGATGAAAAAATTCTACAGTGCCCGCCTCAACGAAGCGCGCCTCAAAATGGCCGACCTACCGGACGGCGCGGAACCAATAGAAACTCGAGCAACCTCGGCACCAGGCATTCGGATCGAAAACGTCTTCGTGTTGGCGGGCGTTCCAAGTATTGCCCGCGCCATGTTTGATTCCGTTGCGCCGTCGTTGGCTCATGGGCCGCCGGTCTTATCTCGGTTCGTTGAGGCGCACCTTGGTGAAGGCGACATCGCCGATGCTTTGACTACCATTCAAAATGAGCACCCCGATGTTGACTTAGGAAGCTACCCGTTCTTTCGCGGCAAACGCATTGGCCTCAGCGTCGTCGCCAAAGGTACAGATGAGAAAAATATAGATGTGGTTGTCGAAAAAGTTGCCGCCGCAATTCGAAGCCTTAATCACGAACCCAGCATTGATCAGCAAACCGACGATTGATCGCTATCGCCCGGCATTGTTCTGAACCGTACCCCTACTTACGGTATCTACAGGCATAAATAGCAACGGGTATCCTTCAATGGTCAACGGCCTCAGAGCTAGCCTCCCTCTGATACCTGAAGAATAATTCAAGAATTGGCGTTGCGATCTGGACGCTCAACCGCTACCTAGACTGACGCAATGCCCGCCTGGCGGAATTGGTAGACGCAACGGACTTAAAATCCGTTGTCCGAAAGGGCGTGCCGGTTCGAGTCCGGCGGCGGGCACCACCTCTCTCAAACGAATGAAACGTGTCGCGGCATGAGTCAGACAAGGGGTGTTCCAACAGTCGATGCCCAGAATTTAGGCACCGATCTCCACGCATTCAGCAAAGCACTCGGCCAGGCCTGGACAGAAACCGGTTTCGTTGCCGTGACCAATCACGGCATAGACACGACGGTGATTGATAGCTGCATAAAAGTGTCGCGGGACTTCTTTGCCCTGCCCGACGTCGTCAAAATAAAGTATCGGGTGGTTGGCGGAGGTGGCCAGCGCGGCTACACACCGTTCGGCATTGAAACCGCCAAAGACGCAACGTTAGCGGATCAAAAAGAATTCTGGCATGTCGGGCGTGACACAAGCGGCGGCGTCTTATCCGAGAAGATGCCAGATAATATTTGGCCCGAGGAATGCCCACCCTTTAAAGAAGCCTGCCAGACTTTCTATGGCGCGATGGATCATCTCGGTCGACGCCTCTTGTCAGCGGTAGCCCTGTATCTCGACCAATCACCAGACCACTTCGAGTCCCGCGTATCCACCGGCAACAGCATTTTACGACTCCTGCACTACCCGCCGCCTGATATGAACAATGCTGGAGAACGTGCGGCCGCCCACGAGGACATCAATGTGATTACGTTATTGGTTGGCGCCGATCAGGCCGGACTTGAAATTCTAAACCGTGATGGCACATGGATCCCCGTCCACGCGGACGCGGACGCTATCGTTTGCAATGTCGGCGACATGCTGGAGCGCCTGACCAATCATGTTTTGCCGAGCACCACTCACCGTGTCGTTAGAGCTGATGGTGAGGGGGACGATTGCTCTCGCTATGCCGCGCCGTTCTTTCTGCACTTTGCCCCGGATGTGAAGATCGCGACACTACCAAATTGCATCACCGAGCAACGCCCCAACCGTTACCCAAGCGCAATAACCGCCCAGACTTTTCTTGAGCAAAGGCTGGCAGAGATCGGACTAACCTGACGTCGAGGGCGTGATGACGGATTACTGCCCTGACTTCCTCAGCGCGCGCGCACGTTCCAAAATCACATCAAGTTTCTCATGATCAACATCTTGCTGAAAGAGTCTGTCCATATACGCCAAGGCGGTCATGGGTGACTCCGCCCAGTGAATGTAGCGCCAGCCAGCCTCTGTCTTCCTAAACACAGCGCTAACCCGCACGTCTTCCCCAATTGGATCTTTGCCCCTCATTTTCATTTCGAAGTGCATATGCCACGCCGCAATAGCTAGGTCTTCGGCGATAAGCTTGACTGAGATGTCGTACATCTCTTCACGAATGCCTTCAACAACGGGGCTTGGGCGCGGAGGGTCTAGATAGGCTCGCAGTGGTTCCCAGCCAATGAACCAATCATCCTGCTCTTCTGCCAAATAGAAAGGCACCTCTTCAGCTGAATCCCACAGGCCTAAAACGGACGAAAAGTCCTGTGAGTTCCAGCGCTCAGCAGTCTCGTGAATGACCGCTTTGACCGCATCAATATCTTCATTCGCAGATGCGGGCGAGATTGAAGCCATCATTGCAAATACGAATGCAGTGACAAGAAAGGATTGAGTGATACGCGTCAAATATCTGCGCATTGGCTTTTCCTTCGAAGGAGGCGTGAGTTTCAAGTGGGCGATTTTCGGAGACAAGCCTGAACATCACCGAATGGTGATATCGCTCATTGCGTCTAGTTTAGCCTCTGCTCCAGAGCGCTTGTAATAGGGGTCATCAAGAGGCTCGCGGGCCGGGATATTGCCATCGCGTGGTCGACCTGGCTTTTCCCGTCCATTGCCGCGCCCCTCAACCAGAGAAATAATTTCTTCAGCATGAGTCTTCGGCACCACGACCACACCATCTTCATCGCCAAGAATGAGATCGCCTGGGTTGACGATGACGCCACCACAGATTGCGGGCGTGTTGATCCAACCTGGGTGATCTGTACCCCTTGAGAGCGAAACCGTGCCACGGCAGAACACAGGGATACCCTCGCGCTTGCGAATGACTTCAGCGGTCAAAACAAAGCCATCGGCGACGACACCGACCGCACCCATTTCCTTGAGGCCGTTGGCCATGCTCGCGCCGAGACACGCAGCATTTGCCTGTCCGCCGGCGTCAATCACAACCACATCCCCCGGCTTGACGTACTTGCCCACCAGTTGCGCCATATAGACATCATCAGTTTGTTCAGGTCGGACTGTAACCGCAGGGCCGCAAATTCGCCATTCACGTTCGAGCGGTTTGATCCCTGTATCCATGACATAGCGCGGGCCAACACGGCAGCCGACGATACAAAAATAAAGCTCCAGTGCACGTTCAATAAGAGCCGGATCAGGCCGCTCAAAATCAGTGACGATTTCATAAAAAGACATGATGGAGTCCCCCTTAATCCAAAACGGCGGTCGCGTGCGTTTCTAACATTGCGCCAGGAAGATAGAGACTGGCAACACCAACACCCGTTGCTGCCGGCATTGCCGCCCCAGCATCTTTGTAAATCTTCTCCCGCACCCAAGACGCTTTGCTTAGGGCCGGCGAGTTCGTCGTGAAATTAATCTCTCTCACCACATGACGGAGGTCCGCATCACATTTCGCCAACACGAACTGTAGGCGGTCATAAATGCAGCGTATTTGCGCCTCCATGTCGTTCTCGCCAACCAGATTAAAATCATCGTCGGCTGCCAATAGACCAGATAGGTGGAGGGTCTTCCCCGCCTTGACCGCATAACTCAGGCCAAATCGTTCCTCCAGCTTAGGAAATACAGAAATTACGTTTTCTAAGCGCGCCATGATGCGACTCCGCGATGCTTGAGTGGGCCCAAAGAGCTTATCAGTGATGGGGAATGAGTTCAGCCCGACAATTCTGCCGTCGCTTGAATCTCAAGCATGGCGCCCGGAAGGTACAGGGCAGAAACTTGAACAGCCGTCGCCACAGGAGGCGCCGCCCCCGCCGCTTTGTAGATTTCATCTCTAACGCCCGACGCTACTGCCAGGGCCTGCATATCTGTCGTAAAACT
>Ga0233433_10003073_pt1 | contig 13882 bp, 15 predicted proteins | sample SI_122_August201_5_FD_179868 | JGI IMG/M metagenome (GOLD analysis project Ga0233433, IMG submission 179868) | Seawater microbial communities from Saanich Inlet, British Columbia, Canada - SI_122_August2016_100_MG | ecosystem: Environmental > Aquatic > Marine > Inlet | place: Canada: British...
ACCAAGGCGCCGCCGGCGAAATTCGCCTCAGGTTCAGCCTTTCACCGCTGCCAGACGATGGCGGACAAGCCGCAGAAACAAAGATTGTGATCGAAGACAATGGAATTGGTCTGCCTGAAGACCGCGCCCGCTTGACCGAACCCTATGTGACAACGCGTGCAAAAGGTACCGGACTTGGCCTTGCCATCGTCCGCAAAATCATGGAGGACCATGATGGCAAGTTGGAGCTTGATAACGTGGCGGGAGGCGGCGCGCGGATAACGATGATTTTTCATAACTTCGAAGCCACCGATCAGCCCCCAAAAGCGGCCAGCGACGATGACGATGAGGCGGCCATCCACGCCACCATGTTGGGCGGCGAAAATAGGTGAATTCGGCAATGGCGCATGAAATTCTGATTGTCGATGATGAAGCCGATATCCGGATGTTGACGGCCGGCATTTTAGAAGATGAAGGGTTCCAAACCCGCGCTGCCGGCGGCAGTGATCAAGCCTTGGCCGAAATTGAAACGCGGCGTCCCAGTCTCGTTTTGCTGGATATTTGGCTGCAGGGCAGCGAGCTTGACGGGTTACAAATTCTGCAACGGATCAAAAGCGATCACCCGACAATTCCCATCTTAATGATGAGCGGCCACGGTACAATCGAGACGGCGGTGGCCACAATCAAACAAGGCGCCTACGATTTTATCGAAAAGCCGTTCAAGGCGGACCGGTTGCTTCTGCTCGTCGAACGATCCATCGAGGCGGCCCGGCTGCGCCGCGAAAACGAAGAGTTACGCCTCAGGGTCGGTACGGAAACCGATCTTATCGGCGATTCAAAAGCCATCCGCGATGTCCTACAACTCGTCGATCGGGCGGCGCAAACGAATAGCCGAATCTTGATTTCGGGGCCGTCCGGCGCCGGAAAAGAGGTCGTCGCCAGGTTGATACATGAACGTTCACAACGCGCTGAAGGTCCCTTTATTGTGGTCAACTGCGCGACCATGATGCCCGACCGCATGGAAATTGAACTTTTCGGCACCGAAGTTGCCAGGGACGACAGTGAAAACCGTCGTGTCGGCATCTTCGAAGCAGCCCACAACGGGACAATCTTGTTCGATGAAATATCCGACATGCCCACGGAAACCCAAGGAAAGATTGTCCGGGTATTACAAGAGCAGGTGTTCGAGCGGGTTGGCGGTTCGTCACGCGTTGAGGTTGATGTTCGGGTAATGGCAACTACGACGAAAAATCTTCCTGATGAAATTGTCGCCGCGCGCTTCCGCGAAGATCTATTCTACCGGCTGAATGTCGTGCCTATTTCGGTGCCGCCTTTGAATACCTTCCGCGAAGATATCCCGAAACTCGCCGAGCATTTCCTCACCAAAGCCTGTGAAACCGCTGGCCAACCCACCAGAAAATTTGGTCCGGACGCTATCGCGGCGTTGCAATGCCACGATTGGCCGGGCAACGTCCGCGAACTACGTAATGTTGTCGAACGATTGATGATTTTAGCGCCCGATGATCCGGAGACCTTGATATCTGCGGCATCGTTACCGAACGACGTGACAGGGCAGATTGGCACGAGTCAATCGACGGATCGCAGCGAAATCATGGCTATGCCACTGCGCGAGGCGCGCGAATCGTTTGAACGGGACTATTTATCGCAGCAGCTTGAGCGTTTCGAAGGTAATATTTCCAAAACCGCCGAATTTATCGGTATGGAACGGACCGCGCTGCATCGAAAACTGAAATCCTTGGATGTTCGCATTCCGGAAAAAGCCGGGACATAACCGATGGTCCAGGGAGAAGGCCAGAAACAAGGCCAGGAACAAGGTAAGTCATCATGAAAGTGATTGTGTGCGGCGCGGGGCAGGTGGGCTACAACATCGCGCGCCATTTGGCCTTGGAAAGCAATGATGTCACCGTCGTTGACCAGTCGCCCGAGCTGGTGCGACGGATCAACGACAATCTCGACGTCAACGGCATCGTCGGACAAGCGTCGCACCCTGCGGTTCTCGATCAAGCGGGTGCGCGGGACTCGGACATGTTGATCGCCGTCACCGCGACAGACGAGGTCAATATGGTGGCCTGTCAGGTGGCTCATTCAATTTTCGAAGTGCCGACGAAAATCGCCCGCATCCGCGAACAAGGGTACTTGTCACCCCTGTGGGCCAATTTGTTTTTTCGCGATAACATGCCCATCGACGTGATTATTTCGCCGGAAATCGAAGTGGCACGTGCGGTAACACGGCGTTTGCAAGTGCCGGGCGCGTTCGAAATGATTCCCTTGGTCGAAGACAAAGTGAAGCTTATCGGCGTGCGCTGTGATGACGATTGCCCACTGGTCAACACACCGCTCCGCCAGCTCACCCAACTGTTCCCCGACCTCAGCATCGTGATCATCGGATTGATGCGTGATGGCCAACCTATCGTGCCGACCTCCGAAGACCAGATGCTGCCCGGCGACGAAGTGTATTTCGTCGTTGATAGCGAACAGGTCGGCCGAGCTATGGCGGCCTTCGGTCATGAAGAAACCGAGGCCAGGCGACTGTTGATCTTCGGTGGCGGCAACATCGGCTTTTTCCTGGCCCAGGAAATTGAGCGCGAACATCATTGGGTACGGACGAAAATCATCGAATCAGACCGGGAACGCGCCGAATCCATTGCCGGTAAACTGGAAAAGACCATGGTCATCCAGGGCAACGTGCTCGATTCGGAAATCCTCGAAGAAGCCGGCGTGGCAACAACTGAAACCGTCGTCGCCGTCACCAACGACGATGAAACCAACATCTTGGCATCGCTGTTGGCGAAACGTTACGGTTGCCAGCGCGCAATCACCCTGATCAACAAGGGGACCTACGAAAATCTTATCAATTCGCTGGAAATCGACGTCACGGTCAGCCCCCGCAACATTACCGTCTCGACCATCCTCCAGCATATCCGTCGCGGTCGCATCCATTCGGTGCACACGCTGCGCGAAGGCTTTGGTGAATTGATCGAGGCCGAAGCGTTGGAGACATCTGAACTGGTCGGAAGACCGCTAAAAGAAGTCAACTTGCCGAGCGGTGTTCTTTTGGGCGCGATTGTCCGGGACGGCCAAATGATTTGTCCAGGCGGGTCCACCGTCGTCGAGCCACATGACCGGATTGTGCTGTTTGCCGCCGCCGAAGTGATCCGCAAGGTCGAAAAAATGTTCTCCGTACAATTGGAATATTTCTAGAAGGATTGGCGATGTCACGCATTGCATATGTTAACGGCCAGTACGTGCCGCTGCGCGAGGCTGCGGTCCATATTGAGGATCGCGGCTATCAATTCGCCGATGGTGTCTACGAGGTTTTCGCCGTCCTCGGCGGCAAATTGATCGGCGAGCAGGGCCACCTTGACCGCCTGGGACACTCATTGAACGAACTCCACATGGCCTGGCCCATGGGCCGCCCGGCGATGATGGTGGCGGTCAAAGAAACCGTGCGCCGTAATCATGTCCTGAACGGTATGGTCTATTTGCAGATCACCCGCGGTGTCGCGCCGCGCTTGCACGCATTCCCGACAGACGCGGAAAGCACCCTGATCATCAATGCCAAAAAGCTGACGCCGCCGAACAAGGAGACGCTCAGCGAAGGCGTTGAGGTCATCACCATTCCCGATATCCGCTGGCAGCGTCGTGACATCAAATCAATTTCCTTGCTGCCGAACGTGTTGGGCAACCAACAGGCGAAGGAAGCCGGCGCCTATGAGGCCTGGCAGATCGATGATGAAGGCATGATTACCGAAGGCACATTGGCCAATGCCTGGATCGTCACCGAAGACGGAGAATTGATCACCCGTAACATCGGCATGGATATATTGAACGGCATTACCCGCCTAACCATCCTTGAGGCTGCGGAAGCCGCCGGCATCAAGGTCACACAGCGGGCATATTCAAAGGACGAAGCCCTGGCGGCGCGGGAAGCGTTTCTTTCCAGTTCCACCTCACACGTCAAAGCCGTGACCCGTATTGACGGGCAATCCATCGGCAATGGCCATGCCGGCGAATTGACTTTGAGCATTCTCGATCACTACATGGATTACATTGAAAGCCATGGTGGCCCCCGCAAGACGGACATATGGAAATGACGCCCCGCATAGACGGACCGCCGCCGACACCGCAGGCCATCATCTTTGATTGGGACAACACCCTGGTCGATACTTGGCCGGCTATCCGGGACGCGCTGAACACCACATTGACGGCCTATGGTAAAGAGCCATGGACTATGACGGAGGTTCGCCAACGGGTTGCTAAATCCATGCGCGACAGATTTCCGGCGCTGTTCGGCGACGTCTGGGAGGAAGCCAGCGACTTTTTCTACAAGCGCTATGATGAAATCCACAAAATCAAATTGGAGCCCACCGCCGGCGCCGAAAAAATGCTGGCCACCTTGGCACGATCGGGCCTCTATCTGGCGCTCGTCAGCAACAAACGTGGTGATTTCCTGCGTTCAGAGGCCGAGCACCTGGGTTGGGGGGGCTATTTCAATGCCATGGTCGGGGCCAACGACGCAGCCCGGGACAAACCAGCGCCAGACCCGGTGATCATGGCCACCCAACCCGGCAGTATCACGCCCGGCCCCGCCGTCTGGTTTGTCGGCGATGCCAACATCGACCTCGAATGTGCCGCCAACAGCGGGTGCACGGGTATTCTTGTCGGCGAAGGCTATACCGATATCACCTATCCGCATCACCATTTCACCGACTGCATGGCGCTTTGCAAGTTCATCGATAAACTGTAAGCTCATGTTTCGGATCGAAAGTCCGGCGCTTCGGCGCTCGCAATGGGTGGGAAAACCTCAAAAAACTATAATTGTGGGAGGCACCCCGGTCATCACCCAGACCGAGGGTAAAAAAACAGAGGGTACTAAAATGTCCCCGGAAAAATCGCGGAACGTGCAGGATGTCTTTCTGAATCATATCAGAAAGAACAAAACACCCGTGACGGTGTTCCTTGTGAATGGGGTCAAACTCCAAGGGATTGTCACGTGGTTCGACAACTTTTCAGTGTTGTTACGACGCGACGGGCATACCCAGCTTGTCTACAAGCACGCCATCTCGACGGTCATGCCGTCGGTGCCTGTTCAGTTGTTCGAGCCTGAGAAAGCCGACGATGGAGACAGCGACGCTGCTTAAGCCGTTTTCCGCTCAACAGATCCGGCCCGCGACGTGACGCAAATGGACGGGTTTGATCGGGCGGCAACGCGATGCATTATTCTTCGTCCGCGCGTCCGTGGCGTCGCGGCTGAGGGACGTTCGGATTCCGCAAACCTTGATGAAATTACCGGCCTCGCGGCGGCGATTGAACTCGATATCGTCCATGCCGAGGTCATCACCGTCCAAAAACCCAAACCTGGCACATACATGGGCCGCGGCACGGTGGAGCGCTTCAGTAGCCTGATAGATGATTTGCGCCACGCCCACGAAAATTTGGACGTCGTCATCGTTGATTGTGCTTTGGGGCCTATTCAACAGCGCAACCTGGAGCAGGCCTGGGACTGCAAAGTCATCGACCGCACCGGGTTGATTTTGGAAATTTTTGGCGCCCGAGCGCGCACTCGAGAAGGCCGTTTGCAGGTCGAACTGGCGGCGCTCACCTACCAACGCAGCCGGCTGGTCCGCAGTTGGACCCACCTTGAACGCCAACGCGGGGGGGCAGGGTTCATGGGCGGACCGGGTGAGCGCCAAATCGAATTGGATCGCCGGCTCATTGATCAGCGCATCGACCGGATCAAACGGGACCTCAAGGAAGTCCGGCGAACCCGCGGCCTTCACCGAGACGCACGGAAACGGGTCCCGTACCCAGTAATCGCACTGGTCGGCTATACGAACGCCGGCAAATCTACGCTTTTCAACCTGATGACCGATTCTGATGTCGTCGCCAAGGACCAGTTGTTCGCCACCCTCGATCCAACCATGCGGGCGATAAAACTACCCGGCGGCATGGATGCGATTTTGTCCGATACGGTGGGCTTTGTATCCAATCTGCCGCATGAATTGGTCGATGCGTTTCATGCTACGCTGGAAGAGGTCAATGAAGCCGATTTAATTGTTCATGTACGCGATATCGCGCATGCCGACACGGCGCGTCAAAAATCGGATGTCATGTCGGTTCTCTCGGAAATTGGAATCGGCGACACGACGCGCCATGGCATGGTTGATGTCTTGAACAAAATTGACCTGCTGGACGCGGGTGGCCGCCAAACCTTGGAAAACCAAGTTCGCCGTGGCAATGCTGATGAAGTGCCCATTTCGGCGGTCTCGGGCGAGGGATGCGATCATTTACGTGATGTTTTCGCCGAACGCCTCAGCGCGGACTTCAAGACGCTAGATCTGCGCATCGATCCCGCCGATGGCGAACGCCTGGCATGGCTTTATCAGCACGGTAACGTCGTTAATCGCGAGGACCGCGACGACGCCATCGAAATTCGCGTCCGCCTGTCCCCTGCGGAAGCCGCTTGCTATCAACAGCGGACCGGTTGAGCCGCGCCAACGCCCGTTGATCTTCTATTCATATTCTACTAGTAGAATATGATCTTTGGATGGTGAATAGGAACTTGCCATGGCGACTGCGAAACATCAGAAGAAATGGCGCGACAAACACCGCTTGGTGAAATCGCAACTCAACGTTATGGCACGCAGCAGCGTCCATGAGAATCTGAATGACTTTTCGGACAGTTTTCAACTGCGCGGCAAGGGCGAGGCCGTATCATTTTGCGCATTTGTAACCCGCGCACTCATTCAACGCGCTGATTTCAGCACCGAGGCGGCGCGGATGCTGGACGATTTCATCGCCGCCTATCACCGCGACCGTGACCTGCATCAAAACTAATTTTCCGCCGCGCACTCGCCAAGCCGGCCCGGGCGGTCCATTATCCGCTGATGATTACTGATCCTGAAGCCGTTGGAAAATTGATCCGCGAGGTGACCGCCGCGGAAATCCTGCCGCGCTTTCGCAATTTGACCGCCGATGAAATATCCAAAAAAAGCGCCGGCGATGTCGTCACCGTCGCCGATATCGCCGCCGAAGCAGCGCTGGCCGCGGGACTTTCAGAGATAATGCCGGGTGCCCACATCGTTGGTGAGGAAGCCGCAGAAAATTCGCCAGAAAGCTTGAATGTGCTCGCCGGTGACGATCCCGTTTGGATTATCGACCCGGTCGACGGCACCCAGAATTTCGCCGACGGCAAGGACTGCTTCGCCGTCATCGTCGCCTGGGTTGAGGGCGGTCTGACGACGGCGGGCTGGATTTATGAGCCGGTCAGCGATGCCATGGTTTGGGCGGGCAAGGGTAGGGGCACCTGGATCGACGGCAAACAGGTGAAGTATGCCGATGCCGGACCGATCAATACGCTTAGGGGGTCGCTAAAAGATCACATCGCCGAGCGGATGCGCCGCAAACATGGCGCCGACAAATCCAATTTACCGGTGGACATCGTGCGCTACCGATGCGTTGGTGCCGAATACGCCGATTTGGCACGCTGCAACCTGCATTTCGCGCGCTACGGTGGACGCCTGAAACCATGGGATCACGCCGCCGGCGTGCTGATACACGATGAGGCCGGCGGTTTCAGCGCGGTTTGCGAAACCCAAAAACCCTATCAGGTGACGCCCGATCTCGAGCAGCAGACCTTGCTGATGGCCCCCTCTGATGACAGCTGGCGCCAGCTAAACAACTTGCTCGCTTAGCAAATTTTAGTCACCAAATCGGAGAACGCAGGCATGACGGCCAGAGAGGATTTGCGCAAGACCGGCGCGGAAATTCGGCAGCAGCTGGGCATTGCCGATCGCACAGGCCCGGAGCTGGCACCGGGGTTCTCGAATCTGACGGATGAGTTGGTCTTCGGTCGGATCTGGTCGCGCCCCGGCCTGGCGCTGGAAGACAGAATGTTAGCGACACTCGCGGCGCTGACGTCCAAACAATACCTGCCACAGTTGGCTAAATTTGTAGCTGCCGCACTGCACATCGGGTTCGAATCACGCCTGATACAGGAAGTGATGCTCCATTGCGCCATGTATGCCGGCGTGCCCACCGCGGTGAACTCGCTTGATGTCGTCCGCGGCGTCCTTGCCGAAATGAACATTGCGCAACCCGAGGCCGAGTTGGAAGAGGCCGATCTCAATGAACTTCTGACAATGGGCCAAGGCATGATGCGGGCGCTGCATGGCGAACGTGCCGAAAGCGGCTACGCGGCGCCAGCGGCGGCGGCCAGCGGACTTTATGGCTCAGCTATTGATTATCTGTACGGTGAAATTTGGAACCGGCCCGGCATCACCCATCGCCAAAGGATGATCTGTTCGATTGCCGCCTTCAGTGCGTTGCAGTTGGAATCCCAGCAGAGAAAGTTCTTACCCTCAGCGCTGAACGTTGATCTGTCCAGGGCCGAGATCCTTGAGGTCATCATCCAGACCGGCCCGTACACCGGCTTTCCACAAGCCTTCAATGCGCTCGCCGTCGCCGAAGAAGTCTTGCCCTGAAAAGTATCCCATTCACACCAACGTGAAAATCTTTGCGAAGACACGGTAGGTTCTGGTGCTCAATACTGAGCGCATGCCAGTCTGACGCGACGGAACATCCGGCGTGGCCACTGTTCATGGGAGACATCAACAACAATGAAACGCCAAAAACGTAAAGCTCAACGCACCAACAAAAAAAGCAATCCCGTGGCGACAACCGCCACCACGGCCGAGGCCGAGGCAACCCCGACACGGCGAGGTTTCCTCAAGAAAGCACGCAATGGCGCGATAGCAACATTCGTTGTCGGCACCGGCGGCTGGTTCGCGATTAAGGACGTCCGCGCGACCATGTGCGAACACGACCTTTCGAAAATCGGCAATGGCCTGCCAGCCGTTGTCCAAATTCATGACCCGCAATGCCCCCGTTGCGTGGCCCTGCAACGCGAAGCCCGTGATGCCATGTGCGAATTGGATTCCGACAAGCTACAGTTCCTTGTCGCCAACATCCGAAGCGAAGAGGGACGAAAATTGGCCGCCGCGCACGGCGTCGGCAACGTCACGCTATTGTTGTTTGACGCCAAGGGTCGCCGGCGCGATATCGTCGCGGGTCCGAACGAAAGCGACTACCTGACGAAAGTATTCCAGCGCCACCTAGCGCGTTTCGGCAACAGCTGAGCGCACAATTTCCGGCCATCTCTGACCGCTTGCGACATCGTAAAGAGCCGCTAGACTTCACCTGATCAAGGAAAGCTCGGCTCTGCCATGACCCATTATGATACTTACGGCGCCTATAAAGCCTATGCGACGCCCACCATCGGGCCCAAGCATATCCGGCGTCTGGACGCGGAAATTTGGGCGCCTGGCGAATGCCGGACCGACATGTCGTTTTTGGAAATAGGCTGTGGTACCGGTTTATTCCTGGGTTATTTGGGTGCCAAAGGCGTCGAAATCTATATCGGCATCGATTTTGACCCCGCCTTGACTGAAATTGTCCCCGAAACCGTGCGGGCGCATTTTCATGTCGCCGACGTCTGGGAATTTGCTGAGGCCGAGATTACCAACGGAACGCGCTACGACCGAATTATGATGTTCGATGTCTTGGAACATTTTGATGCCGCTGACGGCTGCCGATTGTTACAGAAACTCAAAGACTTGTTAGCGCCCAATGGTCAGATACACGTGAAGGTCCCCAATGCCGGCTCACCTTGGGGCCAACAGTTCCAGTACGGCGACCTCACCCACAAGACCGCCTATACCCCCGAAAGCATGCGCCAGCAGGCCTATGCGGCGGGTTATGCATGTCGCGATATCTATGCGCAACAACTCGGCAGCCCACCACGCCGGCGTTGGGAGGCCATGGTGCATTGGGTTCTTGATCGCGTATTGACCAGCCCGCCGGACATCTGGGCCGGTAATTTCTACGCAGTATTGGCGCCGGAGACGGAAAACACTTAGTCCCGATGCCATGTCTAGGAAAACTACGCCGGGCACGGAATTCTACGCCATGGCCTTCAGTACCTTTGACGGCTGCGGCGCGACTTTGAGAAACTAGGGAGAACTAAAGACTATGACCAAAACAGCATTCATCGGCCTCGGTGTGATGGGCTATCCCATGGCTGGCCACATGGCCGCCAATGGCCACGACGTAACCGTTTACAACCGCACGGCTGCGAAAGCCGAGAAATGGGCCGCGGAGCATGGTGGCAGCCACGCCGCAACGCCCCGCGAAGCGGCACAAGGCGCGGATGTAGTCTGCAGCTGCGTCGGCAATGATGATGACTTGCGCAGCGTCGTTTACGGCGATGACGGCATTCTGGCTGGCATGAAGGATGGCGCGATCTTCGTTGATCACACGACGGCGTCGGCCGACGTGGCACGCGAAGTTGCCGAAGCTGCGGCCGGGAAGGGCATTCGCTTTATCGATGGTCCCGTATCAGGCGGCCAGGCGGGTGCCGAAAACGGTAAGCTGACGGTCATGTGCGGGGGCGAGCAGGGGCCTTTCGACGAAGCCCAACCGGTGATGGATTGCTACGCCCAGGCGGTGACACTGTTGGGCCCCGTCGGTAGTGGGCAGCTTTGCAAGATGGTCAATCAAATCTGCATTGCCGGCCTTGTCCAAGGTTTGTCGGAAGGCATCAACTTCGGCACCAAGGCCGGCCTCGACATGACCAAGGTGATCGACGTGATATCGAAGGGCGCGGCGCAGTCGTGGCAGATGGAAAACCGCGCGGCGACGATGATCGATGACGAATTCGAGTTCGGCTTTGCCGTCGATTGGATGCGCAAGGATTTGGGCATCTGCTTCCAGGAAGCCAAGAGCAACGGTGCCCGGCTGCCGGTGGCAGCTTTGGTTGATCAGTTTTATGCCGGTGTTCAGGCAAAAGGCGGCAACCGCTGGGATACGTCGAGCCTGCTCAGATTACTCAGCCAGGACTGACCGACGTAAAATTCAAGAATGTGGCCGGGAACCCAGGTTTCCGGCCCTTTCTATTTGGCCAGCGTGGATTCTACCGAAGCGCCAGAATGAGGCTTGGGGTCGGCGCGAAGATGTTCTTGATCTTCCAAGGTATAGGTCTTGAAACCAGGCCCGCGCTTGCGGTTCTTCGCCACCTTGGTCGCATTGCTGGCGATCATCGGCAAATCGGTGATCACACGGATTTCGCCGTTCGTGCCACCAAGGCCGATCTCGGCAAGCTTGTTGCGGGTATCCTTTTTAAGCGACCGGCCCTGCATGCCGACCCGGCCTGTCTTTCGATTATAGGACATGCCCAAGATATATTCGTTTCGGCGCAGGAAAATGACGGTTTTGGATTTCAGGATATCGCCCTCGCGCTCCCAATGGACGCGAAAATAGCCTTTGCGGTGATAGGCGAAGTCGGATGCATTCGCATCAGTCGCGAAATCCTTGCGGATCTTCTCGATTTCTTCCTTTTCTTTGGTCAGGTCGATCTTGTTGCGCCGAATGCCGTCGTAAAGTTCCACCTTGGCCAAATAGCCATCAAAAATGAATTTGTAGTAGCCCTGGCGAGTAATCTCGATCTCGGCGTCGTAGCGCATCGGCATGTAGCAGCCGCCGAGCACGATAAACATGAAGGTTAGGGCCGCAAACTGCCTGAAACCGGGAATTTTCGGAAATGTCATGCCTGTCCGCCGTCTGGTTCTTATGGTCCGCTCATCATAGCTATCTCTGTTGAGTACCGCGAGCCCCCTGATCGGTTCATTTTTATTTATTCTGCGGCCTCGCGTTCGGCCTGTTTGACGGCGTCCCAGGCGGCTTCCATATCATTCAGGGACGTATCCTTCAGGGCAATCCCCGCATCGGTGAACATGCTCTCCATGGTCCGAAAGCGTTTCTCGAACTTCTCATTGCCTAGGCGCAGCGCGGTTTCAGGGTCAATGCCCCACTTCCTGGCTAAATTGGCGCAGGCGAACATCAAATCGCCGATTTCCTCACCCATCCGCGCTTCATCAACGCCGCCGGGTGCCGCAACTTCGGCCTCAACCTCGGCAATCTCTTCCTTGATCTTGTCCAACACGTCTTCGGCCTTATCCCAATCAAAACCCACACGCGCCGCGCGCTTTTGCAGCTTTTCGGCGCGCGTCAGGGCGGGAAGCGCGACCGGCACATCGGCCAGCGCGCTCAAGTCCGCGTCTTTCTGGCGTTCCTTGGCTTTGATATCCTCCCACGCCTGGGTTTGCGCTTCCGCCGTGCGCACACCTGCGTCGCCAAAAACATGCGGGTGACGCCGGACCATCTTGTCGGACACCGCTTTGGCGACGTCCTCATAGCCGAAATGCCCGGCCTCATGGGCCATTTGCGCATGAAACACCACCTGGAACAGCAAATCGCCGAGCTCGTTCTTCAGGCCCTCCATGTCGCCCTTTGAGATCGCATCGGCAACCTCGTAGGCTTCTTCGATGGTGTAGGGCGCAATGGAGGCGAAATCCTGCTCCACATCCCACGGGCAGCCGCCATCGGGATTACGCAGCTTGGCCATGATCTCAAGCAGCTTATCGGTGTTGTCACTCATGCGGGCAGGGGCTTTCGGGCTGGAGGTGGGCGCGGGCGTTGATGCCTGTTTTAAACCTAGCGCGATACTGAAAAGGCGGGAAGGACAAATGCGTCAAATACACATGATCGTAATCTACTAGTAGATTAATTTTTATTATTTCCATTATTCTCGAAATAACCGTGGCGGCAAGTGACAGTCGTGCTATATCTATTCTCAACACATCAATGCTCGGAGACTTAACCCATGCGCGTCCAATTGGCCCTCAATGTCCGCGATATCGATGAAGCCGTGGCGTATTACACCAAGCTGTTTGGTGTCGAGCCCCACAAACGGCGTCCCGGATACGCCAATTTCGCCATCGACGCGCCACCATTGAAACTCGTCCTATTCGAAGACAAGGACGCCACCGAGCGCCTCAATCACTTAGGCGTTGAGATGTTCGACCACGACGACGTCATGGCTGCCGGCGACCACCTGGAAACTCAGAGGGCATCCTGACCCAACGCGAACACGGCACGGTTTGCTGCCACGCCGAACAAGACAAAGCCTGGTCCCGCGGCGACCCGCAAGGCATGCGCTGGGAATGGTACCGGATCACCGACGACGAACCGGACAAAGACGACGGCAGGTGGGTGACGGAAACCATCGAGAAAGGTGAGACGGCGCCGAAGGGGTGTTGCGACTAAACCATTTCCAAAATTCATTGAAACAAGGTTTAGCAGAGCACTTGCACGAATTCTCCATATCCTAAAAATCGCATAATATATATTATGTAAAATTATATGTTATATCTACAAAACAATAACTTACATTTACCGTATTCGATACTATCGAGGCTGTAAAATTGGCCAGAGAACGCGGAAATGCGAGCGCGGGCGTCCCTGCCCGGCGGATGGCGTTATCAAAGTTTCAGAGTAAATCGGAATCGAAATTGCCGACGAAATTGCCGACGAAATCGAAATTCCAGCGAACGCGTAAATCGTTCAAATTGAAAAATCGGCGGCGCCGCAATCGATCAGTCGGGGATATCGACAATCATCCCGTCAAAGGCCGCTTCGACCCCTTTCGGCAAAATTTTCGATAATGCATCGAAATCGAGGTCGGGACCAAGATGCGTGAGGATGGCGCGTTCGGGCTTGATCCGCTCAATCCATCCCAGTGCCTTTTCGACATGCACGTGCGTCACATGCGGCCGATCGGTGAAGCATCCGACAATCCAGGTATGGATGCCGGCCAAAGCGTCAAACCCTTCTTCCGGCAAATTCACCAAATCGGTCGAATAGCCGAAATTGCCGATCCGATACCCAAAAGTGCGGGTATGGCCGTGATCTTGGTCAAAGACGCTCATGGCGACGCCCGAAACGTTAAAATCATCTCCCGAATTAACCTCATGGGGAATCAAGACCG
>Ga0233433_10003086_pt1 | contig 13832 bp, 12 predicted proteins | sample SI_122_August201_5_FD_179868 | JGI IMG/M metagenome (GOLD analysis project Ga0233433, IMG submission 179868) | Seawater microbial communities from Saanich Inlet, British Columbia, Canada - SI_122_August2016_100_MG | ecosystem: Environmental > Aquatic > Marine > Inlet | place: Canada: British...
GTTCCCCCAGGGATTCCATCCCAATCTGGCCAGCCATGTGGTCTTGTCGCTGATCAACGGCATGACCCGGCGGCCCTTCACCGTCTACGACGCGGACTGGAAACTCATCTGCATGCTGTGCGAGACCCTGCCCTCGCGCGCGGCCGGCACCATCCGTGACTGGACCACACCCGAAGGCGAACCCGGGCTGGAGGTCGATTACACGATCCGCGCCGGTGCGACCTGGGGCGACGGGACGCCGGTCTCCACCGAAGACGTGAAGTTCACCTGGGCGATCGGGCGCGACGAGACCGCAGGTATCAACAACCAGGAACTCTACCGGCGGATGGAGAAGATCGTGGCGCACGATGCGCAACGCTTCACCATCTTCTGGAACAAGCGCACCTGCAACGCCGAGGCGATCAACGATTTCGAGCTCGTCCCGGCCCATCTGGAGGCCGCAGCGGCGCGCGATCCCGCCGCCTACCGCACCCGCAATGCCTACGACACAGACCCGACCCGGGCCGGGCTCTATTTCGGGCCCTACCGCATCGCCCGGGTCGAGCCCGGCGCCACAATCACCCTCGAGCCCAACCCCACATGGTGGGGCAAGAAACCGGCGTTCAAGCGCATCACCGTGCGCACGATCGAGAACACGGCGGCACTGGAAGCGAATTTGCTGTCGGGCGAGATCGACTACATCGCCGGCGAGGACGGCATTTCTCTGGATCAGGCGATCGCGTTCGAGAAGCGCCATGGCGACCGCTTCAACGTGGTCTTCAAGCCCGGCCTGTTCTACGAACATGTGGATCTGCGGCTCGACAATCCCCTTCTCGAAGACAGGCGGGTCCGCCGCGCGCTCCTGCACGCCATCGATCGCCGCGCGATCAGCGAGCGCCTGTTCGAGGGCAAACAACCGGTCGCCGACACCTTCGTGCACCCGCTCGACGCCGTGCACACTGACGATGTTCGCAAATATGCGTTCGACCCGGACGCGGCCCGCACCATGCTCGACGCGGCGGGCTGGACCGATATCCGCAAGGGCATCCGCCACAACGCGGCCGGTGAGCCGCTGCGCATCGAGATCATGACCACCGCCGGCAACCGGGTGCGCGAGCTGGTCGAACAGGTCATCCAGTCGAACCTGCGCGAGGTCGGCGTCGACCTGCGCATCCGCAATCAGCCCGCCCGGGTGCTCTTCGGCCAGACCATCCGCCAGCGCGAATTCTCCGCGATGGCCATGTTCGCCTGGTTCTCGACACCTGAGAACATCCCGCGCACGACCATGCACTCCTCCATGATCCCGACCGCCGACAATGGCTGGTCGGGCCAGAACTACCCCGGGTTCGCCAACCCCGTGATGGACGAGGCGATCGATCGGGTCGAGGTGGAATGCGGGGCCGAGGCACAGAAACGCCACTGGACGACGATCCAGCAGACCTATGCAGACGAACTGCCCGTGCTGCCGCTGTATTTCCGCGCCAACGCGTTCGTCATGCCCCAATGGCTCAACGGCGTGACACCGACCGGCCATCAGTATCCGAGTACGCTCTGGATCGAGAACTGGACGGCGCAGTGAGCCGGCAATCACCACCATGCGTCATGCCCGGACTTGATCCGGGCATCCATGTCGCGACCCCGCACAAACCCATGATGGGTCCTTGTTAGCCTTCCTGATCCGGCGTCTGTTCGGCATGGCCGTCGTGCTGGCGGTCATGTCGTTCGTCGTCTTCATGCTGATCGGGCTGATGCCCGGCGACCCCATCGACATCATGATCGCGTCGAACCCCGATCTCACCCCGGCGGACGGCGAGCGCCTCAAACGCCTGCACGGGCTCGATCTGCCCCTGTGGGAACGCTACGCCAACTGGCTGGGCGGCGTGTTCACCGGCGATCTGGGTTTCTCGCGCACCTACAACCGCCCCGTCCTGGAGATCCTGCTGCCCCGGCTGGGCAACACCGTGATTCTGCTCGGGCTGAGCTCGATCGTCGCCATCCTCGTCGCCATCCCCCTGGGCGTGATCGCCGCGACCCGCCCCCAATCGAAGCTCGACGGGGCGATCAACCTGTTCTGCTTCGCGGGCATCTCGGTGCCGCCCTTCTGGCTGGCACTTCTGTTCATCATGATCTTCGCCGTAGCACTCGGCTGGCTGCCGGCCGGCGGCATGGGGGCGGCCGACGCCGGCTTCTTCGCACGGCTGGAGTTTCTGGTCCTGCCGGTTGTCACCCTGACCATCGCCAGCCTGGCCGGCTACACCCGGTTCGCCCGCGCCGCCATGATCGAGGTGCTGCGCCAGGATTACATCCGCACCGCGCGCGCCAAGGGCCTCGGGCCCCGGCGGACCGTGTTCGGCCACGGGCTGCGCAACGCGATGCTGCCGCTGACCACGATCATCGCGCTCGACTTCGGAACGCTCTTCTCGGGCGCGCTGATCACCGAAACAATGTTCGGCTATCTCGGCATGGGAAAGCTGATCTACGATTCCATTCTCGGCAACGACTTCAACCTGGCGCTTGTCGGGCTGCTGCTGGCGACCCTCGTTGTGCTGATCGGCAACTTCCTGGCCGACATCGCCTACGCCGCCCTCGACCCCCGCATCAGCTTCCGGGCGCTGGAGGCGGCATGACGATGGCCGCCGACCTAACAAACGAGGCGGCATGACGATGGCCGCCGACCTAACAAACGAGGCGGCATGACGATGGCCGCCGACACCCAGGGCGGGACATCCGCCGGGCGTTCAATGTTCTGGCAGCGGTTCCGGCGCAATCGCCCGGCGATGCTGAGCGCCGCCGCGCTGGTCCTGATCGCGCTGGCCGCCCTGCTCGCACCGGCCTTCGAGGCGGTCCTCGGCGTCGATGCCACCCGGGTCGATCTGTTCAACCAGTACGCCGCCCCTGATGGCAGCCACTGGCTCGGCACCGACGAGGCCGGGCGCGACGTGCTGGTGCGCCTGCTCTATGGCGGACGCATCTCCTTGCTGGTGGGTCTGGTGGCGGCGCTGGGCGCAGCCACGATCGGCACGGCGGTCGGACTGCTCGCCGGCTACTACGGCGGACGCCTGGACACGCTCCTGATGCGCAGCACCGATGGATTCATCGCCCTGCCCCTGCTGCCGCTGCTGATCATCCTGGCGGCGGTAGATCTGGCCAAAGTGGGCGTGCCCCCGGACATCGCCAATTCGGAATTGGCGAGCCTCTACCGGATCATCTTCATCATCGCGCTGGTCGGCTGGACCACGGTCGCCCGCCTTGTGCGGGCGGGCACCTTGTCTGTTCGAACGCGCGAGTTTGTCCGCGCGGCCGAGGCCATGGGCGCGCGGCCGGCCACAATCATGCTGCGCCACATCCTGCCGAACATCGTCTCGCCCATCATCGTCGCGACCACGCTTTCGATCGGCACGGTGATTCTGCTGGAATCGGTGCTGAGTTTCCTGGGGCTCGGCATCCAGCCGCCCATCCCGAGCTGGGGCAACATGCTGACCAACGCCCAGGAGCTGGCCACCCGCGCGCCCGCGCTGGCCGTCTGGCCGGGCGTGGTCATCTTCGTCACCGTGATGGCGTTCAACTTCCTGGGCGACGGGCTGCAGGACGCCCTCGACCCCCGGGCGACGCGGCGATAGGCGGGGTCTCACCCGCGCCTTAAGGTCAAGCCCGTGAGGCCCGGTAGGCCGCCGGTGTTACTCCCACATCCTTCTTGAAAACCCGGGCGAAGGCGGCCTCGGACACATAGCCTGCCAGTTCGGCGGCTTCGACCGTGCTGACCTGGCCTTCGGCCAACGCCTCGCGTGCCAGTTGCACCCGCCAGCTCGTCAGATACTGCATCGGCGTGACCCCCATCTTTTGCGCGAAGCGCTGTGCAAAGCCGGTGCGGGACAAGCCCGCCTCCCGCGCCAGGCTCTCCACTGTCCAGGCGACGGCGGGCTGTTTGTGAAAGGCCGTCAGCGCGCGGCCAATATGCGGATCGGCGAAACCCGAGAGGCCGACCCGCTCGGCCGCCTGGCTTTCGATAAACGTCCGGAGCGCCTGCGCGAAGATCACCTCCGACATCTTCAGGGCGATGAGGTCGGCCCCCATCCGGTCTTGTCCCGCCTCTTCACCGATGGCCCGCAGCGTCGCCTCCATCCATGAGGCCGAGGATTCGCCGTAGTTTCGGATGTGGATATAGGGCGGGAGCCGCTCGAAGATCGCGTGCCGCGCATCGGACGCAAACGAGATGTGGCCGCAGATGAGCTGGGTCGGCCGGTCGTCCGAAGAATCGCCGCCATAAACGAGTACGCCGTCCCCGTCATAGCCCGACTCTTCTATGACGCGATCGAGATGCAGGATCGCGTCATCCTCGGTCGCGGCGCAATACAGGCTATGGCCCGCACCATGGGGAATGATCACGAGGTCCCCCTGGGCCAGCGACACAACGTCCGGTGCGCCCGCAACCCGCACGAGACATTCACCGCGGGCCGCATAGTGAAACCGCGCGACATTCTCGAACGGCGGCACTTCCACCCCCCAGGGTGACGTGAACGAGGTTCGGAAATAGAGGGTGCCCCGGATCGCCAGGCGCGAAAGCACATCACTGAGAACATCAAGCATCCGCGCAGTATCCAGACAATACACGCATTCGTCCAGTTATCTGAACGATCTGTCATCTTTTGTGAACTATCAGGCATTATATGTTCGGACTAGCGCGATCATATTACGGTCTCCAATCAACCCGGAGAACCAATATGAAACCTCTCGCAATCGCGTTCCTCGCTGTCTCAATGCTGACCGGCACACATGCCGTCGCCCAGGACGCCGCCACACTCAACGATCTGGAAATCGCCCATGTCGCCTACACGGCGGACAATATCGATATCCGCTACGCCCACCTGGCTCTCGCGCTCACCAGCTCACCGGAGGTCCGGACCTTCGCCGAGACCATGATCCGCGACCATACGGCTGTGAACACGGCGGCGCTGGACCTGTTGGCGAAGCTGGATGCCCAGGCCCAGGACAATTTCCTGAGCCGGACGCTCAATGCCAACGCCGAAAAGATCATCGACGATCTCTCCGCCCTTCGCGGTGTCGAATTCGATCGGGCATATGCGGCCAACGAGCTGGCCTACCACCAGGCGGTCAACGGACTGGTCGAGAACACGTTCCTCCCGAACATCGACAACGCCGAGGTGAAGGCGCTCTTCGAGCAGGGGCTGGAGATCTTCAAGGTGCACGAAGGCCATGCCGGCAACATGGTCAAGGCGCTGAAGTAGAGCCGATGCTGAACAGACGAAATTTCGTCACCGCTGCGATGGCAAGCGCCGTCGCAGCGGTCATCCGGCCGGTGGGCGCACTCGCGGAAAAGGGTGTCACACACGACATCGCGATACGCCGGTTCAAGTTTGTGCCCGCCCGCCTCGATGTCCGCACCGGCGACATGATCCGCTGGACCAACTTCGACCTCGCGCCGCACACGGCCACCGCCGACGATGACGGGTTCGACACCGGCACCCTCAAGAAGGGGCAGAGCCAGGTCGTCGAGGTCAGCGAGGCGCTCTCACGCACCTATCATTGTGCCTTCCATCCGCACATGAAGGCGCGCATCAATCTCGTCTAGGAACTGGGCGAACCTGGCCGGGTTGGCCGGCGCCGCCCGACCTGGAGGGGCCATCACCGCGGCAGGGCGACAAACGTGCCGTTGTTCTGCCGCGTCACCTCGCGCATCAGGGTCTCGAACCGCCCCTCGGTCTGCAGCGATATGAACCCGATCGCGTGGACCCGCGCCTTGGGCTCGCCGGTGATCCGGTTCTTGTTGAGCCGCGACAGGGTCGCGATCACCGGGTCATAGGAAGACCCGGTGTAGTCGTCCCCGAAGATATAGATCGAGACCTTTTCGTTGGGCTTCACATAGCGCTTGAGCGCCACCTCCAGCCCCTCGACCGGGCTCGAATTCGACGCGCTCTTCCAGCTGCGGAACAGGCGGATCGCCCGGTCACGCGCGCCCTTCGTGTCGGGGATCCAGCGCCCGCGGTAGCCACCAATCAGATGGGTTCCGTTGTCGTTCAGAACCTGGAAGCCCTTGATCTGCGGGTGGATGCGAATGATGTTTTCGACCTCGCGGGTGACCCGCTCCCAGATCGACTGCATGCTCCCCGACGTATCGACGACGAAGACCACGAACTCGCTGTCGACCGGAATGCCGCCGACCTCGGCGTCGCGCGGTGCATTTTCGGGCGCAGAGACCCCGGCGCGGGCCTGGTTGCGCAATGCGCTCTCGACCGTCTGCAGCCCCTCGACGTTCCGGGCCAGTTCCGCCGCCGTGTCACTCGCCGATCTGAGATCGCGTTCGGCCGTGCTGACCGCCGTGCCCTCGGCCTCCAGCCGGGCGCGGGTCTGGGCCAGGGTCTCGGCCTCGCGCCCGAGTGCCGCCTCCAGTTGCTCGATGCGCGCCTCGGTGCCGATCAGGCGCTGCAACAGGGTGCTCGTCTCGTCGGTGCCCCCGGCCTCATCCGAGACCCCGAAGGGCGAGATCAGCACCAGCAGCACGACCGCGCCGAACCCGCACGAGATCACGTCGAGGAACGACAGGTTGAAGATTTCGAACTCTGCGCGCTTCCGCCTCATGGCCCGATCCTCATGGCCAACTGGACGCCGGGCTGATCAGGATGCCATCCGTCGCCGCCGTCCACTTCCAGAATTCATGGGGCGCCTGGGGATCGCCCTCGATCGGCAACAGCACGACATTGACCCGAGCGTTCCCCATCCCCGCATTGTTGATCGTGTGCTGCAGCAATCGGACCCGGCATGCCCCCGAGATCGACGTGGCACCACCCCACAGCGCGCTGCAGTCCGAGAAGGGGTTGAGGCTGCGGTACCCGGCATTGCCCGCCGTCGGCAGGCCGTCGGTGATCACATAGAGATCTGTCGGCCGGAATGCCGCCAGCGCGGACAGGCCCGCCGCCAGGTTGGTCGGCCCGGTCGGAACCACGCTGTCGAGATCGCCGAGAACCCGGCCCAGCCCCGCGGCGTCCGTGCCGCTGACCACGCCGCCCAGCGGCCGCGCCTGGTCGTTAAACGCGACCACGCGCACGTCCGAGCGTTCCGGCACCCGCGCCAGGAACCAGGCCACGACCCGGCGCGTGCGCTGCCATTTCGGCCCGGCCTGCTTGTCGGCGACCGCCATGTTCTTGCGGCGGATGATGTCGATCAACACCTCATCGGTCATCGACGCGCTGGAATCGACCAGCACCCCGATCCGTGCGCCCTCGACCCGCAACCCGACGATGTAGGTCTCGCTGCCGGTCGGCTGGGTCTCGACGACGTCGGGTTTTTCCGGGATTTCGATGGATGTGATCGTCTCCTCCAGCGCGCGGGCCGCACTCTGGCTCGCCGCGATCTGCTGCCGCTCGCGTGCGAGTGCGGCCTGCAGCCGGGCCAGTTCGGCCGCGCGCGCCTCGACCTCCTCGGCGCTGACCGCCTTGTCGCGCAGCAGCGCGGTGATCCGGGCGCTCAGGTCGGTCTCCGTCGCCTCCAGGCGCACGAGGTCCTCGCGCAACCGGTTGCTCTCCGCCGAGACATTCTCGCTGTCGAGCTTCACCAGCATCAACACAAGGATGATCGCGCCCAGCCCGCAGGACATGATGTCCAGGAAGGCGAGGTTGAACCCCGGGGGTGAGCGGCGCCGTCTCAGCTTTCGCCTGCCTTGTTCGCGTCCGCCATGCCCACAGCGCTGATCCGGTTCAGCAGGAAGGATTCGCAATATTCCTGGGTGTCCACGAGCATCCCGTCCTGCAGGCGCTGGAGCTGGTGCAGCAGGAACATGAGGACAATCGAGATCAGCAGCGCCACGAAGGTGGAGTTGAATGCGACGCCGAGGCTCTCGGTCATCCCGGCGATATCGCCGGCCAGGGCCTGGTCGGCCTGGGACAGGGCCTCGCCGATGCCGCGCACCGTGCCGATGAAGCCGATCGCGGGAATGGCCCAGATCAGGTAGCGGATCAGGGAGTTTTCGGCCTCCTGCTTCTGCGCCATGGCGTCGACGCTCGCCTCGATCGTCTCCGACGTGTTGTGCACGTCGCCGGTGATCAGGAACCGCCGCAGGCTCGCCATCAGGGTCCGGACCAGCGGCGCGCGGCGGATCTTCTCCGGCAGCCCCTCCAGGGTCGCCAGGGTCGCGGTCATGTCGCCGCCGTCACTTCCCTCCAGCAGATCGACATTGAACAGGTAGCGTTCGCGCAGGATCGCGATGCTCTTTTCGAAGATCAGGTAGAGACCCCAGAACATCAGGATGATGGCGATCTCCTGCTCCCAGTCCTTGAGGATCACCACGATGTTGCGCGGCGCGCTTTTGCCGGCGGCGCGCGCGGCGTCGAGCAGCTGTGCCGATTCCGGCCAGACATACCCGGCGTAGAACAGGTGGACGACGATGATCGAGAGGACCAGGGCGAGGATATTCTTGGCGACTTCGGGCATGGGTTCGTCCCTGTGGATACGTCTAGATGTCGACCGGGAAGGAGACCGGCGAGTTCAGGCTGAACGAGGGTGCGGATTGCGCGTAGGCGAAGCCGAGCAGCCCGACCCCGGCCGACAGCGCAATGACCAGCGCCAGCAGGCGGCGCCGCCCCCCGCGCGCCCGGCCCCCGCGCTGCCCGGCGTTGAATGGGTTACTTCGGCGTGTCTTCACCATGGAGATACCTCCCTACTCTGAATCCGACGTCGTCGCGCCCGCTGGACAGGCCGTCCCGATAGGCCGCGCGCAACGTGGTGCGCGTCCCCGACCGCCAGCTCGACCCCTTGATCACATGGGCATCGCCGAACGACGGCCCGAGCGGGTCGACCGCGACAGACCCCTTGGCGGGCGGCTCGAGCGAATACCAGTCATGGACCCACTCGCTGACATTGCCCGTCAGGTCGAAGAGCCCGGATTTCTCGGCCGCGAAGCTGCCGACGGGCGCGATCCGCGCATGGCCGTCATTGTAGTTGGGTACGAAGTTTCGGGCCACGCCGTTGGCAGATTCGTCTGCAATGTTGCCCGCGCCCCGCGGGATGGTCGCCCCGTCGCCCCAGCCGAAAATGCTCCGGTCCGGGCGCCCGGCCTTGCGTGCGAGCCACTCCCACTCCGCCTCGCTCAGCAGCCGGTATCCGTCGGCCTTCGGGTCGATTCCTCGCACCCGGCCGCCCGCCACGCGATAGAAGGGTGCCAGCCCCTCCCCGGCGCTCAGCCAGTTGGCGAACCCGGCGGCGTCCTGCCAGCGCACATCGGAAACGGGCGCATTCGGCGCCAGCCCCCGGCTGCCGCGGAACGCCGCCATCTGGGCATTCGTCACCTCATGCTTGGCCGCATAGAAGGGCCGGGTCAGGCGCACGCGGCGCTCGAACTCGTTGGCCCGCTGGCCAATCTCGTGGCGCGGCGCCCCCATGACGAATTCGTCGTTGGGCTCGAACAGCACAAGCTCGATCCCGACGCTGTTGGTGTAGGTCCGCGGCGCCTCGGCCAGCCGTGCGACCGCCTCGGGGATCAGCGTCTCGCGGATCACCAGCGGGCGCGTCGCCGACGGCAGAATGTTCCGGGCGATGCTGCGATAACCGGGTTTGCGCAGCTCGATACGGGTGGGCACGGCCAGCAGACGCAGGGACGCGTTGCCCTCGCCGCGCAGCTTGCCGTCGACATAAATCTCCGCCGGCGGGTCGGTCTCGATCTCGACCAGCCCCAGGTCGGGCTGGAGCGCCAGGGTGAGCGTCCGCGTCTCGTTGGGCGCCAGCCGCACCGTCCGGGTCTCGCCGCGATACCCGTCGCGCAGATAGACGATCGTGTGGTCCTGCGCCGCGGTGATCTCCACCGACCTCTCCGGGTCGACCCGCCGGCCGTCGACCAGCAACTCGCCGCCGGCCGGTGACACGTCGAAATTCAGGGTCGCTGCGAACGGCAGCAGCTTGTAGTTCCGCGCGACGTCGGGCCGGGCGTTGGTGATCCGGATGACGTCCTCGAGGGGCTGCCGGTCGGGTGCGGTGACCGTGATCCGGTATTCCCCGCCCGCGAGCGTCCGGTCGAGTGGCGTGGCACCAGCGTCGGTGCCGCCAATCTCCACCTTGGCCCCCGCCGGATCGGAAATGATCGTCAGGCGCCCCGCGACGGGCTCCAGCGCGATCTCGGTCTCGGTGACTTCGCCCCGCTTCAGTTCGACATCCCGCGTCGCCGGCACAAAGAACGGATGATCCACCGCCACCTCATGGGCCCCGTCCTCGCCCTCCGTGTCGAGCAGCTCGCCGACTTTCACCAGCCGCCCGTCAAACGACCAGCGGCTGTCTACCAGGGCCGGCGCCGTCGTCACCACCAGCCGGCCGGGCAGCGGCACAAGCGTCACCGCAATCCGGCGGCCCTTCTCTCCGGGCTGGATCGCGCGCCTGGCGTCGCGGAAGCCCGGTGCGCGTACCAGCAGCACAGGTGCCCGCGAGACCGTGTAGACCGCATCGCCCACCGCGAGGCCGAACCCCTCGGTCAATTCGATTGAACCTTCCGGTTCGGCTTCGGCTGGCAGGATCGTCACCCGGGTCGCATTGGTGGAAATCAGAATCCCCGCAACCGCAACGACCACGAGCACCAACGCCACCAGCCCGAGCACGTAGAGCCGGGCCTGGCGCGCGCGCGCGGCGCGCAGCCCCCGTTCAAACCCCGGTTCCGATTCAGGTTCAGATGCGTTCATCGGGCACAATCTCCAGGACCAGATCGGCCTGCCCCGGCGGGATGTCGACGCGCATCAGCACGGCCTGGAACCCCTCGCGGATACCCTCGATCGTGTACTGGCCGGGCCGCAGCTCGATGGTCCGCTCGGTGATCTTTCCCACAATCCCGACCCCGCGCACGGTGATGTTGGTCTTGCCGTCCGAGACGATGCGCACCGGCACCTTCACCCCATAGGCGGCGATAAGCCCGGCGAGCGCGTCGGCCTGCGCTGCAAGGCGGGGGCTCTCGTCGCGCATCGGCGCCACGGCATCCACGAGCGAGGCGGCTTCCGCCGCCACGGCCACGGAGGCCAGCCGCCCGGGTGCTGCGAGATGCCGTGCCGCGCGCGCGTGCAGCTGGTTGATCGTCTGCGCCCGCGCCAACGCGCCGGTGATGTCGCGGTCGGCCGGCGCCAGCCGACGCAGCTGGATATAGGTCTGCTCGGCCGTGGCCCAGTCATCGGCCAGCGCGGCGGCCCTTGCGGTCCGGGTCAGGCGCTCGATCAGCAGTTCGATCTCCAGACCGGCGATCTTCTCGTCCAGCACGTCGACCTCGGCGCGATCGGGATAGATCCCGCGGGCCGCATCGAGAGCGCCCTGCGCCGATGTGAGCGCCCGGGCCTCAACATGCTTCAACCCAGCCACGATATGCCCGGCAAACCGTGCCTCGCGCAAAAGGCGCCGGACTTCTGCCAGCCGGGGCGCCAGCTCGCTGCGCCCCGGATCGATCGCCAGCGCGGCTTCGAGATGGCCCCGCTCGGCATCCAGATTGTTCTCGACCCGGGCCACCGCCGCGTCTTCGATCTTCGCCAGCAACGCCGGCAACGCGTCGATCCGCTGCTTCAGAGCCGCCGCTGGGTCAGACATCGGCTGGATCGTCAGGGCGCGATCGATCGCCAGCGCCGCCGCGTCGTAATTGTCGTCGCCAAAGGCGGCCTCCGCCGCCGCGAACGCATCATTGAAGGCTTGTTCGCGTGCCGCCAGCGCCTGCTCGGCCGTCGTGCGCGCCGCCGCCAGCTCGGTGACGGCTGCCATGTAGGACCCTTCCGAGAACAGGGAGATCGCCACCGCCTTGCCGTCCAGAATCCGGCGCTGCGCCGCGGCGTCCCAACGCGCGAAATCATCATGGGTCACCGCCGGCTCCAGGGCGGTCTGGAACGCGGCGAGGTCGATTTTGAACTGATCACGCGCCGCCTCGTTTGCCGCCTCATCGGGCGCGACAACCGGCGCGGGGCGGACAATCTCGGGCATGGCCTGCGGCGTCTTCGGCACGGCCTCGGGTGTCGTCTGGGCCGCCAGTGGTGCGTCCGCCACATCCGAGGGGCGGAGCAGGACGATCCCCGCATAGGTCAGTCCGATCACCGCGACGCTCGCGGCGATGCCAACCACGATCTGTATCCGGCGGCGCTGGGCGGCCAGGCTTTCCTGTTCGAGTTTCTCCTGGAGCATAAGCGGCGGTACGCCCTAGAGCTGAACGTTGGGGGTGCGCTCTTCCTCGAAGACCCGCTGCAGGAACGCCCGCCACTGGGCGAATTGCTCCTTCGCCGTACCCGTCAACTCGATGGTCTTCTCTTTGAAAGCCACCACCCGCGGGGCCAGGTCGATGTCGATGGACTCGCCCAACTCGGCCAGCGCGTCGCGATGCACCTCGGCCTCCTTGCTGGTCTGGAAACTGCTCGACAGCAGGGTAGCGCCGAGCGTCCCCGCCACGACACCGCCGGTCACACCCGCGGTCCGTCCGGCCGTCGAATCCGAATTCGACCCGGCGATCACAGCCAGCACGCCCAGGCCGATCGCCAGCACACCCAGTGCTGCCTCGCCGATCGCCTTCTCATTCGCCTCGCGCCGCGCTTCCTGTTCGAACAGGCTCTGCTCCTGCCAGATCAGGTAGCTCTCCTGCATCTCGGCGCTGAAGGCGCGGTAATGGTCCTGCAATCCGTCGACGAAAAGCTGATCGCGCACCCGCACGGCCCGGGTTCGCTCCAGCATCGGGTCCGCATCGCTCGGGAAGCTGCGCAGGGCGACGGTGCCCCGTTTGGTTACAAGGTGCTCGGCAAAGGCGTCCTCGGCGAAATTCGATCCGAACCGGAGCTCGGTCAACCGGCCCAAATTATCGAGCTCGGCGATTGAATAATCATCCAGCTCATGGGCCACCCGGTTTGCCGCCTCCTCGAACACCGGGTCATAGGGGTCCAGCCCCTCATTGCGGATGTTCTTGTGGAAGCCCGAGGGCACCTCGTGGTCGAAGGAGCGGACGAACCAGGACCGGCCCGAGACATCGACCACTTCGACCTGGATTTCGACATCCGCGCCATTGGATTCAACGATGCTCCCCAGGACATAGAGATCGCCCGTGGCGTTGCGGTCCGGCGTCACGCGCACGGCACCAAACGCGCCTGTTTTCTCGAGCGCCTCTTTCAGCTTCACCGCGAACCGATTCGCTTCCGCCCGGCGCAGTTCCGGCCACACGCCCTCTTCTTCATAATTGCGCCCTGCGTCCGATAGACCGGGATCGAACACCGGCACGACCACGTCCAGGCGCGGTTTCGCGGGATCGACCTTCGCCGGCCCCTCGGGGTCGAACAACGACGACAATTGCGGGCCCACATTCGGGCCGCTGGCGCCGGCCCCGCCAGAGCCGACATTCCCATTGGTCACGCAGGCCGTGAGCGTGAAGCACGCGCACACGGCATAAACACCCATCTTGCGAAAAAGCTTTTGCATGTCAGTCTCCGTCCGGAGCCCCTACTGGGACACCGGTAGGCCCTTATACCTGCGATATTCGTCCCAGAGCCGCTTTTTCAGTTCCGGGTCGGTTTCCTCGATTGCGGCCTGGCGAATCTGCGCCTCCAGCGCGCTGTCATTGTCTGCTGGCGGAATATCTTCGGGGACTTTCCCGCCGCCCTGCGTTCGCGCCGCCTCGCGCACCGGTTCATCACGCGCCGGGCTGTCGGCCTTGTCTTCGGGGCTCTCGATATCGTCCGGCCGCGTCCACTTGCCGTTCTGATTGGGGGCAGTCGTCGATGCGCTCACGGTGGGCGCGTCGCCCGTCACATCGCTGGCAGCCGTCGAGCTGCCCTCCTGCGCGGGCGCGCTCTCGGCTGCATCCGGGCCGGAGATATCGCTGGCCGCCGTGGAGGTTTCGGCGCCGGAGGATT
>Ga0233433_10003110_pt1 | contig 13759 bp, 14 predicted proteins | sample SI_122_August201_5_FD_179868 | JGI IMG/M metagenome (GOLD analysis project Ga0233433, IMG submission 179868) | Seawater microbial communities from Saanich Inlet, British Columbia, Canada - SI_122_August2016_100_MG | ecosystem: Environmental > Aquatic > Marine > Inlet | place: Canada: British...
TTCATCGGCGCGCTCGCACGATTGCTCGGGCGCGTCGGTCAACGACAGCAATTCCCTGATCGCATCCAGGCCGAAGCCCAGGTCTCGGCTGTGGCGGATGAAGGCCAGACGCTCGACGTGTTCATAGCCGTAAAGCCGTTGGTTGCCGGCCGAGCGGAAGGGATCGGGCATCAAGCCGATCTTTTCGTAGTAGCGCACAGTGGCGACCTTGGTGCCGGTTTCGCGGGCCAAATGACCGATGGTGAGTTTTTCGATGGGCATGGCGTTTCTCGTGGTTTTCGCTTGAACCTCTAGTGACTAGAGGTTTTAGGATGGCATGGTCAATTGTTTAGAACAAGCCGGAGACCGATGGTCATGAGCGCCACGTGCTGTACTCAGATGCCGAAATTTGACGGCGTGTCCAGCACCTACAAACGGGTGCTGTTGATCGTTATTGCGATCAACGCCGTGATGTTTGGTGTGGAAACGGGTGCCGGGTATTTAACCCAATCCATGGCTTTGCAGGCGGACGCGTTGGATTTTCTGGGCGACACACTGACTTATGCAATTAGCTTGGCAGTGATCGGAAAATCGCTGAAATGGCGGGCCGGCGCGGCGTATTTCAAAGCGCTCAGTCTCGGCGCCTTCGGATTGTGGGTCATGGGTGCCACGATCTATCGGACGTTTGTGCTGGGGATGCCCGAGCCTTTCGCCATGGGCGGCATCGCGGTTGTCGCGCTGATCGCCAACGTCGTCAGCGCCGGTTTGCTGTACCGGTTCCGAGACGGCGACGCGAACGTGCGCTCCGTGTGGCTGTGTTCGCGCAATGACGCCATCGGCAATGTCGCGGTGATCGGCGCGGCGGGCATGGTTGCAATCACCGCATCGCCCTGGCCGGACCTGATTGTGGCAGGCGGCATGGCGGCGTTGTTCTTGCGTGGGGCGTGGGTGATTGCGGTCCAGGCGCGGGGTGAATTGGCCGCTGCCGACTCTGATATGCATCCGATGCCAGCCGATGTCGCGCCTGTAAATGAGCGTTCGCTGTGATGCTGGGATGCCAGTGCCGCCAGTTGTTGATGCCGGTTCTGGCCGTCGTCACAATCTTACATCTTGTGAACAGAGGCGATGCGATGACGTTGGTCAGTCCGCTACCTGAGCCACCTCGTTTGCTCATTCTCGCGCAAACACCGCCGAGTGCAGAAGAAATTCGTACTTATAAAGGATTTCACGCGGCGGTCGCGGCGGGTGATCATGAAGGTGTCCGGCGGCTCATGGCGGCAGGCAACAACGTCAACGCAACCGATGCGCATGGCCGCACGCCCTTGATGATTGCCGCTTACCAGCGCGACCGGAAAGCACTACGTGCATTGGTGCGCGGCGGTGGAAATCTCAATGCGCTGGACCGTCAGCACTATGACGTTTTAACCATTGCCGCCGTGCTTGATGATTCGGCGATGGTGACGTTGGCGATTTCGCTCGGCGCGGATGCTGGCCTCGTCACCAGCCCCTATAAAGGGACGGCTTTGATTGCCGCCGCACACCTGGGCCATGTTGAGGTCGTCCAGGCCCTGATTGACGGCAAGGCGCCGTTGGATCACGTCAATAATTTGGATTGGACGGCGCTGATTGAAGCCATTGTCCTCGGCGATAGTGGGCCACGTCATGTGGCGACGCTGGGTGCCCTGGTCAAGGCCGGGGCGGACGTCAATCTGGCTGACGGGCAGGGGGTGTCGCCACTCAGTTTGGCGCGCCGAAACGGTTATTTTGAAATGATGGAAATTCTCCAGCGCGCCGGTGCTAAGCCGTGATTTAGGTCGTGAATTAGGCCGTAATTTAGGCCAGGACGACCATCACCAGCCTGTCGACCAGCAGCGCGACGAAGATCAGAAACAGATACAGGATTGAGAACAGAAACAGCGGTTTCGCGGTTTTTTCCTGTTCTTCGTCGCTTTTCCAGACCCGCCAGCAGCGGCGCCAGAACTCGATGCCGAGGCCGGCGGCGATAATACCGTAGAGCGCGCCGGACATACCGACGGCGACCGGCGCTAGGGTGGCGGCGATGAGCCCCACCGTGTAGATCAGCATCTGTCGCTTGGTTTCTTTTTCGCCGGCGACGACGGGCATCATCGGCACGTCGGCGGCGGCGTAATCGCCGCGCCTAAATAGCGCCAACGCCCATGAATGCGGAGGTGTCCACAGGAAGATGATCGCGAACATGGCGATGGCGCCAAGCCCGATATCGCCGGTCACGGCTACCCAGCCGATCATCGGCGGAAAGGCGCCCGACGCACCGCCGATGACAATGTTCTGCGGCGTGCGGCGCTTCAGCCACATGGTGTAGATGAATACGTAATAGAGGATGGTCAGTGCCAGCAACGCGGCGGCGGCGGCATTGACTGCGTAATACATGGTCACCACCGACCCAACGGAAAGAAAGCCGCCGAAATAGAGCGCTTCTTTCGGGTTCATGCGGCCCGCCGGGATTGGCCGGTTTTGGGTGCGGCGCATGATCCGGTCGATGTCTTCGTCGTACCACATGTTAATGGCGCCCGACGCGCCGGCACCGGCGGCGATACAGATCACCGCGATAATCGCGGTTTCAATGCTGATGGATCCGGGCGCCAGGATCAGGCCGCAGGCACCCGTGAAGACAACCAGCGACATGACGCGGGGTTTCAAAAGAGTCGCATAGTCGTGCAGCCGGAATCGGTGTTCCGTCGGCGCCGTATCCTGTTCGGCAGTCTGTTTGGTGTCGGTTAGACTTTTCGGCACCGGGAACCCCAATCTCTCTGGCCGGTAACGCGCAACTTATAAGCAAGCTGGCCGCCCGGCGCCAGCATTGCTTCCAGCATTGTTTATGGCGCTGAGGTTCGGCGAAGTATTGCCCGGGCGCAAATCCAGATGAACATGACGCCGCCCGTCACCGCCACGATGGCGCCGACGCCCATGCCGTAAAGCCCGATCATCGCGCCCAAGGCCTCTATGCCCTGGTCGGTGCCGGCGGTCTTTCGCGGCGCACCGTAACCGCCGGCCAGAAATAATCCGAGTGAATGGAAGGTCTGGCCGAAGGCATAGAACCATACGGACAAGCGGGCGGCGCGGCCGATCGTCAGGCCGCGACCCAGTAGCGGCAGGAAGAAACAGTAGAACAATCCCATGAAGGCGACGTTGATGCCGCCGATGACACCATGATAGTGAGCCGGTGTGCGGGTATCGGCGCCGTCGACGAATATACCTAAAAAACCGCCGATGGCGAACAGCGCAACAGACAGAATTAAACAAAGCAATGCCGTCCTCGGCAGTGGTTCCAGTGTCGTCGGATGATTGCCGGCGGCCCGTTCGGCCAAAATGGTTTGCAGCGCCAAGCCGGCGATCAGCACTGTCGGCACCGCAAAGACGTACTGCAGCCAGGTAAATGCTTCGGCCTGGTCGACACTGAAGGTCTCAAATATGGCATAGAACAACGGCCCCATCAGACCGCCGGCCAACAGTAATCCTTGGGCCAGTTGAATTCTGCTGGGGCGGACTATTGGTGTTTGCAGCGCCAGCCCGCCAAGCAGATACCAGGCGCCGAGCAGCAAAGCTACGTTGACGAATTGAAGCAGATGGCCGCCGCCCCAGAACAGGTGTTCAAAGAATCCGTCGTCCAGCGCGGCGCCGTATATGCGCATGCCGGCGACGGCCATGCACGCCATCGCCAACCCAAACAGTATGGACCCGTTGATTGCGCTCAAAGAGATCGGTTCAAGCGGGCCGTCGCGTTGCGCCAACGCCAATAACAACCGAATTGACGATAACACCAGGCTAGCAGCGAGGACGGCTAGGCCGGCCAGATAGATGGGGTCGATGATGACCGGGATATAATTGTTCAGGCTGGCGGCGCCGCGATCCATGAAACCCGGCACGAACAGCATCACGGCCGACGCGTACCCCAACCACAAGGCACCACGGGCCAGCGCGCCGCCTGGAGGATTGGCTGAACAAAGCCGGTGCGCGGCAATGGTCGAAATTGCACCCAGAATGCTCAAGTACCATAAGACGAATGAGAATACGACGTGGACGACCAGGCCTTTTTTAAAGAACGCCAGCGGCAGCAACGAAATCGTTTCCGCGCCGGGCACGCGCGACAAGGCAATCAAGAGTGCAAAGATGCCGGCAATCGCCAACGACGCCAACGCCAAGCCGCACCAGCCGCGTAATTCGGCCCGCGCCGACGGGGTGTCCATGGCCAGGGCGAAACCGGCGTAGAGGTTCCATTGCTGGGCTTGAGCGGGGCGGAATGCGTTCATGACATGTCAGGCCGGCACATGCGGATACAGATGCACGGCCATGAAATAGACGACGACCCCCGATATGCCGACATAAACCCACAGCGGCCAGGTCCACCGTGCTAGACGTTTGTGTTTATCGAATTGGCCTTTCAACGCCCGGTAAAGCGTCAAGGGCACCAGCGGTGTGATCGCAATGGCACCGATCACATGGGCCGCAAGGATGGAAAAGTACACGGGTCTAATCCAGCCCTCGCCGCCGAATTTAGCAAAGCCCGAGTTCATTTTATAAATCACGTAAAACACCAGAAACAAAGCCGACACGCTAACTGCCGCCAACATGCAGGCGCGGTGCTTGGTGCGCTCGCCACGGCGGATAAAGATAAATCCGGCGACAAGGCAGATGACCGAAAGCCCATTGAGGCTGGCGATAATATGGGTGAAATCCTGAATTTCGATCATGTGTGACGACGCCTATTTTGCCGGAGCATAGTATCGGGCCGATAGATCAGGACATTTTGACGAAAATACTCGCGTACATGGCCAATGCGGCCAATGCCAATATGGCGCCCAAGATCAAATTCTTCTTGTTCATGCCTGTTCTCCTGTGATCGCCATCCTGGGTAATTAATCGGGTACGCGGGTCGTTTCAATGTCGATGAACGGAAATCTGCAAAAACATTGGAGTTTTGATGTTCTCCATCAGCGCCGAGTCGATTGGAATCGTTGTACATTCCAAATTTTGTATGTGAATGACCGCAGTTCTTGCCTGCCGGGGAATCTGCGGATACAAAGGCGGTAACGAATATGAAAGCCATGTGCCACAGTGTGTGTGGTTTAAGTGGGTAAAAAGAAAATCGACTCGGTCTGAAAATCGGATGGAAAACATGCTGAAAAGACTGTTCACGCTGACCCCGGCCATGGTTCTCGGGATTTTGGCACTCGGATTCATGCTCGGTGGCACGGCTTTGGCCGAAACCGTTGAGATGCGCTCCAAGCCCTGGCAATTGTGGTTTCAGAACCCGATGTCGCCGGTCGCCGAGCAGGTTTATGATTTCAATGTTTTCCTGCTGTGGATCGAAGGCATCATCACGTTATTCGTTCTCGGGATCATGACCTATATCTGCATCAAGTTTAATGCCAAGGCCAATCCGGTTCCGTCAAAGACCACGCACAATACGTTGCTTGAGGTCGTTTGGACGGGGCTGCCAATTTTGATCTTGGTGGTGATTGCAGTGCCGTCGCTGAAATTGCTGTACTACGCGGACAAGACAACTGATCCGGAAATGACCATCAAGGTGATCGGTAATCAGTGGTTCTGGACTTATGAGTACCCTGACCACGGTGACATGACATTCGATAGCTTCATAGTCCCCGATGATGAGTTAAAGCCCGGTCAGCCGCGATTGTTAACGGTTGATAATCCAGTGTATCTGCCGGCCAATACAAACATTCGTATTCTGCAAAGTTCGAACGACGTCATTCACAACTGGGCGGTGCCGTCGTTGGCGCTGAAAGTGGACAACACGCCGGGCCGGGTCAATGAGACCTGGACGCACATCAACGCGCCGGGGGATTACTACGGCATGTGTTCGGAATTGTGTGGCGTCAATCACGGCTTTATGCCGATCCATATCAAGGCGCTGCCAAAAGCTGAATTCGCCGCGTGGGTCGCCAAGGCGAAAAAGAAATTCGCTAGTAATGGAAACAAAGAAGACAACGACAGTCCGGTGCGCGTGGCAGATGCCACGGCGGCCAAATAACGCTCAGTATTTAGGGTCGTCACGGACAGTCATCAGGGTTTTATCGAGAGGGTTTGAAAATGGCCAACGCAGCGGATGCCCATCACGACGAACATGACCATCACATGCCGGGATTCTTTACCCGGTGGTTCTGTTCCACCAACCACAAGGACATCGGTACGCTCTACATCATCGTCTCGTTCATTGCGGCGATCGTCGGCGGTGCCATGTCGTGGTACATCCGCCTGGAATTGGCGGAACCGGGCATCCAATACATCGATGACTTCCAGTTCTACAATGTGTTGGTCACCGCACACGGCTTTCTGATGGTCTTCTTTGTCGTCATGCCGGCGATGATTGGTGGCTTCGGCAACTGGTTTGTTCCGCTGATGATCGGCGCACCGGACATGGCCTTCCCGCGCATGAATAACATCAGCTTCTGGCTTTTGGCTGCGGGGCTCGTTTTGTTAGTGCTTTCAACCATAATTGGCGACGGCCCGGGCACTGGTTGGACCGTTTATCCACCTCTTGCCAGTGCTGATTTCCATCCTGGACCGTCGGTCGATTTCGGCATTCTGGCGCTGCACTTGGCCGGTGCATCATCAATTTTGGGCGCCATCAATTTCATCGTCACGATCTTCAACATGCGCGCGCCGGGGATGACCATCCACCGTATGCCGCTGTTTGTCTGGGCGATTTTGATCACCGCTTTCCTGCTTTTGCTGGCCTTGCCGGTATTGGCCGGCGCGCTGACGATGCTGCTCACCGACCGGAACTTCGGCACTGCGTTCTTTATCCCTGGTGAAGGTGGCGACCCGGTATTGTGGCAGCACCTGTTCTGGTTCTTCGGTCACCCGGAAGTGTACATCATTATTATTCCGGCCTTCGGCATCATCTCTGAGGTGGTCTCGACGTTCTCGAAAAAGCCAGTGTTCGGTTACCTCGGCATGGCCTATGCCATGTCGGCCATCGGCGTTGTTGGCTTCGTCGTCTGGGCGCACCACATGTTCACCATCGGCTTCACCGCCGATACGCGGGCTTACTTTACGGCCGCGACGATGGTCATTGCCGTGCCCACGGGGGTGAAAATCTTTAGCTGGCTGGCGACCATGTGGGGTGGCTCGATCAAGTTCGAAGTGCCGATGCTTTATGCCTTCGGTTTCATTTTCCTGTTTGTCGTCGGCGGCGTCACCGGGATTACCTTGGCGAACTCCAGTGCCGACGTGGTCTTCCACGATACATATTTCGTCGTGGCTCACTTCCATTACGTGATGGCTATCGCGGCCGTTCTCGCCATGTTCTCGGGCTACTTCTATTGGGTCGGCAAAATGATCGGTCGCCAGTATCCGCGCGGCTTGGCGAAGCTGCAGTTCTGGGTTTTCTTTATCGGCGTCAATGTGACGTTCTTCCCGCAGCACTTCTCAGGCTTCGCCGGCATGCCCCGGCGTATTCCGGATTACCCCGCGCCTTATGAAGGCTGGAACTATGTCAGTTCCGTCGGTGCGTTGATCACGGCGATCGGCACCTTGCTGTTCTTTATTGTTGTCTGGCGGACGTTCTCGGGCCCGAAAGTGGCCGACAATGAATGGGGCGAAGGTGCGACGACGCTGGAATGGACCGTTGCCTCACCGGCGCCGTGGCACACTCACGAGGTGATGCCCGACATGACCGGCAAGGCGCCGGCCGAGTAAGGCTGGGTTGGAAGGAAGACGAACCGTGGCATCGCGCGACACCCGCAACCGAATGACGGCAACCGCACTATGGGTGTTTGTCGCCGGCATGGTCGGGTTGTCGTTTGCCTCGGTGCCGCTCTACCAACTGTTCTGTGACGTCACGGGATATGGCGGGCAACCGAAGACCGATGTCGCTGCCGGGCCATCGGAAATATCGGAAAAAACCATTACGGTTCGCTTCGATTCCAATATCAATCCCAACCTGCCGTGGCGCTTCAAGCCTGTGCAACGGCAGGTGACGGTGCGATTAGGTGAAGAGAGATTGGCATTCTATCAGGCGAAGAACCTAAGCAAAGGCGACGCCACCGGCACGGCACTGTTTAATGTGACACCGTTTAAGGCGGGGCAATATTTTTCAAAGATCGATTGCTTCTGCTTTACCGAACAGACATTGACCGCCGGGCAGGTCGCCGACATGCCGGTGCAGTTTTTCGTCGATCCGGAAATTCTAAACGATCCGAATACCCGCGATCTTAAAACAATCACGTTGTCCTACACGTTCTATAAAACCGAACCTGACGAGGCGCCAAGCGATGCGCCGAAGACGGCGGCGCGGGACGACACCCAATTGAATAAACCCGAAAAAGGCTGATTCGTTAGCGAATTTGAATGGAGACCTTTCATGGCTAGCTCGGAAAGCAACCACCCCTACCATATGGTAAGTCCCTCGAAATGGCCGTTCGTCGGTTCCCTCGCGGGGATGACCATGGCGATCGGCGGCATCTATTACATGCAGGGCGGATCATTGGCAGGTTTCCTTGCTGGCACGGCTTTGATGCTCTACGTCATGTATGGCTGGTGGCGCGATGTCATCAATGAGGCGGAAAGCGGGACGGATCACACGCCGACGGTGAAGCACGGGCTTCGGGTTGGTATGGTGCTGTTCATTACCTCCGAGGTGATGTTCTTCTTTGCTTTCTTCTGGGCCTTCTTCGACGCCACGATCCCGGCAATCAGCAGCACAGCTCACGATGTCTGGCCGCCGGCCGGTGTGGTGCCGTTTGCGGCCTTCGGTATTCCGTTCCTGAATACACTGATCTTACTGACGTCGGGTGCAACGGTGACACTGGCCCATCATTACATGATGCATGGCGAACGCCAGAAATGCGCTTACTGGCTGTTTTGGACGGTCCTGCTGGGTGCGACCTTTACCGGATTCCAGGCTTATGAATACGTCCACGCCACCTTCGGTTTTAAGGACGGCATCTATTCATCGACCTTCTACCTGGCCACCGGCTTCCACGGTTTTCATGTTTTGGTTGGTACGATCTTCCTGGTTGTCTGCTATTTCCGGGCGAAAAAGGGCCACTTCACCGCTGATACGCATATCGGCTTCGAAGCCGCCGCATGGTATTGGCACTTTGTTGATGTGGTCTGGCTGTTCTTGTTCGTCTGCATCTATTGGTGGGGCGGTTCCGGATACGTGCCCGCGACCTAATTAGAGCAACTTCGAGCCCAAATGAGCGAACCTCATCAGTTTCCTGAACGTACCAGTAGGGAGCTGATGTCGCTTGGCCTGAAGGGCCGCTGCCCGCGCTGCGGCGCCGGCTCAATATTTAGCGGATATCTTAAAATCGCCGAGGCCTGCCCGGTCTGTAAACTGGGTTTTGGCGGCCACGATGTCGGTGATGGGCCAGTCGTGCCGGCGATGCTGCTGATTGGCGCGATTGTCGTCGGCCTGGCACTTTATGTCGAGCTGACTTGGGAGCCGGCGCTCTGGGTCCATTTGGTGATGTGGCTGCCGATAGTCGTCGCCTTGGTGTTGATGATTTTGCCCCGGATTAAGGGTATCGCCGTGGCGCTCCAACACGGCTACCGCTCAACCGAGGAAGAAGGCCGTATCGGCGGGCACTGAGACCCGAATTTGCAAGATCATCGCCTTGATCCTCATCGGAATAGAATTCAAATTCTCTATCTATAATTTATACCTTATGTTATAGTGGCTGTGTTGTGTCGCTACTTATGACATGCCATCCATTTTGATCCCAAGTAGCCGTTTCTTGGTGTGACGCCTTTCAAGCGGTTACCATGGCGACCCATACGGCAGTCAAACCGACATAAAGATGACGAATATCTCTGAAATCCATGAATTATCAGAATTCGATCGAGATGATGCCTCCACGGCTCAATTCCTGATTGAGACCCTTAATGCTATCGAGCAAGGGGTCGCGGTTTGGGATGCGGCGCGCCGGCTGGTTGCGTGGAACCAAACTTTTCAAGATGTCTACGGCTTCCGTGAAGGGTTTTTGTTTGAAGGCATACCGCTATCTGAAATTCTTGCAGAGCGTGCCCGTGAAGGTCTGTTTGGTCCTGGTGCGCCTGAGGTTCTGGCCCAGAAGCGCCTCCATGAAATTGAAAACCAAGACGTCAACCCGGTTGAGGAAAAGCAATACCGCGACGGCCGATGTATTGAGGTGCGTCAATATCCGCTGCCGGCGGGCGGGTATGTCTCGGTATTCACCGACCTGATGGAACGCCGACAAGCCGAACGAGAGTTAAACGAATACCGTACCCATCTTGAAGAACTGGTTCGTGTGCGGACAAGTGAGCTCGTCGACGCCCGAGATCTGGCGAACCAAACATCACAAGCCAAATCTGATTTTCTTTCCGCCATGAGCCATGAAATTCGAACGCCCATGAACGCCATTCTCGGATTTGCACAATTGCTCGAAAATCACCCGGATGATGAACTGACGCTGTCCCAGCGTGATTCCGTCGAAACCGTCCTATCCGCCGGCCAACACCTGCTTGCGTTGATTGACGATATTCTCGATTTGGCAAAGATAGAATCTGGGCGGTTCGAAATGCACCCGGAGGAATTTGCACCCCGTGAGGCCTTCGAGCAATGTGTCGCCTTTGTGCGGCCGCTGGCTGACCGTCGCGGCGTTGATATTGTCGATCAAACCGGCGAAAGCGATCTCGGTCGTATCCGCGTCGACAATACGCGGTTCCGCCAAGCGTTGGTCAATCTTCTTTCCAACGCGATTAAGTACAACCGGCCCGGTGGCACGGTAACGCTTAGTGCTCGGCGGACGGAAGCGAATAGACTTTGTGTCGAAGTACGTGACTGCGGTCGCGGCATTCCCAAGCATCTTTTTGACGAACTGTTTCTTCCGTTCAGCCGGCTCGGTGAAGAATTTGGATCCGTTGACGGGACCGGAATTGGATTGTCCATCACCAAGGAAATCGTTGAGGCCATGGGCGGCGATATCGGGGTCGAAAGTGTTGTCGGCGAAGGCAGCACGTTCTGGATTGAGTTCGATATGCTCTCCGAGCCATTGGCGACCGATGAAGTTACCGAGGAGAAGGCACCAACCGGCGATGAAACAAATCCAGAGGAAACCCCGCCGGCCGATTCTAACACGCCATCGCAGGTTTCTAATGAGGAGCCTTACCGCATCGTTTATGTCGAGGACAACGACGCCAACCGGCTGTTGATGGAGCGGGTCATCGGTTAGCAATACCAGTTCAGCTTGGAGACAACCGTGACTGCTGAAGAAGGTTTGAAACTGATCTTCGCCAATGTGCCGGACGTTATTCTTTTGGATATCAACCTGCTGGGCATGGATGGATATGAGGCATTGAAGTGTTTGCAGGCTGATCCGCGAACGGCCCATGTGCCGGTGTTGGCGATTACCGCCCGAGCCATGCCGGAAGAGATTGAGCGCGGCCTCGAAGCGGGGTTCCGGCACTATCTGACCAAGCCACTCAACCTGCTTGGCCTTTTTGAAGCGATATTTGACGTGCTCAATAATCCGCGATCGGATTAGGGTTCAGTCCTGGTTGAAATTCAGGTCCTTGGACCGTATCTGGACGGTAGGCCGATTGATCGCCGTCGGATCATCCCCTGGGCCGGACTTTGACCCGGTCGGTCACCGACAGCACGGTCTTGATTCCTTTGACGATCCCGGCGGCCTTGGTCTTTTCGCTTGCGCTTAGGGCACGGCCGAACAGGAACACGTGCCCTTGAACCGAACGCCAGCGGAAGTTGGTGACGTTGACACCCGAGCCATCCAGCAAAAGCGCGTTGATTTTCTGGTCGATGACGGTGTCATCAACAAATCCCTCAACCGCGCCCTTCTTCTTGTCCACCGGCTTGATCACCATGATCAGGTTGTGCAATCGCTTCACACCCTTGATCCGGCCAACCAACATTTAGGCTTTGGTTTTCGCCGCTGCGTTTTCGACGGCACCGGTCAGCATGACATCTTGTTCGTAAACATCAGCGTTGATCTCGGTTTTGATCGCCAGGTCTGTTTTAATGTCTGTGGCGCTTCGGTCTTCAACGGCGGCTTCGACCGCGCCCTTAAGGATGGAGAGCGGGTTGAACTGGGCCTGAGCTGGCACAGTGGGCAACAAAATCATTAATGTGGCTGCGATCAGGTAAACCGTTTTCAACATGAAATACTCCTCCGGTGGCGATATCCGATTATATAGGCGTCTGCTTAGCGGTGTTTCCACTCGGCCTTGCGCTTCTCGGCGAAGGCGCTCATGCCTTCCTTCTGGTCTTCCATGGCGAAGCTCGAATGAAATATTCGGCGCTCAAATCGGATGCCTTCGGCGAGTGTTGTCTCAAAGGCCCGATTGACGGCTTCCTTGTTGAGCATCGCGGCTGGTCGGGACATGCCGGCGATAGCCCGCGCCGCATCCATGGCCTCGCTCATCAATTGATCTGCGGGGACGCGGCGTGCAACCAGACCAGCGCGCTCAGCTTCCTCGGCATCCATCATCCGGCCGGTCAGGCAAAGATCCATGGCTTTCGCTTTGCCCACCGCGCGGGTCAGGCGCTGGGTGCCGCCGGCGCCGGGCAATGTGCCGAGCTTGATTTCCGGCTGACCGAATTTTGCGGTATCGGCGGCAATGATCATGTCGCACATCATTGAAATTTCACAGCCGCCGCCGAGCGCGAAGCCGGCAACAGCGGCGATGGTCGGTTTGCGGCATTGGGCAAGGCGTTCCCAGCCATCGGTGATAAAATCCCGGTTGTAGACATCCATGTAGGTGAAGTCCTGCATCTCCTTGATGTCGGCGCCGGCGGCAAAGGCTTTTTCCGATCCGGTGACCAAGATACAGCCGATGGTATCATCGGCTTCGAAATCATCCAGCGCGGCTGCCAATTCGGTGATTAAAGCCGCGCAAAGGGCATTTAATGCCTCGGGGCGATGCAGCGTGATGACGCCGACGTTGTCTTGTTTTTCGGCGATGATGTTTTCGTAAGCCATGGGGCGTGTCTCCTTAGAATAGGGCGCGCGAGGGATATCCCTGAACGCAAATGGTGCAATGCAGCGTTGCCGGACTCTTACCCGCCCTGCCCGGTGTCGCCAAGCAAAGTTTTTGCGACTGCACATGGTTCAATGCATGGTAATGACTGGAGCCAACTAAGGACGTTCGTTGACGATGGTTGAATCACCGAGGCATTCCCGAATTTTGCGCGCCAGGGCCACCAATTCGAAGGGTTTCGCTATTATTTGAACAGCATCATCCAGGCTGTCGTCCTGGGTGATTTGATCGGCGCTATAGCCTGAGGTGAACAACACGGGAATATCGGCCCTGCGCGCTTTGATTTCGCGTGCGGCTTCCGGGCCGTTCATGCCGCCAGGCAGGAACACATCAGTGAACAGAAGGTCGAAATCCGCCCCGCCGTCGACGATCTCCAGGGCTTCAATGCCGGTCCCCGCTTCCAAAATTTCATAGCCCAGGGATTCCAGCATCGCCACAGTGGTAATCCGAACCTCCGGATCGTCCTCGATCACCAGGATACGCTCGCCTTGGCCGCTAAGTCGTTCCACCGCCGAGACCGAACGCTCGCACTCCGTTGGGGCGACATCGCTTGCGGGCAGATAGAGCTGAACGACCGTGCCTTCGCCGGGCTCGCTGTAAAGGCGCATGTGGCCACCCGACTGTTTGGTAAAACCGTATATCATGCTCAGCCCCAAACCGCTGCCTTGACCAGTCTCTTTCGTTGTGAAGAACGGCTCGACCGCGCGCTCGCGAACCTCTTCGGCCATACCGACGCCGGTGTCGGAAACCGCGATCA
>Ga0233433_10003111_pt1 | contig 13753 bp, 13 predicted proteins | sample SI_122_August201_5_FD_179868 | JGI IMG/M metagenome (GOLD analysis project Ga0233433, IMG submission 179868) | Seawater microbial communities from Saanich Inlet, British Columbia, Canada - SI_122_August2016_100_MG | ecosystem: Environmental > Aquatic > Marine > Inlet | place: Canada: British...
ATTAAAAAGTGTACTCCATTATATGGAGACGTTTAGCTGGGCGTGATTAGTCACAAACATAAGTTTATTTTTGTGCATATACCAAAGTGCGCGGGATCAACGATTGAGTCGTTTTTCTGGAGAGGCGTGGGCGTGAATAAGGGTAGGAGACTCAACCATTTATTTGGGCGGCCAAATAAATACCAAACGGGGGGAAAGCAGCATTTATGGCTAAGCCACATAAAAGAAGAGGTAGGAAGCAAGACATTTAACGACTATTTTAAATTTTCGTTCACAAGAAACCCTTTCGATAAGGCGGTCTCGCAGTATTTTTTTACAAAAAAGCGCCCACGCCTCCTCAAAAAATTGAGAATCAAAAAAAACTCGACATTCAGAACTTATGTTCTTGCAGTACTATCCTCTAAAACCCATGTGCAGTGGGACAACCAGTACAAGTTTATTTATTTTAAAAACGAATGTCTTGCAGACTTCGTCGGGAAAGTAGAAAACCTCCAAGAAGACTTCAACTTCGTCTGTGACAGAATCGGAATCCCTAAACGGCAACTGCAACACAAAAACAAAACCAACCACAAACACTATACCGAATACTATGATGAAGAAACACGCGAAATCGTTGCGGAAAAATATGCAGAAGACATTGAGCTTTTCGGGTATCAATTCGGAGAATAAACCATGAATAAAACAATATGGATGTGCTGGTTTCAAGGAGAAAAACACAAGTCCCTATGTCGGCTAAACAGAAAATGCATCAATCGGTGGAAAGGATTAAATCCGACTTGGCAAGTTAATGTTTTGTCGAACGACACGATTGCCGATTATGTCCCTGAATATTTTGACATAATTGAAAGGTCGCCTAAAAGAACTCTTGCTGCAAAGTCTGATCTTTTGAGAATATTATTACTACAGAAGTTTGGAGGAGTGTGGGTTGACGCTAGCGTATATCCAGCGCTTCCAATTGAGGATTTTATTTCTGACATACTTAATGATGTCGGGTTTTTTACATATAGGTTTTTCCCAAGATCACTAAAGCGGAATAGCGGGAGAGAAACTGTTAGTTGGTTTATGTGTGTTGATAGGCAAAACCATTACCTTATTGAAAAATGGAAAGTTATGTTTGTTAATAAATTCAAGAACCTTAAAAGATGGAAAACATTCGCATTCCATGAAGCATTGTCATCTTTATACGACTCTGATGAAAAGATAAAACAAATCATAGATAACATGGTTCAAATTGATCAAAGAATCCCTCACTCTGCCAGACCCAAAGTGCTCAAAAAATTCCCCGAGCACCCGCTAAAGTCGTATGTATATAAACGACCCGCAAGACTCGGCATACTCAAAAAGCCCAATGAACATTAAAACTGGACATTTCTTCGACACAACTGCCAATAACTACAAAGACTGGGTAGTAGGTTCCTTCGTTAAAGAGAAAGAATTTTGCTCAGAAAATTTTGAACTTAAATTCCAAAGAGGAGAACAGGGACTCCTTAGAAAACCTAAAAAAGTTCTCGAGAAAAATGTCCACACTCTAGCAATCGCAGTGTATGGATATATAAGGATGAATTTTGCCAACGAAGACATATATCTAAAGAAAGAGGGTGACTATATATACTGGAGCCCAGATGCTCCGCATGAATTTGAGTTTTTAGAAGACTCGCTAGTAATAACATTAAGATGGAAGGCTTGATTGTGGCGCACGAAACCCCTATTTACATTTCCCTCACTTCGATATTCAAAAATCAAGGTCTTTTAAAGAATACGCTAGATTCCATCTTAGAGCAGTCTCAAAAACCTGATAAAATATTTATATATCTTTCCGAAGATCCCTCGTTTCATGATGAAGGATTTTTTAATAAAAAAATAACACACGATGGACTAAAAAATACATTAGCCCAACATAAAAAACTCATTGAAATTATATGGGGTAAAGATATAGGTCCATTTGGAAAACTGCTCCCACTTCTTAAGCAAAAGTGGAAAGAAAATTGCCTAATAATAACGATTGACGATGATGTCATATACCACAATACCTTAATAAAAAACCTATTAGAAGATTACCTGAAGTATAACTGCGCAATCTCCTATCGCGGATTTACTCCTAGATTTAAAAAATTTGAAGATTTTGATTATGAAAGCAGAGATGAAGATCACTGCCTACAAAAGAAAAATTTTGCGACAGGCAAAGGGTCAGTACTTTACGCCCCTTGGTTTTTTCATAAAACAAAAGACTTAATATTTAATGAAGACATCTACCCGAACACAACCAAAACCAATGATGATATTTGGTTTTATATTATAAGGGTTTTAAATAATATACCTTGCTACATAAATAACAAGCAAAAGTGGCAGTTAAAATTACAGAAGTCCGACGGTCTTTGGGTTAACTTCAACCGTAGATGGAAGGATGGTGTAAACATAAATACCAAACTCTTTAGAGACACCGTTAAAGAATTAAAACTTAGAAACCTTATATAGAATTGTGAAAAAACTAATTCCCAGAATCATATTTTCCACTTTTCTCCCTGAGCTTTCTGAAAACTCAAAAGTAAAGCAAATACATGAAAAGTGGAAAAAGCTAAATCCTGACATGGAGGTTAAATATTTCTCAGACCGAGCAGTTAAAGCTTTCTTTAATGAAGAAGGATTGGAATGGCAAAACGAGTATAAAATGTTAACCAACGGTGTGGCTATAGCAGATTTTTTTAGAATTTGTTATATATATAAACATGGAGGAATCTGGATGGATTTTGATGTTATACCTTTTGATTTTTTAAATAGATTTGAAGACTCTCACCTAAATAATGAAAATTTGTTTTTTGACCTAGGATGGAAAAACATTAGCTATGTTATGATTGCTGGAGCCGCAGGCAGTAAATTATTTAGAGAGGCAATAAATCATATCTGTCCCAAGATAAGATTAAGAGCTCCCAATTGTATTGCTGGGCAGTACCCAGGTATTGATGTTACTGGGCCTGGAGGATTTCAAGAGGCGATGAGAAAGGTTTTTGATTTTCCTTGTCATGAAGGTAAATTTGAAGCTAGAAATTGCCTTGTCAAGTCTAAATGTGGTCAGTCTTTTTTTTATGCCAAGCATCCCCTGGGGGCTCGGGGATTAAAATCGGGGGACTATAATAAATTACAGAAAGAACTGGGTCAATTACCGTGGCACAAAACTTTAAAAAAATGAATGACATCAAACAATATGTAACCCTATGTGGGCATTCAGAGGAGCGAGTAGCTTACTTTAACGAACTAAAGGAACAAATACCTTCTTTGCAAAAATTTCATGCACTCGAAGGACAGTTCGACTTAAAAGAGATAGATAAGCTTTTTGATTACTTTCAGATTCCCGTTGCGCCATGGATGTATATAAGCCATGGCGGAGGTAAAATTAGTAGGTGGGCCACCGTTATTATGGTCATGAAATATATTTATGACTTAGAGCTTGAAGATCGCATTATTATTCTAGAAGATGATTTGTGGCTAGATAAAAATTTTAATTTTATGGCAGATCAGTGGCCTACTGATTCCTGCTTAGTAAAACTTTCAATGTGGGGAGAAATGATGGCTTGTGGGATTAAAGGTGCAGAAAATTTCCTAAAAAGCATTTACGAAATTGGCATAGATAAAAATAATGATATGTGGATTTACGATAATAACCTTTATTGTGATAGGATTTTGATAGAAAAAGATGCAAGCAATAAAGGTTTATTTAAGCTTCTTAACCCAACCTCCGATGGCTTGATTAAAAGAGTCGGTATTAACTTTGATAAACCTAAATGTTTCGATAAAACGTGGATTTTAAATCCCGAGTCATTCCCAAATCCTCATGGAAATAAATTACAGGGCACAATAAAATTACCCGCAAACTCTGATAAAATTTTCACAAAAAAAATATTTTTCAAAGAGAGTGATGTTGACTTCAAAAAAGTGCTTTCAAGATTATAATATAAAATGAAAAAAAAGATTAAGGTATTCTGCCCATTGGTACAATTAGTAAATGACGAGGTATCGCAAATCTGTAAACCTGGAATCTTAAATAGCGATAAGTGCGAACTGGTTGAATCATCTTTTTTTGGCTTTAAAATACTTCGAGATCAAGCTTGGGCCAAAAATTTCAAAGCCAATGGGGGCGCTCAATTAGCTCCTAATCTAGAGGGAACATTTGGTGAGCCCTTCAAAGAAAAATGGATTAAATATCAAGAAGAAGAGATAGATGTGGTTATTTTGCATAGCTCTGGCAATCCTGATGAATTTAAAGCAGCAGCCAAGCACTACAAACATCTGCCAATTATTAATATAGATTATAAAGATGTAGCAGGCATCGATAAATCTAAATCAGGAGAATTTGGTAACAATATTATTAATAATAGAATGCATGTAGACTTAGGTAAAGAAGAAAATATTTTTAACTTTAAAAGGTCCTTGACTAAAATGCACTTAGGCTTACCTCTTGAGTTCGAGAAAACGCTATATGAAATACATCACTCTCCTTATTGTGTGCGAGAGGATATTTTAAGAAAGTGCGAAGAATTAAGTGTTCCATACTATAAAAGAAAATTTGATATTAGTTGCTTTTTTCCAGAGAGCAGAAAAGGATATACTATAAATAACATTATTAATGAACATCCCAGGAATCCTCGTGGATGGATGCCATCTGTGGTAGCTTCGTTAAAGGGTTTTAATTCTCATGTTGGTTTTACAACTGGCAACAATAAAGCTCCCGCTCAAGAGGGTCGAGCTGGCCAAAAAATAGATATCGTGGGCAGTACTCAATATAAATATGCGCAAATTATGTCCAATTCTAAAATTATTGCAACAGCCTGTCCATGCAATTATGAAGGTGATTTTAGATTAATGGAAGCTATGACTTCTGGAGCTTTAGTAATGCATAATTACATGCTTAGGCCACCTCAAGGCTTAGAGAATGGTAAACATTGGATAGTATATGATAACGCACAAGACCTGGCAGAAAAGATCTGTTTTTATAATCGCTATCCTGAAAAAGCTAAGCAGATAGCAGACGCTGGAAAAGATCTTGTAATAAAAAACCACCGCTCTCATCATAGAGTAGAGGAATGGCTAAAGATCGCGGGCCTAATATAATGAAGAGAGTTTTAGATTTAACTACTTGTAGGGGCAACCTGTTAAATATACATTATGCTCCACCTTTTTCTCCTTTGCATGAAGGAAAGATATCTAAAGACATAATCAATGACTCTTTTAAAGGTTTTCAACTTAACGGCTTAGTTAAAGATAAGGCTGTAGTAACTAATCCAAGAAGATGGAAAAACAAAAACACCGAACAAAACGACCTTAACCCTGAATTTTTGCCAATACAACACTCTATTTTAGAGTTAATAAGCTCGAATAAACTCAAAAACCATTATGATAATATCTACGATGGATTAACTATAAAAATGTTTGATTTAATTTTTATTGAGGTTTGTAGTTTGAAAATTGCAAAAAACTGGCAAGATACCCACGGAGGCGAATCGTATACTCAAAAACAATTTTATACAGCATTAGATAAAATTAAAGCATACGCAAAAGATATTCCTATATTATGGTTAACACATGTTAACCTTGAGGTGGGAGAAAAAATACAAAACTTTTTAGACAAAGGAGAAAAACACTGGATAGAAAGAACTACAAGTGACAGAAAGCTCAAAAGCAGAGATACAATTGACAAATGGATGAGGGAGTATAGTGATAATGTAGTGTATCCAAAGAATATACTACAAAACAAAACAATGGATGATGTATTCTCAGATAGTAATAGCCACTATAATATAGAAAACAAATATCTTACAGAAAGATTTTATATACAAAAAATTAAAAACATACTTATATGAATATAGTTTATTTCAGATGTAAGCGCGTGGGCTCCTAAAATATGCAGCAGTTCATATCTCAACTCAAGCAAGATAAGTATATTAACGATTTTTTTCATAACTGGAAATGCTCATAACATTAGCTGCAAAAAACACCATGATCATATCTCATAAGCATAAATTTATCTTTATCAAAACCCATAAAACAGCAACGCAAACTTTTTATAAATTCATAAAGAAGCATTTAGGTTTAGATGACGTTATGGCAGGAGACCCTGCTAACAATAGGTCAGGAGATGAAAACGTGGTAGATACACAAGTAAACGTTGATAAGCTCTTTAAAAGCACAGGTAAATCTGCTTTAGATTACGAACAAGATTACGGAAATCATCTTCCGTGGTTTATGATTAAAGATATAGTAGGGAATGAAATATGGGAAACATATACCAAATTCACTATAGAACGAGATCCATATGATAGGATATTATCTTTATTTTTCTTCAATAATCCGACTATAGTAAAACCAGGAGTATTAATATCTCAAGAAAAAAAAGAACAACATGTCAAGGACAAGACCTTTTCTAAAGTTTTGAGCTGGATGAACCAAAACTCTCTATTGACCGCTTTCCCAGATGAGATTAGAGAGTATTTTGAGGAATGGTGTTTTGTGCAATTTAAATCACCTGTCTTACCACTTTGTGATTACGACACGTATGGCGCAGTTGCAAACGCTAAAGAAGTTTCTACTTATCTGCAGACCGCCCAAGCTTTAAACCTAAAGCGTTTTGTTAACACATTTCAAGCGATGACTAAATGGAGAAACCCTAATAATGGTCAAGAATTCCAGTCCTTTCCTTATTTAAAAGACCCTGAAATTGTCTTATGGAAAAGACCGTTTGAAGAAGGGTGGCCTCTCTACGGCCAATGTAGGTTTTTAAACTATGGAAACTATTTTGACGGAGAGTCTCTTCAGGTAGATCACGTACTAAACTTTAACGATTTAGGTAATAATCTAGGTCGCTTTTTTGCATCAGCTGGGATTCAAATAGAATGTAATAAAAAATTATTTGATCAAGCTATCCAAAATCATCATTATAAAAAAAATATTAAATTCACAAAAGATAATGATTGGTGGTATAGCGGAAAGCGGAGCCACAGCCTTCGAACCACAATAGACCGAATATTTTTCGGCAATAAATTTAACATCAAAAAAAATTATTTTAATGACTAAAAAACACACCTCACATCTTTGTACTTTTATGGGACGAGAAGCTAACCTAAAAATCTTGTTGCCATACATAGAAACAGCGCTTCAAATTGAAGCTGTAGATAATTATTGGTTTATTGATATGACCAGAAAACGCAGCGACCATGAATTAATTAAAGCTGAATCCGAGAGATTAAATAAGCTTTTCCCAGGAAGGGTTCATCTTTACAACAGCGAAGAGCGCGCAAAAATCATAGATAACGCTGCAAAGATAGAACAGACAATAGGCCAGTGGGATACTTTTTATAAATTTCTTTCTCAATTCACAGATAACGATATAATTGCAAAATGTGATGATGATACATATTTTATTGATGTGGAGACTCTTAAGGCTGCATTTGATTTAAGGTGGGTCAATAAAAAACCTTATCTCATGCATGCGAATGCTATCAATAATGGCCTTACAGCGTATCATCAAAAGCAGCTTAATGATGTATACCCTGATGAAGAGTCTAAAATGTACCCTATAGGAGGTCTAACGGGCCCTTTATTTGCGCACCCAGAGATTGCCTGCGCTCACCATAAACAATTTACCGCTGACATGCTTAAGGATAGGAAAAATATTGAAAAATATAAAATCTCAAATATTTATTTTAATAATCGAGTTTCTATAAATTTTATCTTTATGCTTGGCTCAGACAGGCATGCTTTATCTAAAATAACAAGACAAGATGAGTATGATACCAGCTCAAAATACCCACAAAGAGAGGATAGGCCAAATATGATTATAGGAGGATTCTTAATGGCCCATCACACCTATGGAGTACAAGAGCCAGTCATGGAAAGACTTCAAACCCATATAGGGTACGAGGAGTTATCTAATAAAATTAATAATCCTAACATAAAGCATAGTCATAAAGATATAAATTTAAAAATGAATCCTTTTTCGACTATAAAAAAAGGTTCACTACATTTATTCAAATCTTGGATAAATAAAAAAACACACGTTATAAAGAACCCTAAAACAGGGCTTTACCTAGCGATAAACACAAAGGATGATGACACAACCCGCCAGCTTTTTCTAAAAAGCCATACAGACTGGACGGACGATTTTCAAAAAGCCTGCCTTTTTGATATTAGTTTAGACGGTAAAGAGCCTATACTATTCTCAAACAGTAATATGTTAATGAAAGCCCCTATTCAATTAAAAGGTGATAAGTGGGAGAATATAGAAGGGAATCGCTGCCTGACTTTTCCTGTGCAATTTTATTTTAAAGGCCAATATCGACACTCGAATATGCTTATCAAACAACAGCCTTCGGGTAATTATCTAATCTCCCCCACCTCTAATCCTGATTTTAATTTGGTACCAAATGACGATCCTCATCCTAATTTTTCAAAACAGCATCCAGATAAAGCTGAAGCGATGAAAAAGTTAATTTTTCTTGATAAAAACAAACAGCATGAATGGGAGGTTATAAATATTCAAACAAAAGATTTGACTGCGGCGGATATTGTGCGTCCCGATGATTTTTACGCATATGCCAATGATGAGACGTATGCCGTATCAACAGATTCTCTTCTCCCAGACTTGGCACCACCTAAAGAATGGATATGGATGGTTAAAGGTTATATATGGGAGTTTATAAATACCACGGGCAACGCATATAAAATTAAATTAATTGCGGACGATGAGGAAGATAAGTATTTACGCTATCATCCAGTTAAGAAGATAAACTTATCATCAGGCGCGGATTTATGGGAAGTCAAAGACCAAACGATTAGACACTTTTCATCTAAAAAATATATAGATATTACCAGTGATGGGGTTGCCCCTAGCGATAATGCGGTTAAATTATCATTTGATATATAGAAAGCGTGGCCTTTAAATAATGAAGGACTTAGGTAGATTTATATTTAATGTGGAACAAAATTTCACCTACATTTATAATATGTAAGTGAAAAAATATAGATCAAACTTCTGTACATTTTTAGGCAAGCGATGTAATGTAGAAATACTACATGCGTATATAGAAAAAGCGCTAGAGCTTTCGATCATTGATCGATATTTTATTATCGACATGACTAAGGAATTTTCTGACCATGAATTCCTAAAGCAAGAGCATCATAGATTATCAAAAAAATTTAACAAAAGAGTTTTCCTCAGAAATAGCGAGAAACAATACTTAAAACTAGAAAAAGAGAGGCACCCTAACGATGTAGATTGGGGCGCCTTCTATAAGATATTCTCCGAGTTCACAGACGAAGATGTTGTCATAAAGTGCGACGACGACATCCTATATATAGATATAGAGAGGCTAGGGGCGGCGATAGAGCTTAGACATCTCAATCCTCAACCGCTAATTATGCACGCGAACTGTATCAATAATGGAGTTTGCTCATACCACCAATACCATAATAACATTTGGCGACTTAAGAGCGATTTAATAAAAAGATACCCCTCAGGAGGGCTTTCTGGACCACTATTTATAGACGAAGGGCGTTCAGCAAAACGAATGCACGATCAATTCCTTGAGGATATGCTAAAAAATCAAGACAACATTAAAAAATACCAACTAAACAAGAACATACATTTTACTCAAAGGATTTCTATTAATTTTGTATTATTCTCAGGAAGAGACAGGGAGGTTCTATCAAATATTTCAGACCAAGACGAGTATCTAGTGAGCAGTAAGATACCACAGCAACAAGATCGGCCCAATTTAATAATTGGAGACTTAGTTGTGTCGCACTTCTCTTATAGGTCTCAAAACAGTCTAAGACAACACAGCAGAGAGGGCTACGCTCGTCTTACAGATTTAGCGCTCAATAGAAAAATAAAAAACAAAACAATATGCACAACAATAAATAAAACAACAACAATTAAAAACAAGAGCGGCGAATATCTAAAAGCAAACGAGACAAAAGAAAAACATTACATCAAAAACATAAAGCACGACTGCTATATGTCAATAGGGTTCAATAAAATCGAAAAATTCGTTGACGATCCAGATTTAGGGAGAATAGGCACAGGAACCTTTTCATTATCCAATCTTGTAACTGGAAGCAAAAACCCACACACAGCATTTAGTATAGAAGAAGGCAACCTTTGCAACGGTTCGATTATGGCAAAGAGTTATCCAGATAATTTATCGACAGAACAGTACACAATGAGATTCATCAATAAGTTTCACGAGTACGCCTTCGAAAGAAACAAGGTTAACATAAAAAGTTTCAGCAGCCCTACTCATATCACGGACAGGCATGGGAGATACTTAGTTTGTTCCAACCAAAAAGACGGAAGTAAGATAATTTACTTTCAAAAAGTAAAAGACAAGAACATAAAGAGGCATGCACAAAAATGGCTAATAGAAACCATACCCGAAAACAAAACCTCTAAAGTAAAAATATTAAGATGCACAGAAAATCTAGAGAACGACGGAACATTTGCGACAGGAGATGGCTTCCAGATAAAAAACGGTAGAGGATTCTTCTGGACCTTAAAGAATTATATATGGGAAATAGTTCCATCAAAAAAACTGTTTAGTTCCCTCAGGAATATTTTTTACATAAAAGTAATTAACGATGAGGAAAAAGAAAGATTCCTTTCAATAAAGAACAAAGAATTAATCTTAAGGAAAGAGCCTCATGACTGGACAATTAAAAACAATTGCATACTAGACAAAAAAACAGGACTCGACATAAAACTAAATACCAATCTATGACTTTGAAGAATTAACAAGAAAGCATATTATAAATAGAATGCTTTCGCAAAAAGTCACAGTGGTATACGCAACTAGTCCGCATAGATTTGGGGATGACGATTGTATGATAAACTTCTCGATAGAAACTTTAAGATCTTTCGGGTTCGGAGGATGCAGCATAATAGTATGCGCAGACGGCGTAAACCCGCACTCAAATTATGCAACAAGAACCGAGAAAGATAAATACAAGAGCTACCTGCAAAAACTGAAAGACAATCTCGGGGAAGATAATTGTTGCATATCAGATAAACACCTAGGACTTACCGAAAACTACCTACAAGCATGGAAGCTCGACAAAATTAAAACAGAAAATGTGTTTTTCATGAATCATGATGCGGCTATATTGCCAACTTTTTTAGACATAGATATCGAAAAAATAATAGAAGAAACTCCCGATTTTGTAAATACTACAATTTTTCCAAGGGACGCATTTAACGCGACTCCTGGACTAAGGTGGTGGAGAGCGCAATCCCTAGAAAGTTACAGCATGGCAGAAGGGGCTACAGCGCTCTGGAGGAACGAGGCAAAAGTAGCCTTCGGGAACCAAGACCACGGATGCATAATAAAAAAAGAATTTTTCCCAGAATATGTGAATAGATTTTATAATCCAGCCAAAACATTTTTTCTAGAAGACTCGGTGCAAGAATTCTTAGTGGGTTTAGAGACAACCGACATTGATTCTTGGGGCAAGTTTGGGGGTTGTGTATGGGAAGGGTCGTTTACCTTTCACCTCGATGGGCAAAGCAAGGCGGGAGAAGAGTTCGCTCAAGAAGGGGGTAGAAAAGGGGAGAAGATATGGAGCAAGGGGCAGTTGCAAACAAAAGCAATCAGGCTTGCCAAGTTTAACCCTAGCGCAACAAACGAGTTAACAAAAGCGGCAAATGCTCTTCTAAAACATGAAGAAGAATTGCTCGTTAAAGAACTTTGGCAAACTTATCAAGATCTATGCCAAGGGGTTTTTCACTTTCATGGGATCGCAAAATCAAAAAGGCCAACGAACAGGGAGAAGCTCAAAGGGTTCAGGCCATCCTACAGCAAGACACTACTGCCGATAGAAGGCAAAGAATACTTTTCGACAGTGTATTTTAACCGCAGAAACTTAACGCTCAGATGGAAAAGCGTAAACGACAAAAAGCTAATCCTCAAATTAAACGCTGGCGATAAAAGACTATTATGGGGAGGGCATAGGCCAGGAGAAGCAGAACTGGACTACAAAGATTACCTATTAGCAAAAGACGCAATATTAAGTTTTGAATTATTTGACCATTCCGTTAAAGCAGGAGCAAGGAAGCTGTCATTAGAAATGGAGAGTTTTGACATTAAACTTGTATCAACGGACCAGAAAGGAAACATTTATATAAAATGGAAAGACCCCAAAGGTTTTGTATTCAAAATTTTCCTAAAAGACTCCTTAGGAAATGTCTTAGAAAAAGGTGGGAAACAAGGAGTGTACAAATATCATACAACTGACCTTTTTCCATCGCAATGGATATCGGGATACTTTAAGGCGTACAAAGGTGGCAGACTAATAGGAAAGACGTGGAACTTCTGTATACCCGTGGAAGACTATTTAGTAAACACAAAAGATTCCGCAGGGATACTTGAACTATTGGCAGAGAATATCGAGAACTCATGCGGGGTGGAGCCAGAATTCACCCCAAAAAATTGGATTAAATTTTTGCAAGGGAAAAATTAATGATACTAGAAGACTGGAAATCAATTTTCATCCATATCCCCAAGACAGGGGGAGGGTCGCTTGAAGTTTTACTACTTAAGAAATATTTCAATTGCACAAGAATGCCCTTCGACGACCCCCGAAGAAAAGAGCTCATAGAGCTAAACGGAAGATGGACGCAACATGACTCGATACAGAAAACAGTAAAACAGAGAGGGGTAAAAGCCAAAGATTATTTTAAATTTTGTTTTGTAAGGAATCCTTGGGACAAGGCAGTAAGCGAGTATTTTTATATAAAAAAAATGAAAGGCTGCGATTGCGAAGAGGCAAACATTCCGAAGACTTTTAAGGATTGGGTAAAGAAAGGCATGAGTTGCTCGTGGGAGGGGCACACGGATCCACAAATCAATTTCACAACAAACCGAGAGGGTAACAATATTATGGATTTTATAGGAAGGTTTGAAAACTTAAGAAAGGACACAGATTTCGTTCTAGATAAGCTTAACATTAAAGCCAAACTGCCCCACGTAAACCAATCAGACAAAAGGAATCCCTACTTATCATATTACGACGAGTATACGAGGGATATAATTGCGGAAAGGTACAAAAAAGACATCGATTATTTCGACTATCACTTTGAAGAGCAATGTGTAATAAAAATATAATCACAACAGTAGACGGCCTCCAATTCCCAGAGGGAATAAAATCTAGCCACCTATCGTCTCCACTAGGATCCCACAACCATAAAGTTTCCAACAAGGTCACAACTGAAGCCTTAAGCATATTCCACGACTTCACTATGAAAAAAAACATCCTATACACAATACAAGGAGGTAGCCTAATGGGGCAATACTGGAATGAAAAAATGATTTACTGGGACGATGACATAGACATTCATGTTGAAGAAAAATTCCTGCGAGATATTGTATCAATGTGGGAACAAGGGGAGCCCGTCACGACCAAAATGTTCCCAGAGAAAACTTACCGCCTAGGAACAGGAAAGTTCTTTAAAACATCTAAAAAGGTTTACCTACTGGACAGGCCGTGCCTTTTATGTTTCGGAGGAGGGGTAGAGACCCCAGAAGGCTGGAAGCCCATTAAAGAACCGAAACGAAAAATACTCAGGATCAATTTTAAACTTTCCCCCCTAAACGAGCATGAAGAAGTATACTCATTTAATAGAACTTGGAAATATGATAAGGATAAAAAAATTCCAGTGTATCGCTGGTCTGGAATGGACATCAATATCCCCCAAGAATATGGAGGCAAAATA
>Ga0233433_10003123_pt1 | contig 13718 bp, 10 predicted proteins | sample SI_122_August201_5_FD_179868 | JGI IMG/M metagenome (GOLD analysis project Ga0233433, IMG submission 179868) | Seawater microbial communities from Saanich Inlet, British Columbia, Canada - SI_122_August2016_100_MG | ecosystem: Environmental > Aquatic > Marine > Inlet | place: Canada: British...
CAAAGTTCTGTTTACAATAAAAGAATTATAAGTCAGCATGAATAAAGTCCAAATTTCGTTTGATGTGCGAGTGAAGACTAGCTCTTAAGAGAAGTTAATGTCTGAGTATATGAGAGAGGCAAGAATGTTATTCCAGTATTTACCGCCTCCATAATATTGGAAACCAGTCTTCTCGCATCTTATCGCCATGATTCATTCCGTGGTCTTTATAGGGTGGTGATGTTTCTCCGGAACGCTTACAAAATGTAACATCATCTCCAAGCCATCGAGTAGAAAATGCACGGCGCATCGATTTAATCTCAGCATTTCCAGTTCCATGGAGTGTTTTGTAATCAAACACGATGACATCACCCGGCTCCAAATCCCAGCCTACAATATCATATTCTCCAGGATTGGCTTCGATATCAGGAACTACCTCCATACCAATTAAATGCTGCTTATTCAATTGACTGCCATCTTCAAAAATACGTGGATAAAACAACTTATTCCATCGATGAGAGCCTTTAACAAAATTCACTGCAACATCGGATTCGGCTTTATCAAGAGATACATAAACTGACGCCGTTTTGACTCCATCAACACAGTAGTAAGGAAGGTCATGGTGCCAAGGTGTGGCACGCCTTGTTCCTGGTGCTTTACAGAAGGCATGGTCATGAAAAAATTGCACATACGCTGTATCCATAAATTGTCCAGCTATTGAAGAAGCACATGAGTTAGAAACAAAGTCTAGATATTCTGGAATAAGTTGCCAATTACAATAACTATCAAAAAAGCGCCCAGACTCGCCTTTTGGAGCACTCTCACAAGGGAATGCGTATTTCTCTGGATTGTCTAGATTCCTCTGCAAGCCATGGCGAAGTTTCTCCACCCAATCATTCATGAGTCCTCGAATCAATACTACACCGTCTTTGCGAAAATTATCAATATCAATTTTCTTAGCCTCATAGATAGGTCGATCATCATCTTTAAGAATAATTCCCTTTTGCCATGAAACATGGCCATTATTTGAGTTGTTTGAAACCTTCATCACTCAATCCACTATGATTATAAAATTAGAACCATTCTTTTCCATTCTAGAATTATAAGTCAATTAGAACTAAAGTCCAAATTTCGTTTGATGTGTGAGGGAGGTTAATTACTGACCAAGTTCAGCTGCTAATTCTGCTTCAAAAGCCGCAATTTCATCTTCTACTGATTGCTCAGTATCAACAGTGTCGGTTTCTGCTGACTTAGCAGCTTTTGCTTGTGCAGCTGCAACTTTTGCTTTTCTTTTAGCTATATTATCTGCGGCTTCTGCAGCAAGTTCTTTCTCTAGTTGGGCTTCAAATTCATCAAATTCTTTATCAATCAACTCTTCTTCTTCTGCCTTAGCTGCTTCTTCTGCTGCCTTAGCTGCTTCTTCTGCAGCTTCTTCAGCGAGACGTTTGGCTTTTTCTGCCTTAGTAGCAATTTTCTCGACACCTACATATACTTCTCTACCTTCAGAGAAACGCTTTGAGTACTTGTGAGTGAAAAAAGTTCTATAGCTTTCACCCTCGAAGTCGAAGAAATATGATTGTATCTCGCAGCCATAGTTTCCAAAGATTTTGCTTTGCTCTACAACTGACGGTTTTCTAAAAGTTCCATCGCCATTTCCAAAGAATATATTATTAAATTGAGTATGACAACCTTGATACATCGTATTATATTGATCTCTAAATATATAAAAATCCATATAGCCATCTTTATTGATGTCATAGTTGTACAAACCAAATGATGCTCCATCTCCACCATCAAACTCATGAGTATCAGAAACATTGAACTTACCGTCATCATTTCTGAAGAAAATAAGTTGGGCAACAAATTCACTGCATTGAGAAGTTTGAATGTAAGGTTCTTCTTGTGAAGCTGGTTTTTTGCAAAGTCGGTTTTCTTTCCATGTAACTGTATCAAAGTCTCCATCATCATCCATGTCGAATTGATGAGAACGATATGACTCAGACACCAATAAAAATCTTTCACTCGTTTTGTATCCAGGCACCGCCCAACCTTTTCTTGTGTGTTCCCAGCCCTGCCAGGAAGTCCAAGGCACCTCTTTATCGGGCTTTTTGCTGGAAATATACTTGTCTAACAGCTTTAATTGTATCCTGCCGTTAATATAAGTCACTTCTGACCAACACCAATTTAAATACCCCCTGCCACAGTTGTGAAACAAGATTCCACCTTTTTTGTTTGGATAAACAGAGAGAGATGTTTTAGATGTTGAAAGGTTTGGAGGATGATTCTGATAAACGCATTCCAAGGTTTTTCCATTACAAACGCCAATCCCATCACCATGAGGTCCTTCCCATGATATATCGATGAACTCATTATAGCCATCATCATCTAAGTCTCCAACTACAAAATCATGGGAGTATAGTGGTTTGCCAAACTCAGAGTAACTTTCTGTCTCAAAGTTATAGATATAGTTTACATCACTCCATGATGAATCTTGATGCCTGCCATCTTCAAGCATTCCTGCAATTACTAATTCAGTCAAACCATCTTGATTAACATCCATCAAGAAAAATCGGAGTGAAGAAGCTGGTATTTCTACAATTGGGTTTTTAATGACTTGAACAGAATTTGACCCAAGTTCTTCTGTATTAACAACTATAGATGCTATCTGCATTAGTGCCTTTCGGTCTGTTTTCTCTCCCATTTCTACTTGAGTATTTTCAGCTTTTCCAATTATTTCAAGATTTCCGTCCTTATTGACTCGATTGATGAGTAACTCTGAGATTTGCCATACGTTTTTATACCAACTATTCGGGAATTTAAGCTTGGTATCTAGAACAGCTATTATTGAGCATTTATTATAACTGTTACGATAAAACTCTTTATCAAGGTCTTTACAGCTTGAGGATATATCAGTATCCACAAACGATTCATATTTAACAGCTTTTATTGTAGACCCTGAATTAGTAGCAGAGGATGATTGTTCATTACCACCTCCACAGTTGTATACAAAATAAGTACCATCATCAGAAACACTCTTGACTGGCTCACTACCATCAGGACACGACCCCGCAAAACTCTGAATTGAGAAAAGTGACAAAACTAAAATTAGAAGCAGGTTCTTCATAAAAGTATTAAGGTTTAAATGGGATTCAATTCAAGATACCATAGATAGATTCAAATAATCAGATATATATCATTTTGAACTAAAGTCCAAATTTCGTTTGATGTGTGAGGGAGGATGTATATATCTATCTCCGAGGTCGAGAGGGGCTCCCCCCCGTACCTCAAAGTCAGTATATATATGCGAGGGATAGTAGATTTTTCTACTGATTTGGAATATATAGAATATTTTCCTAGTTAAATCAATGACTTATACAGGATTACTTATTTATTAGTTATTATCTAAATAATTAATTGGGTTGTACATGGGTTGCCCAGTTGTAGCACATATGTAGCACATTGCTATATTTGGGTTTAAGTGAAATGGCTTAAAGCCTTATGAGGTATGGTGGTTATGGGTGGACTTGAACCACCGACCCCAGCATTATGAATATTGTCCTACCTTAATACCCTTTTTTCCATTATAATACCTGTATGTCCATTATAACACCACTGGAAAGGTATTTAAAGCTAGGCTACTCATCCTATTCTTTCTTAATATTTCCTTCTAAATCATTCCTTACTGTACCCCTAGCGTACCCCGAGATATGCGAATGTGTAATCCCAGTGTAATCCCAAAAGGTAATGGCTAGAAAAAATACAATCAACTTTACTAAGAAAAACTTAGACAACTTACCGATACCCAAAGGAGATGAACGACCATCTTATTATGATGAGCAAGTTAATGGTTTATTAGTAAGAGTAACCAATAAAGGCACTAAGTCTTACATGGTCTTTAGAAGAATTAATGGTAAGCCAAAGAAAACCACTCTTGGTGTGTATCCGAATATGACCATTGAACAAGCTAGAGGTGAAGCTATCAAAATACTTGGTCTTATTAGCGAAGGTATTAATCCAAACTCTATTAAAGAAGGACAGCTAACTAAACAAACTTTAACACTTGAAAAGGTATTTAAAGATTATCAACGGAGTAGAGGAACAAACCTTGAGGAATCTACTATCAAAGGCTATAGCTTTATTATTAATAATCAGTTAGGTGATTGGAAGAAAACCCCTCTCTCAGAAATTAAACGCTCAATGATTGAAGATAGATTCTTAGAGGTAACCCATGGAACTGGTAAATTTATTGATAAAGATGGTTCGCCCACTAGAGCCAATACAATGATTCGTGTTCTTCGTGCTCTCTATAACTATGCTATGGGTCAGTATGTGGATGCTAGAGAAGAACCACTAATCCTTCATAATCCTACAGTAATAATCTCACATAACAAAGCGTGGAACAGAGAGAAACCACGAACAGGTATGGTTAAAGAATACAATCTCAAAGGGTGGTATGAAGGAATCATGAAACTACCCGAGCATGATAAAAATTTAGCTAAGGCAAACAGTTCAGAGGTTGCTCGAGATTTCTTTATCTTTATATTGTTTACAGGCATGAGAAGGAATGAAGTATTGACCCTTAAATGGGAAGATATAGACCTTAAAGACAAGACATTTATCGTAGGAAAAACCAAGAATCATGAAGGGCTTAGACTCCCTTTAACTTGGATATTATTAGATATTCTTGAAAGACGAAAAAACGACAATGGAAACCCATATGTCTTTGAAGGTGAAAAACCAAACTCTCATCTATCGCCCCCTAAAAAACAAATAGAGAAAGCTAGAGAGATAATAGGCTTTCATTTCACTAACCACGATTTAAGAAGAACATTTACAACAACTGCTCATCGACTTAACTTTGGCAAGTACACTCTTGATAGATTGATTAATCATAAGACCGAAGACTCTAGGGATGTTACAGCACGATATGTCATTCTTGATGTTGAAGATTTAAGAGAACCCATGAATCAAATTACAGAATCTATTTGGAGCCAAATACAATGAGTTACTTCTTCCCACATGACACAAGAGAAGACAAAAGAAAAGAAACAGTTGAGGTGTTTAAGCAACACTACCAAGCAATTGTTGATATTGAACAAAGACTATTGGCTCAGTTTCAAGAATTAACTCCTCTTTGGGAAGTTTTAATCTTAATTAGAATGAGTAGTGCTAGGGAAAAAGAATTAGGTGATTGGACATATGAAGAATGGAGTCGTATTTATACCGTAAACGGATGGACTGAGGTTCAAGGTGAGAAGTGGTATCAAACCAAAACAAAACCGATCTCGGGAGATAAGGACAATTTGAAATTTGAAGGCTTTGAAGAACAAACATTAGTTGAAGGAAGTGAAAATTGGAATGACTTCATCAAAACAATTGATGGTGTCGAATATAGAAATAGCTTCCCAGTAGATAAACAGAAATATTGGCAATGGCTTTGGTGGTTTAATTCTAAGGATTCTTTTGAGAGAAGGCTTAATCTTGTTATAGATGCTTCTTATGACTTGGATTGCCTAGAGTATTACACTTCGATATACATTCACGAAGCATTTCTAATCATGATGGGAGTATCACCCGACAACATGGATAGAAATGAATTCGGAAGATGGGTAATTGATAGCATGGCAATAGAACTGAATGAGCTTGACTATTACGAAACCAAGGAAGATTGGTTTAAAAAAGACTTCAAAGAGTTCAAGGAATGGAAAATCCTGGAGCGACAATTTGGAAAAGGAAAGAGTGGACTAGGGATAGAGATAGATACCCAAGAATTCACTCAATGGGCTTTAAAGATTGGACTCATTGAAGAAGATACTGCTCACTTTAGAGATGGCAGATTAGCACCCTTTGAATCGTCATTTACTGAGATGCTTCATAAAGAATTAATAGCTAAAAAGCTAATCAAACAAGGTAAGCATCATCACACATGGGAATGGGCTAGTACTAAGAACGCTTATAGCTATTTGATAAGGTCTTTATTTGTAGATCAAATGCCAAAACAATATTGGATTGATGAACCACTTAACGAACAGTCTAAGAAAAACAATGTTCGTTGGGAACCATGGCAACATTACTTTGGTACGGATATATCTCGCCCTCAAAACCAAACGACTATCCCTTCAAACTCGCCCACAATTGATTTGATAGTTGAGAAGTTGTTTATTGAACACGATAAAGGAAATATTAACGACATTCAGTACCCCGAATAATCCCCTTTTTTATGGTCTCCGAAAACCCCTTTTTTTATGGAGTACGAAAACCCCTTTTTATGGTGTCACTAAACTCCCTTCTTATGGTCTCCGAAAACCACAAGATTACAACAAGATAAAACACCAAATATTTCTTTATGGTATTTACTAAACTTTAACTTTATCTTTTACTTTTACTTTAACTTTAACCTTTACTTTTACTTTAGGTTTGACAGTTAGCTAACCGTCGGTTTAACAATTAGCTAACCATCAGTTATAGACTATTCTTTACTTGGCTTTCTTCCACCTTTCTTCGAATTGATACGCCTTTTGATATTGGCATCAATCTGAGGTTTTATTAATTCAAAAAAAGGTTGAAGTTTGTCAGGCAACTTAGATTGTTTTTCGTATAAGCCGTAATTCATAACAGCGTCAAAACACTCTCTAAGTTCATCGCCATCTAGATGCTTCATAGCTTTGAAGAAACTACCATAGAAAATAACACTCTCATGTTGAGGTGTTCTAGCGTTACTATGAATTGCCTTATAGATTTGCTTCTTAACTTCATGTAATCCCATTGTTTGATGAAGGTCGTTAAAGTCCGTCAATCTTTGACTCTTACTCAACCCTTCAAAGTGAGGAAAACAAACAATTCCACCAACATGCTTCGCTGTCTCAGAGGCTTTTATTAGGCCTGTATTGACTTCATTGTATTGGTCATCATCACCCGCAACAATGATTGAAGCATGAGGGTATAAAGAAGTCATTTCTTTAGCTACTGGCAAGAGATTACCCGCATTAAAAGAAACAACAACAGCCAACTTGGTAGCCTCATAGATACTAGCCCCAGTTGAATAACCTTCAACGATAATAAGGTGCTCTTCAACTTCACCCATTAAGAAGAAACAGCCTTCTATCTTTCCACCTTTAGCAAAATATTTATCGCCATTTGGTGAAATGGTTTGAAGGTTGACCAGCTCACCATCAGCATTAGAGATTGGAACCAGTAAGTTGCCATTCTCAATCTTTAAGTTGTATGATTTAATACCCTTATCAGACAGATATTGATGTGAATCAACTTGATCAGTTTTTGACCATCTTTCATTGACGCTTTTCTCAGCCTTTTGATGTTTCTCTTTCTTCTCATTAGCCTTAAGCTGTCTTATTTCTTCTTGCTTTATAGCAAAGGCTTTCTTTTCTTCTGCTGTAAAAGAAGACTTATCACGATTACAAAAGTCCTCGTGAATATCTAACTTCCAACAGCCAAAAGCACCTGATTCAAAGTCACCATCTTGATAGCCAACATACCAACTATTAGCTTTGGTGTCGCCCTCATTCTTGAACCTTTGAATCTTGCCATCATAAACAAGCATCGGAGGTGGCGTTATGCCACGCTCCATCATTGCGTTAGTCATACTAGCCATTCAACACCCCCAAGATTTTATTAATCTTAGTCTTGTCTTCATCACTAGTGGAATATTCCTTTACAGAAGTTTCACCACCAAAGCGATTTGGAACCTTAACCCATCTTCGAAGCAACTCCAAATCATGTTGCTTTGAAAGACCCGATATAGTTGAGTTTAAACAATGGTCACCCAATCCTTCTGCGTCAAACCTTGTTAAGGGCGTCTCAACTAAAGCATTGAGTATGGTATTATTCTTGCTGACAGTTTTTATGTTAGCCTCCTTCGTCCTTGCCGACAAAGGGGGTTTTTTATTTTTTACAATCATTACTATACCTCTCCTGTGTGATTAACTAGTCTTGACTCCATGTACTCGTCAATATCTTCTTGACGGTATCGAACTGAACCATTGCCCATTTTGATAAAGGGAAGGTTGATTCCCTTTCCACTGCTTCTTGAGTTTGCTAAAGACTTAGGGCTTAATCCTAGTTGCTCACTTGTGTCTTTTGTCGTTCTGTACTTAGTAACCATCGTTACTCCTATATTATTAAATTGTGGTTGACCATGCCTTATATTGAACAGTCATGGTGAATTGTCCTCTATTAGGATGTATCGTTAATTAGGTGGATTGGACAAAATTTGTCCAACTTTTTAGTCCAATAAAACGGATCTCGGCAAAGTTACAGTAGTACCTAATTGTCCATGTGGATTCAGACAAAAGGATTTTGTTTTTTTACCTACTTTTAAGGACTTTAAATAGTATGAAAAGTGTCACATTATCTATTAGGAACAGATGGGAAGTTTGAACGCTATAGCCCCACTATATAGGCTTCGTAGATGCTTACTAAGGTCTTTGCTTAACTAATCTATTAAAGTCTTAACAGTACCCACGCAGTAAACCCCTAATCGTTATAATCAAATAATATCCGACATCAATTTCTCAAGTGGCTTAGATGTACATTCGTACACTTCCCTAGCAGTTCTGGTTTCGCCAGATTTAGCACCAGAGAAATCATAGAAAGCACCTCCTCCATTAGCCTGAATAACTATTGAGTAGTCATCCCAATCCCACCTGTGTTGAACGCCTTCAAGTGTATGCGTTGTATCAATTGGTGATTCAGCATCTTTTAGAAATAAGACACCTTTAGAGTCTGAAATCTCAGGAATATATCCAACACTCAATAGATAATAACCATCATATCGGTCATAACAATCCCACTTCTTCCAGTCATAAGATTCACTACCAACCTCAACTTGTAAAGGTGCTGTACTTGAGCAACCAATTAAGCCAAGAGATAGTAATAAAAGTAGGAGTAGTTTTTTCATAATACATTCACCCATAAACCATAGACAATTTGAATAATTATCGCCAAAAGAAAAAATGCTAGTGCTAACTTGAGCAATTTCATACTATGATTGTATATCAACTTAAACCAAAGTCCAAATTTCGTTTGATGTGTGAGGGAGGTTAATTACTGACCAAGTTCCGCTGCCAGTTCGGCTTCAAACGCCGCGATTTCATCCTCTACCGATTGCTGTTCAGGATCAACAGTGTCGGTTTCTGCTGCCTTAGCAGCTTCTTCAGCGAGACGTTTGGCTTTTGCTGCTGCAACTTTTGCTTTTCTTTTAGCTATAGCATCTGCAGCTTCTGCAGCTTCTGCAGCTTCTGCAGCAAGTTCTTCCTCTAGTTGGGCTTCAAGTTCAGCCTGACATGCTGCCTTTTTTTCATCAGTCATAATTTCATCACTGTCTATAATTTTGGCACGATTTGAACTAGAATCTATTGTAGATCTATCGCCAGAATAAACAAGAGAGATGAGCTTGCTTAAATCTTGACAGGAATTTGAGTCAAAGGCTTTTAGAATTGGTATTTGATCATTAACGTTCAAGTCTATTAAAACAATTTCAATCCCCCACTCTTGAAGCTTCTTGGCTTCACTCTCATTTGATCCAAAATGGGTTATATAACCCCCATTATCATCTCCTCCACAACCCGATTGGCGGCCTATTGAGGAGATACCTTTTAATCCTCCCCAGTCATGCCCCCGGAAAGAGGCCCTCGTAAATAACATTGGAACTTTATAGTTATATGTAAGGCATAAGCTTGTTGAGATATTAAATTGTCCATATTGTAAATGAACCCTTGCAGTCATCCAACTTCCATCTTTGTCTAAATTCAAGTCCTTAAAACCAATTAACTGGGCGCCTGATTGAGTGAGTGGAATTGCTTCATTGAATTTAGTAAAACTTTCAGATCCCTCAAATACAACTTTTCCGTATTTTTGTATACTCTTTTTGAATTTTAATGAATGTTTTGTTTCATTGTGCACCTGGGTAGCAAGGTCAGATTCATAATTCTTAATTTCATCTGAAATTTTTTGTTGCTTAGCTAATTTCTGCTGATTAAAGCTATCCTCTTGGCCGAATTCTGCAGCGAGAGAGGCTTCAAACGCTGCAATTTCATCCTCTACCGATTCCTCTTCTACCGATTGCTGTTGGTCGGTTTGTTCTTCATTTTTTTGTTTTTCGGTTATGGTTTGCTCTTCAAGACGGGAAGCCTTGAGTTTAATTCTATTTTTAATAGCAGACAATTCTTTAGGTAGCAGTAAATCTTCAATAGAAAAATGCGCCATGTTTAATGACCTATTTGTCAATCCAAAAAGCTCTAATGAGTTATCGCCTGCTTTAAGAAAATTGAGATTTACTATCGAATCTGGCCAACCATCTTTTTTTGTCGTATAAGTGATTTTGTCATAAGGAATTTCAAGGTTATCAGTATCAATTAGGTGATGAAATCTTTCACCATCTAGATTGACCATAATCATAGCACCTAGGTCAATATTGTAAGGTTTGCGCGTCGTCGCTCGCTTATAGCCAAAAAATGCTTCTCCAACGGATGGGTTAATGAAAAGATCATCATAACCATCATTATTGTAGTCAACAACGTGTAGCTCTCGAATGCCAAATTGTGTTCTGAAGTTTGATTTTTTAAACCATTGGTCAGTCTTATTTACAAACTTCATGTTGCCTTCGTTTGAGAAGTATCGCAACACTGGACCTTGATTATATGCATCAAGGCTAATAATAAAATCTTCATCCCCATCTCTATCAAAGTCAGATGTTTCAAAATCTCTAATACCCCAATCTAAAGTTTCAGAGTTGGCCTCTTTTCTCGAAATTTCAGTTGCAAGTCTAAATTGCATATTTCCCAAATTTTCAAAAAAACGTATGAATACATTTTTATGGATGTTACGTGCGTCATCGGTTGCTTTGTACTGACCAAGAATAATGTCTTCATCGCCATCACCATCTATATCCATTAATTCAATTGAACCCGGACCCCACCAACCCTTTTCTCCATATTTTCCAAGAACGTTTTTAGATTGACAGAACTCACCATCTTTGTTTTGTAGCCAAACGTGTATATTGGACATGTCATACGCGCCAGGCTTAACACCCATATTAACAGTAACAATGTCCTCTCTGTCGTCTCCGTTAATATCACCGACATCGATTGCATGATAGAAAGCTCTCACACTATTAAGTTTGCCCGCATCAACGAATCTGTCCTTATACTTTTCAAAAATGTGAATATTGCCAAAAGGCCAATTCCCTGTATCGAGTTCTTTTCCACTATCAACTATCGCATACTTCTTAATTCCCCCTACCATAATAGACTCATGACCGAGTAACATGCCATAGGTTGTACTAGATATGCCTTTGAACTCTATTGCGCCATCATCATGTATTTTGAAAAACACCATTGGGAATTCTGGATTTTTCCAATGAATCCCTGGAAAATAAGCAACGTCTTTAGAGCCATCTTTATTTTCAAAAGAAATTACTTCATATGCTGTTACTAAACTCCGTTCAAATGCACTGTATTCATTAGTTTGATGTTCATAGGTCCGCTCATTTGGCAATGGAAATACTCCATTGGGTTCGTTTCCACCCCAGTGACTAAGTGTTTGTGTAAAACTTACATTGCCTATTTTTTCTGAGTTAATTACCTCTGGTGGGTTTTCAACACCATACACGTCATTTTTCGGTATTTGCCCGACGCAACTGTTGGCGCGATCTTTTGAATTTACAAATCCCGTAGATGAAGTTGAAGTTGTAGCAGAGTGATTGTTCGTAGCAACAGTGCAACTGAGCCCTCTCTTTTTAGCTTCACCTAAGTAGCCTTCGTGTGTTGGCTTCTGTTCAAGCCAGCTACAGATAGAATCATCTGGCCAGTCGTCATAGGGACCAGCAAAGGAGATAGAGGTCAAGCCAAAGGCAAGAATTAAAAGTAGACAGAGTTTCTTCATACTATGATTGTATATCAACTTGAACTAAAGTCCAAATTTCGTTTCATCTGTGAGGGAGGGATTATTAATAGTTAGCCGAGTTTAATGAGGCTCACCTCATACCTTCAAAGTCTGAATAAATATGCGAATCTTCCAGTACTCATAAAAATTACTTAACAATCTTTAATGTATGAAGAAGAAGGCTTCTAAACTATAATTTAGAAATTAATTTAGGAAAAATAAAATGGCTTCAAGAAACTTTTCAAAGTTTGGTAAAAGGTTCTCTAGAGAAAATGGCATCACCCAATTAATGTCTGATCTTGGAAGCGCTAATCACAGTAATAATCCAAACACCCTTATGTTGGGAGGTGGTAATCCAGCAATTATCCCAGTAGCAAATGATAAATTTGTATCTGAGCTAGAAAAACTTATTAGCAGTTCCGATGTTGATCAAATGATCGGACTATATGATGGTCCTCAAGGGAGTGAGGAGTTTATTAGAGAGTTAGTATTGATGTTCAATAACCACTATGAGTGGACTCTAGATGAAAAAAATATAGTTATTACTAATGGTTCTCAAAGTAGTTTTTTTAGTCTCTTTAATTTATTTGCTGGAGAGATGGAAGATGGATCACACAAAAAAATTCTATTTCCAATAGCACCTGAATACATTGGTTATGCAGACCAAGGAATTTCTGAAGATATGTTTGTTTCAATAAAACCCGAAATTAACATGCTGGATGACAAGCAATTTAAATATAAAATTAACTTCGAAGAATTAATTCATGTTATGAATTCTGGCAATATCGGTGCAATTTGTATTTCGCGACCAACAAACCCTACTGGAAACGTTATTACAGATAATGAGCTTAGTCAATTAGATTTAATTTCAAAAGAGCATGGAGTTCCATTAATTATTGATAATGCTTATGGCCAACCTTTTCCTGGCGCTATTTATACTGAAGCAACATTAAAGTGGAATCCCAACATGATTTTATGCATGTCGTTATCAAAACTTGGTCTTCCAGGGCTTAGAACTGGAGTAGTTGTTGCTAACCATGAAACCATTGAGGCTTTAAGCAGGATTAGTGGGATTATGATTCTAGCACCTAGCAGTGTCGGACCAAGTTTGCTGACAAGAATGATAAAAGATAATGAACTATTGACACTTTGTGATGATGTTATAAAGCCTTACTATCAAGAAAAAGCACTAACGGCAGTCAGACTCTTTAATAGTATTTTTGCAGATGTAGATGTGTATCTTCATAAACTTGAAGGTGCATTTTTTATGTGGCTCTGGTTTCCAAATTTATCAATAACGTCTGAGCAGCTCTACAATTATCTTAAAGCTGAAAATGTTTTTATAGTGCCTGGACATGATTTTTTTATTGGACTCGATGATGAATGGATTCATAAGCATCAATGTATTAGAATCAACTATGCAAAAGATGAAATAGTCCTCAAAAAAGGACTAGAAGTTATTTGTCGTAATGTTAAATTATTTCAAACTGAGGTTGAACAGGGGTAGTTTTTTCATACTAGGATTGTATATCAACTTGGACTAAAGTCCAAATTTCGTTTGATGTGTGATTAATGGAAACGAATGGAGAGAGAACGTTATATAGAAGGGTGTAGGGCTTGATACCAGTGAGTTAAGGCAAGGCTCAACTTAGTTAAAAAATAGTCCGTATCCTACACAGGCACTCCTCAAAAGTCCAAATTTCGTTTGATGTGCGAGGGAGGGTGTATATATCTATCTACGATGTCGAGAGGGGCACGTACATTCAAAGTTTATAGAAAAATTATTATTGATTTAGTTAACCTGAAATTATGAAGATTGAATTTTTCGCTCTTTAGGA
>Ga0233433_10003131_pt1 | contig 13702 bp, 17 predicted proteins | sample SI_122_August201_5_FD_179868 | JGI IMG/M metagenome (GOLD analysis project Ga0233433, IMG submission 179868) | Seawater microbial communities from Saanich Inlet, British Columbia, Canada - SI_122_August2016_100_MG | ecosystem: Environmental > Aquatic > Marine > Inlet | place: Canada: British...
TGCAGATGCTTTTTGTAATGCACTCAATGGTCTAGTACTACGATTATCATCAATTTTTACAACATCTGAATACAAATTTGCTCGACGTTTGGCAGATTCTGAGACTTTTTTTAATTTATCTAGTCGTGCCTTTAGGGGATCATCCATTCTAACTGTGATTTTGAAAAAAAATAGTTAAGATTCAAAGATCAATTCCAGTCACAGGCAGGTCAATAAAGAATAACTAAAATCAACAGAAGAGACACCCAATTATACTAGATTATTCACAGTTACAAAGATAACATGAAGTCTAAAAATTCCAAAAGATTAGAGTCAATCAAAGCTGCCCATCAATCAGAAAAAACTAGTGCCAGTACAAGAATGGAGGATTATTTGGAAATAATCTCAGAACTAGTAGAATTGAAAGGATATGCAACAACACTTGATATTTCAAGATACATGACAGTAAGTGCTCCAAGTGTTACCAAAATGCTGCAAAGATTAGATGAGAATGGATTTTTAGAATACGAAAAATATCATGGAATCAATCTAACAAAAAAAGGGATTCAGGTGGCAGAAGGAATTAGACAAAAGCACGGGATTTTGTTAGAATTTTTTGAGATTTTAGGGGTAGGGTATGATACGGCAAATCAAGATACAGAAGGAATAGAACATCATCTAAATCCAAAAACAATAAAACAATTAAGAAAATTCATTACTTTTCTTAAAGCAAATCCCAAAATTATTGAAAATTTTAAAAATCTTTAAGATGTAATTTAATATCATTTTGTGATGAAGACTCTTGTAAAATAGTTCTTCCAACATCAGAACGTTTTGGAATTTTGATTTGTCCTTTTTTTCCAATTCTTATAGATGAAACATAACTATCATTGACAGAAATATCGGCATGCATAGATGTGAATTCTCTACTAACGGTTAAAAGAAGCGTAGTTTTTGATTCTGAAAAAGTAAAAGGTAAGTCATCTGATGAATGAAATGATTCAGAGTCTTTTGGAACTACATCAATGTGAACTTGGAGACGTTTTTCAATTTCATTAATGTTTGAACCACCTCTACCAATTATTGACGCAATGCATTGTTCATCAACTATTACTTTGACTCGATTATCAGATAAAATTTCAACTTGTGCTCTAGGATCATAATTTTGAAAAGTCTCTCTAATTTTATCTTCAGCCAATTTTTCTATCCCTACTTTTTCAGTTTTTTTGGAAACAGGTACAATTACATTTTCTTCTCCAAAGGTGTAAATTTCATATGCCAAGATACCATCAGCAAAATTTTTGATTTCAATTACGGGTCTAGCCAAGTCAGATTCAGTCATGCCAGTAGGCACTTTGACCTTTAATTCCAAATCATATACAGTGTTAATTTCCCCATCTTTTACAAAAACTACTGTATCCAAAACACTTGGGATTATTCCAAGTTCAATTTTTCCAATAAAACGCTGAATTGCATCAATTGGGGAATTTGCATGCACCACTCCAACCATGCCGACTCCAGTTAATCGTAAATCAGCAAAAGTTCTAAAATCTTCTTGTCGACGTACTTCATCAAAAATTGTATAATCTGGACGAACCAACAACAAAATATCTGCAGTATTATCAAAACTTCCATCAAGTTTACCATATTGAGTAATTCCAGAATTAACTTGTAAATCACGTGGAGATTCAAAAGTTTTAACAATTTTTCCCCCAGATTGATAAAAATTAGCAAGACCTGATGCCAAAGTACTTTTTCCAGAACCAGGAGAGCCAGAAATTAAAATTCCTTCAGCCCTATCAGAAAAACGCTCCATTAATTTTTCAGAAAGATCATAATCATCAAGAGATAATTGTACAATTGGGTGAACAATTGTAATTTCAAAAGAGTCTGAAAAAGGAGGAAAAGTTATTGCGATTCTATAATCTCCATGTTGAATTACAGTTGCACCATTCTTAGATATTTCAAGAGTGCTTGAATCAGAAATTCCAACAACATTTGATATTTGAGAAGAAATCATTTTCAAATAATCCCTAGTAAGTATTTCATCGCTAATATCGGTCAATACAAAGGTTCCAGGTTTGCCTTTTTTTGCTAATGGTTTTTGATTTTCTTTAAGATGTACACTCATAGTTTGATCATCAAAAAATTTCAAAAATTCTAATGTTTCATTTTTTACAATCGGTTGGAGAAAGACAGTCTCAAGATCTTTTGCCTGAGCCACAAGATATTGGACATTATCTGAGGTGTAAAGAATAGCATCATTTTCTTTTGCTACATCAGTAATGAGTGCATCAATTCGTCCACTGGAAGCAAATTTAATATCATCAATAGAGGGATGTGCTCCTTTTGTTACAATAATCAAGCCAAAACTACCAGATAGTTCTTTGAGTTTTTTAATTTTTTCCAGCCCTACAAAACCTTGCTCTTTTTTACTAGATGCTTGAGATTGTAATTCATCAAAAACAGCTTGAGGAATAATGATTTCAGAATTTCTAACAGAACCTGCTTCGATCTGATCAATTAATTGACCATTAATTATAACACTAGTATCAGCAACAATTTTTGACAAATTCTCTATCTATTTTGGTACAAGGATTACCCTAAATTAATTTTCCATTACTTCAGTAATAGTTTTCAATACAACTTTGAAATCAAAAGGTTTTGTAACCATAGTGGCAGCACCGTTATCAATACATTCCTGAATAATTTTTTTATCATCACTTGCAGTAATTAAAATTATTTTTGCATTTGGATCAATTGCAATTACCTCTTTGACTACTTGAAGACCGTCTTTGTTGGGCATTGAAAAATCAGTCATGAGAAGTTGAGGTTTATGTTTTTGATAAAAATCAACAGCTTCTGCACCGTCAGTTGCCTCAGCAACTACATTATGCTCCCCAATTATCAAAATTTCTTTTAAAACTAGGCGAATTGCATCTGAATCATCTGCAATTAAAATATCCACCATAATGTATCATAAAAATATCCTTTTATAAAATATTATTATCATAACTTTGACAAAATATCTTTGATGTGACTAGTAATCAAATCCTGATCATTTGGAGAATTATCCAGTGAGAGATTCATAGCAGGAAGTGATTTTGTTAAAATATCAAAAACACCTTCAATTTTATTTCCTTCAACAATTTTTTTTAACATGAGATCAAGGGATGCAGACAAATTTCCAAGATCCTCTTTTTCCATCATTGGAGATAATCCTTTGATTTTATGAGTATGTTTTTTGAGTTCAGCTGCAACATCATAAACATTAATGTCGTTTTGGCATGAATTCATAATATTAGACATTCCTAAAACATCATCACGAATTTCTTGTGTTGCAACTACAATGAACTCATCAGACATTATCTTACAATGTAAAGAAATACATCATTTTTATATCATTCACAAAATGATTTTTTGATTAGAATGAAATCATATTAAAATCAAAGTTAATTTCATCAGTTCACAAATTACTAGTCATATTTACTTAAAGAAAACAAACAGCCAGAACTAAAAATTCTCACTCTCTTTAAAAAATGAGTATTTTGATAGCGATATCATGGAAGAAGAAAATATAGAATTTTACGAAAATTGTTCAGAATATTTTGAATTCTTACGAAGAACAAATTCTACAGATTATAATTTTGAGGACGAGTATTATTTTACCATGCCTGCAATATCAAATCATTAGATAACAGATTTACAAATCATATAAAAATAATAGATTATGGATTCAAATTTACAAGATCTAGCAGATAGGGCAGTAAAATTTGCTTCCGACTCAGGAGTACAATATTGTGATGCTAGAGCAGAACAACAAGAAAGAAAATCAATACTTGTTGAAAATGATCAAGTAGAACATATCAAAAATAGTGATGATTCAGGAATAGGTATCAGACTAGTAAAAGATGGCGCATGGAGTTTTTGCTCAATCAATAATCCAAATTCATTTGATCAAATTAAAGTGGCAATAAATGATGCAATAAAAAATGCCACATACAATTCAGAGAATAAAAAAAATGAAATTAGTCTTTATCCTAATTCAAGTACAAAAAATAAGATAGATTTTCCAGTTTTAAAAACACCAGATATTGAAGAGTTGTTGAATATTGGATTAGAATGTGGTAAAATTATTTTAAATGAATCAAGAATTATTAAATCAATTATCAATCCATGGTATACAATTAATTCAAAATATTTTACAAATAGTGAAGGTTCAGAAATTACTCAAAATTTTACAGACGTAGTAGTTGAAATGATAGCAACTGCTCATGAGTCAGGAGTAACACAGTCAGTAAACATTACTGAAGGAGGACGTGGAGGATTAGAACAAATTTTAGATAAAAATAAAATTCAAGATAGTGCAAAAGAAATTGCGTCAAAAGCATCTCAATTAATTGATGCAAAACCTGCAAAAGAAGAAGAAACAACTGTCGTAATGAATCCAGACTTTGTTTCATTACTTACACATGAAATTCTAGGTCATCCATCTGAAGCAGATAGAGTATTAGGAAAAGAAATGGCATGGGCCGGAGGTGCATGGTGGAAAGGGAAAATTGGAGAAAAAATTGGGTCAGAGGAATTAAACGTCTTTGATGATCCTACAATTAAAGAAAGTTTAGGATGGTATTATTTTGATGATGAAGGAGTAGAAACTAAAAAAACAACACTAGTTGAAAATGGAATTTTAAAAAATCATATGCAAAATAGAGAAACTGCTCAAACATTTAATGTGCCTCCAACAGGAAATATGAGGGCAACAAACTACAGATTCATGCCTCTAATACGGATGGCATGTACATGTATTGGAAATGGAAAATGGGACGTAGATGAAATGATAAAAGGAGTCAAAAATGGATATCTAATTTCAAATATGAAAATACCATCAATAGACATGAAACGATACAATTGGAGTATATCATGCCAATATGCACAAAAAATTGAGAATGGTGAAATTACAGATTTGTTACGAGATGTAATTGTAATGGGAACAGCACCAGATTTTTTTCAATCAATTGATGCATGTGGAAATGATTTCACAGTAAGACCAATAACTAATTGTGGAAAAGGTGATCCAATGCAATCAATGATTATGGGAAATGGAGGACCATCAATTAGAGGTACAGCTACTGTAAAGAGTGTTAACTAATGAAACAAAAATTAGAGAAAGTAAAACAGAATGTCATAAAATGTACAAAATGTGAACTAGCAAAAACTAGAACAAATTCAGTTCCAGGTAAAGGTAATTTCAAATCAGATGTAATTTTTGTAGGGGAAGCACCTGGAAAAAATGAAGATAAGAATGGAGAACCATTCATAGGAGTTGCAGGAAAAAAACTATCAGCAGCATTAGAAGGAGCTGGTATTTCAAGAGATAAAGTGTATATTACAAATATTGTAAAATGTAGACCTCCAAAAAATAGAGTCCCAAAAACAAATGAAAGAGAAACATGTCAGGATTATCTCAAACAAGAAATAGCAATCATTAAACCAAAATTAATTTGTATTTTAGGAAATACTGCATTTAACTCACTTTTAGGAGGATCAGAGATAATGAAGTTTAGAGGTAAAATTGTACAAAAAGATAATCAACTATATTTTTTAACAGTCCATCCAGCAGCTACAATTTACAATCAAAAATTAATTGATGTGTTAAATGAAGATATTGTAAAACTCTTTGAATTAGTCAAAGAATTAAAAAACAAGAAAAAGATTTCAATAGATATTGAATATTCTTCCTAGAGAATTTTATTTAGAAAATACAGTATCAGTGGCAAAAAATCTGCTAGGAAAAAAAATCATTAGAAAAATAGGCAGAGTAGAAATGTCAGGAATTATTACTGAAACTGAGGCATATAGGCACAAAGATGACCCTGCAAGTCATGCATTTAGGAATATTACTGAAAGAAACAAGGTAATGTTTGGAGAAGTAGGAAGGGCTTATGTCTATTTTACTTATGGAATGCATTTTTGCTTTAATGTCGTTGCAAGAAATCCAAAATCAAAAGCAGGAGCAGTTTTAATTCGAGCAATTGAACCTGAAAAAGGAATTAAAACAATGCAAAAAAATAGAAAGATTGAAAATTTGAAAAATCTAACTAACGGCCCTGCAAAACTAGCTCAAGCATTAAAAATAACAAAGAGTCACTACGGATTAGATTTGACAAATAATACAGATTTATTCATCATAGATGGAGAAAAACCAAACAAAATTATTTCATCTTCAAGAATAGGAATTAAAGAAGCAACAGACAAGTTGTGGAATTTTAAAATAAAAATTTAAGATTCATCTTTATTATTTTCATCCAAAGTCCATGGAGCAAATTTTGCCATAATTTTTTGCCAATCTAATTTTAAAAGTAAAACAATAACGGCAGTCATAACTATTCCAAAAATTAGAATTCCGATATACACAGGAGTAGTATCATCCACGTTTTCTAAGAAAGGTTGAATGAAGGATAATCCAATGTAATGTGAAATAAAAACAATGATGTAACTAAGAACAATTTTACCAGTAAGTGTTGCAACAAAGAATCTTTTTGGATTATACTTTGCAAGTCCTAATGGAATAAAAATAATGTCATCAGGCATTGGAGTTGCTGCAGCAACAAATGCAGCTGCTGCACCATATCTTTTTACTAATCTTTCAAATGGTCGCATTCTTGTTCTAGTTTTATCATTCATGATTCTTCTACCTTTAAAGCTCACATAGAAAATAATTTGTTTGGCGATTGTAGCTGATACTGCAGATACTAATGCCAAGGCATGTAAATTATATTCATTTCCAACAGACATTGTAGCCAGTAATAGAAATCCAGGTAAGGGAACAAAGGGGACAAGTGAACCAAAAAAATTGACTAGAGCTAAAATAAGAATTCCATCTTCAGGAGCAAATGGAAAAATATCACCAAACTCCATGAATCAGACTATTTTCAGGCAGTATTTAATGAAAACTGACGATTTTAGAAAATAGTGAATTAAAATATCATCATAAATTGAATCAAATGAAAAGGAGAGATATTGAAAATGAGTTTTGAAACAATTACGGAATACTACCAATTAGTACAAGAAATTCTAGCAAATAATACATTTCAAGAATATGGGATTATAGGATTATTTCTCAATTCATTGTTATCAGCTACTGCAATTCCATTACCGACAGAAATTTTGACATCAGCTTTATTGATTGGTGGAGAAAATATCATTCTTGTAGGATTTGTATTGGTGGTAGGTTCAACGATTGGAGGGTTGTTGAATTATTTTATAGGGTTTGGGGGAAATAAATTATTTAACAAACTCAAGAAATCAGAAAATTATAATCAAGGTAAACACAAAAAGAAGGGTAACAAACTACTTGACAAGTTTGGATGGGGGGCGATATTTTTTGCTTCATGGATTCCAGTGATAGGAGATTTTATTTTAATTTCTGCAGGTGTAAAAAAAATGAGATTTTCAAAGTTCGTAATTTTCATGATTTCAGGAAAAATATTCAAAACGGTAATTGTTGTTGTGGGATTAGGTTCAGTTTTTTAAAAATCAGTCAAATAATGATTAAAATAACATCTTTTTACAGATTAATTAAATGGCAACAAAAGATCATGTCCAAATTTGTGATGAGATAACAGGATTTAGTCCATATATCAGATTTGTAGGAGTTATTGGAGAGAGTGGAGAATTATTAGCATACAAAAGAAGACAAGATTTAGTTCCTCTATTAAATGAGAAAAATACTCATTTTCAATTTTCACACATTGCCATGAAAACGGATTTAGAAGGATTTTTTGATAAAAACCTAGGAGAAATCGAATTTGTGTGGGAAGAACGAAGAAAAGTTCAGACGATTTCTTTTGCAATTAAAAGATCAAGAGTATGGGTATCGATTGATAAAAAAGTTATCAGATCAGAAATGTTAAGAATTATTGATGCCTGTTTACCAATTGTAAAAAAACATTCTTAATCATTGAACTAGTTTGAAATGTCCTTATTGTGAAATTGATTTAGATTCACTTAGTATGACGGTTGGTTTAAAACATATTCTTGAACACAAAAAAGAAATTCAAAAATAACTTTTTTGTATGTGGTTAATTTGTTATAGATATGCAAGAATCAGATGAAATTCAAAAATTAGTTGACGAGATTAGTTTTAGAAAATCAAATTCCAAAGATTATAAAAAAATGACCATAGAGCAAATTAGCCAAGAATTAAGAGATATAATGAAATTTGAACAAGAGTCAATGAAAAAAATAGAAGAATTTGAAAGTACACAAAAAAATCAAGATTTAGCAAAATATGCAAAAATGATTTGCAAAAATACAACACAAAGAGAAATAACACAAATTCAAGAAATTTATTTAGAAAAAATTGATAAAAATTATCTTAATTCAAAATAAAAATTTCAATTGTCTTCATAAAGCCAACATCTAACATAACCAGTTTCAGTTTTAAATTTTGGAGGTAGTTGTTTGCATTTTTCTATAACTAGTGGACATCTATCAATGAACCTACATTCAGTAGGAGCATCAAGTAAGCTTGGAGGAATTCCTTTGATATATTTTGGAATATCACCTTTTAGAGTAGGAATGGATTTCAAAAGACCCTGAGTGTATGGATGTTTTGGATTTTTGTAAATTTCTTCAGATGATCCAAATTCCACCATTTGTCCACCATACATTATACCAATTTTATTTGCAATTTCAGATAATACAGCTAAATCGTGCGTAATTAGCATAAAAGACATGCCTCCTTTTTTGAGATTTTTAAGTAAATTTACAATTTGAGCTTGAATTAACACATCAAGTGCAGTAGTTGGTTCATCAGCAATAACAAATTTTGGTTTTAAAAGTAATGCCATTGCAATGATAACTCTTTGTTTCATTCCACCACTAAGCTCATGAGGGTATTTTTTTAAAACATGTTCATCCAAGCTTACAGAATTAATTGCATCTAAAATTAATTTATTTGAATCACCTTCAAAATCATGTTGTTTTAAAATTTCAATGAATTGTTCGTCAATTGTAAAAACCGGATCTAAAGAATTCATCGCACCTTGAAAAATCATAGAGATTTTTTTCCATCTAAATTTTTTATCAAAATCAGATTCAGACAGATTTAAAATAGATTCACCTTCAAAGAGAATTTTTCCTTCAGTTTTTCCTCCAGAAAGCATTCGAATAAGGGATAACCCCAATGTACTTTTTCCACATGCACTCTCACCGGCAATTCCAATAGATTCACCATTTTCTAATGAAAAATCTACATCATCAACTGCATAAACTGGACCTTTAGTTGATGAATATCTTGAAGATAATCCATTAATTTCTAGAAATACCATATTTTTTTAGATCCAAACTAGAATTTCTATTTTGCATCAAGGGATATAAACAACATTATCAGAACGAGAAAAGTCGATTCTAATGAAACTTCCAATTTGTATTTTTGATGCAAAAAATTCTGTTCTTTGTCCCCAATGTGAGGGAAAAATAGATTCAGGAATACTGACTCAAGCAGATGCAAATGCATCAATAATTCTTGCAAATATTGCAAAATCGAATAAAGAAATTGAAGATTTTTCCATGTATTCTTGTAAGGAGTTTGAGGGAAATTTCGTTTTATCATTGGCCAAAAACGACATAATGACAATCAGACAAAGTAGGACCATCTACAGATTACTCCAAGACCAATTCAAGGGTAAAATATGGCTAGTGGAGGCTGATGAATCAAATAATAGATTCATAGAAGACTTGTTTTTTCCTACCAAAATTCTATCAATTAATTCAGTTTGGGCGCCAGGAGGAGTTCAAAAAACTAAAGCAGTGGTTTCAGGAAGATGGACACCAAAATTCCCAATTGATACAAAAAAAGTTATAGAAATTGTAAAAAACGCCCGAAACCTTGACATTGAGATAGAATTTGAGGATAAAAGGTAAGGTAAAAAAAATGGCTTTTGTAAAAACTCACGATATTGCAGAATTGACAACTGAATTAATTGGAAAGCAAGTAGTGTTAGGCGGTTGGATTGAAGATATGAGAAAATTAGGAAAGATGACATTCATCACATTACGTGATGTTTCAGGAATTTCTCAAATAATTGTCAAAGGTGAATTAAATGATAATTTAGGCGAAATTAATCGTCAAAGTGTAGTTAGCATAAAAGGAATAGTTCAAGAAACCAAAGCAAGGGATTTTGCATTTGAGGTAAAGGCTGAAGAAATCGAAGTGTTAGGAAAAGCAATCCATCCATTGCCAGTGGATCCAATTGGTAGATTAGAAAGTAACATCGACACAAGATTAAATCATCGTGCACTGGATATGAGAAATCAAAAGACTGCTTCAATTTTTAAATTAAGACATCATGTATTACAATCACTACGTAAAACATTTGTAGAAAAGAAATTCATAGAAATCACTACACCAAAAATTATTGGTAGTGCAAGTGAAGGTGGAGCAGATTTATTTTCATTAGATTATTTTGGAGAAACAGCATACCTTGCTCAAAGTCCTCAATTGTACAAAGAACAGATGACAATTGGTTTAGAAAGAGTATTTGAAATTTCAAACTTTTACAGAGCAGAGAATTCTCATACGGGGAGACACTTGACTGAATTTACTAGTATCGATATTGAAGCAGCATTTATGGATTATACAGATGTAATGGATGTTTTAGAATCACTAATTGTTGAGGTTTACAAATTTGTATCTGAAAATTGTAAAGAAGAACAAAAGGCAATTGAGCATACAATTGAGGTACCAACAACACCATTTGAGAGAATTACATACAAACAATGTATTGAAGAATTAAAACAAGCAGGAGAAAAAGTAGAATTTGGAGAGGATTTACTTGATTCTCATCTCAGAATTATTGGAAACAATCATCCCGGATTTTTCTTTTTGATGGACTGGCCAATGAGTCTAAAACCATTTTACATTAGAGAAAAAGATGAAGATGCAACTTTATCACGTTCATTTGATTTACAATTTGGATATCTCGAATTATCATCAGGTGGGACTAGACTTCATGATTCAGAATTACTAAAGGCCAGACTAAAAGAACAAGATTTAGATCCTGCACAATTCACAGATCATCTAAAAACATTTGATTGGGGAATGCCACCACATTCAGGTTGGGGTTTAGGTTTAGATAGATTGATGACCATACTTGTGGGAATAGATAATGTTCGTGAAGTAGTGCTATATCCAAGAGACCCAGACAGATTAAGGCCATAGAGAACTCGTCAACGGACATACTACAAGAGCTCAAAGAGCTCAAAACCTCGAAGTCTATTACCAAAAATGCAACAGAGGTGATAGAATCATGAGTATTATCACAAAAGAGAAAACTACTGCAAAATATCTCACAAGATTAGAAAGTATTCCAGAAAGTACTCGTAAAAATAAAAGAATTGCTGCAACAAAGTTTCAAGAGTTTTGCAAGAAGCAGCACAAAATGACACCAGATGCTCTGTGTAAAGAATTGTTAATCATGAAGAAACAAAACGAGCAAGAATATACAGACACACTGTACGATATTTTACAAGAATGGATTATTGATAGTTCTAAAAAAATTAATCCAAACTCACTGCGTACAGAATTCTCAGGAGTTAGGGCATACATCTATTATTTTGGAATAAAGACAGACACTCAAGACATCAATCAATTACTTTCATTTCCAAGAATTCAAAGAGAGGAAAAATACCCACTCAAACACAAAGAATTATTCAAAATAATCAATGACCAATCAAGAAACAAGGTAAGAAAAGCACTCTATCTTGCGTGTAGCAGTAGTGGAATGAGAATAGGTGAGGCTCTACAAATAAAAAAATCAGATTTAGAGTTCAAAGAAAGAATTCAAATCAACATTAGACCCGAATATACAAAAACCCAAACGGGTCGTTCAGTATTTGTCTCAAAGGAATGTCAACAGACCCTAGAAGTGTATCTTGATGGATTGGAAAGTGATGATACCGTATTTTACGACGGAGTATCAGAAAATGTAAAGATTAGTGCATCAAATGAGGCTAGAAGAATAAGAGAATCCCTAGATAGACTAGGATTAGGAATGAAATACGGGACAAGTGATAGAAACAAAATTACAACTCATAGTCTAAGGGCATTTTTCTTTACACAAGCAGTACGAAAACATGGAGAGAATTATGCACATAGACTAACAGGACATGGAGGATATCTAATGCAGTATGATAGAATGAATGATGAAGAGAAACTAAAAATGTACATAGAGTTAGAACCAGAACTCGTAGTCTTTGATACATCAAAACAAAACTTGGAGATTGAGAAACTAAAGTCAGAACAAAGCAAAGAGATGCAAGAGATGAAAAATGAAATGGAACAAATGAAACTTCAACTTGCACAACAAGGAATGAACATACTTAAGAAATTAAGAAAAGAAAATAAATTAGACTGAATAAAAAATTAGAGAATCATTTATACTCAATAATTTTTGAGACAAAATTTCAGAATCATTTATACCCATTTTTTGTTTAAAGAGAATGTGTCTATGTTTACACCTAATCAAAACCATAGACATGTATTTGATTACGGAGTTTATCTAATTTGAAAAAATATACTTGCAATAAACATCAAAATACATTATTTACAATTCCAGACAACATTGAAGAATGTATTTTACTAAACTCATTTCAAGAAATTAAATCGCTTGAGAATCATTTAGAAAATTATCAAACTTGCAAAATAGAGCAATTGGAGAATTCAAACTAATGCAGTCAGAATTAACTTTGGAGTATAGATGTGTATCTTGGGCAAAAATTCATTCATTAATTGAAGACAAATCTCATTGGAGGAGGAGAAAAATCATAGATTTAGCCTCAAAAGGTCTCACTCAGGCACAAATTGCAAGGAAAATAGGATGGTCATACTCTACAGTTAAACGGGAAATCTACGAAATAAGAAAAACTTGTCAGGTAAAGGAGAATAATTCATGCAACATCTAACAAGTAAAATGAAACAAGATTGGTTTGAATATATCATCAAACGTGATGGAGGCTTTCGATGTTTTTATTGCAAAAAAACTCTCTCTCTAACCAACTTTGTACATGACCATCTAAATGATAATAGGAAAGATAATAGAATAGAAAACATCGTTCATGCATGTTATACGTGTAACAACAAGAAGAAATTCAACTTTGACATGCTATTATCTGCAAAAGATAAACTAAATGAAAATGAAATTGGCAATTCAATGAGAGAGAGAATTTCATTAAAACCAAGAGAATTAAAAGAATTAGACATTAGCAAAGAAAATTATGAAATTGCTGAAGATTACATTACAAAACAAGTTGATGTAAATGGATACATCAAAGTTAAAGAAACAAAAAATTCTATCGCGTATTTGTGTAGAACAGCTAATGGTACGGGTTCACCGCAAGCTGTTTCTAATTATATATCCACATTAACATCCACAGAAGCTCCATTTGAGATAATTAAGAATGAAGATGGAGAGAAAATAATTCAAAGAAAACAACCATGACACATGCTATTACACTAGAATCAAAAATAGGATTATTCAGAGATTTACTCTACGAGGGTTATGAATTAGGAGATTTGCATTATGGTATTCCAGATTACAAAGTCATGATAAAATTAGGATGTACTCCTCAAAGTTGGTCACGATATAGACCACAATTAATTCAATATTGTAAATATAACAATTTGATAAAAACTGAAGTGATTAATGAAATCGAAATG
>Ga0233433_10003133_pt1 | contig 13697 bp, 16 predicted proteins | sample SI_122_August201_5_FD_179868 | JGI IMG/M metagenome (GOLD analysis project Ga0233433, IMG submission 179868) | Seawater microbial communities from Saanich Inlet, British Columbia, Canada - SI_122_August2016_100_MG | ecosystem: Environmental > Aquatic > Marine > Inlet | place: Canada: British...
TATGCAGAAATAAAATATATGATTTAAACATATGAATAAAGAAATAATTTATTTTATATTGAATATTTGCTTTGTATTTTTTATATCATATAGTTTATATTTTAATACATATCAAGCAACAAATATAGTTTATGATAATAAATTTATATCATTAATATTAATTTTTATTGTATTAATATTTAATCTTTATTTACAAATTAAAAATTTTGGACTTCGACTTGGATTTTCAGAATTTATATTTTCATTACTTTTTTTAAATATTGCTACTCCTATACCAGACACATCATTAATAGTGTCGGCTCCATTAAAGATATTTTATGATATACGAATGGATAAAACACAATTTGTAGTTTCATGTTTATCAGTATTGTCGATTTTATATATGTATTTAGTTCGTCCTAAAATGCTATATGTTACAAATTCAGGTAAGAAATGTTTAGAGATATTTAATAAAAATGCATATATGGTATTAATATTTAGTTTTATAGGTTGTACATCGTTTAGTGGTATATTAGATGCGACTGTTGATTATTTAAAAAACAAAATGTTTAATAAAAAACGAACGGGTATTTATATTGGATCTCTTTTTATTTCAATATTATTATATGTTCATGAAATTCATCAAAAAAACTTAAGTTTAAAATTAGTATAAAAAATATAATATAATTTATTATGTGTAGTATAAATCACAATTTAAAAGCAGTATTTGTTCATATACATAAGACAGGAGGAACAACACTTGCGATGAGTTTAAAAAAATATTATGGATTTAAAACGTATTATTTACGAAGACCAGATCATCAAACATTTTGTTTTGATAAAAAGAAGAAAAAATATATAAATTTTGAAAATCGTATTCATGGAGTATTAAATTATTATAAAACATCACCTTATATTAATCGAAAAATGAATATGAATAAAAAAAAATGGGAGAGTTATTATATTTTTTGTTTTGTTAGAAATCCTTATGATCGTATTATTAGTGCATGGAATCATATAAATCGTTTTAATATTCCATTTAAACATTTTTTAAATTTAAAAAATACATGTAATGATGTTGAATTTATGCATATGTTTATGCCACAACATCGATCTATGATAAATGAAAAAGGTAAGACAAATATAAATTTTATAGGTAAATTTGAAAATATTAATGAAGATTTTAAAAGAGTATTAAAAAATATAGGTATAAAAAAAATATTACATAACACAAATGATAAATTAAATGTGCGAAAACATAAACCATTTTATGAATATTATCAAGATGATGAAACACTTAAAAAAGTAAATAGTTTAATGGACGAAGATTTTAAACATTTAGAATATGAAAAGATTGAAGATATAACTTTATTTAAAAATAAATTTAATAGTAATTAATATGATTAATAAATTAGAATCTTATCTTTTATTAGAAATATATAATTATTTATATAATCATGAAATTATGATTATGTATCAAATATCAAATGAAATAAATAAAAAATTACCAATAGAAAATCTTATACATTTTATGAATTATCGTTATCATCCAATTGTATTTAATATTTTTGATAATTATTGTTTATTATGTAATCAAGGGATAATATTTTATAATGAAGATGAAAAATTAGATTCAATTCAATGTAATCATAATATATAAAATAAAAATCGACACTTTTTATAAAATTAAAATATAATTAAAAATGAATCATTTTTTGGTCTACAGTCAATTTTATTTTTATCCTCAAGATCTTTGTAGTTTTTTAGGTGATCTTGGTTTACCTTATTTTGAACGGCGTTGCCCTAAGTGGCCCGGTCGGACAATTGTTTTTGTGACCTATAACGGTTATGAAACAGTATTATGTCCAGTGGCTACAATGAATCATTGGTTTAGTGTAACTAAGACCAAGGTTGGTGAATCTCACCAAGACAGTAAGATTCATGAATTTCCAAAGAATGATTATGATGCTATTTACAATTTTATTATGGGTTCTCCGGAAACAAACCCTGATATTTAAATCGCACGTATTTTATAATAAATAAATAAAAATAAAAAATATTAATGAATATTATGGATAAAAAAAAAATATCAAAAATAAAAAAAAAATCAACAATTAAAAATAAATCAACAATTAAAAATAAATCAACAATTAAAAAAATAACAAATAATTTTTGTGAAACACATCATGAATTATTCAAAAGAATGTATTTATTTATAAATAATCCTAAAAATTTAAAAATGACAATGGATGTATTAATCATGTTACATCATCCTAAAATGCATCAAGTTATATTAAAAAATTTAAAAGAAAACAAACAAGAAATAAAATCAATGTTTGATAATTTTAATGTAATTATGAATTATTATAAAGTAAATCATGAATTATTAAAAACAGAATTGGGTCATTTTATTTTATATTATGATAATGAATTAAAAAAAATAAAATTAAAAAATGATAAAGAATATTTAGAATTTTTTTATAAAATAATGAGTTATCCAAAATTATTTTCATTAATGAAAGAATTATTATATATATTAAGTGATTATCGTTCATGTATTTATTTTATGACACCTTCTATACAATTTCAAAATACAGATATAAAAACAATTGATTCAATTATTTCTAAATTTCACACTAATCAAAAAATATTATTTTCGATGATATCTAAATCTTATCCTCAAGATAATTGTCCTTGGGGATCCCCTATATATACAGGAGCATATGCTTGTTTTTTAAGTTTAATGATATTAAATAAATATTATAGAGATCCTATAAAAAAATTAAAAATCATTTTTCAATATAAAAAACAATACTCAAAAACTCAAATTTTAAAAAAAATAGAGCATATATACAAAGTTAAATTAAATCAAACAAAAAAAATTATAAATGTAACTCAATTTATAATATTATTAAAAAAGATGGGTTATGATTTATATTCAGTAATTGATTTAGTATTTGAATTAATATTTGAAAAACCAATATTTAAAAATATTCAAGAATGCTATATCATTAATGGAAAAAAGATATATCATCAAAAGAAAAATTATGAATTTGGTATAAAAATATATATACTTGTTTCAAAAGGATTTATTACGAATACCAATTGTTTTGAACATTTTAATGTTTAATAAATTAATAAAATAAAAAATAAAAATAAAAATAATAAAATAATAATATTTTATAATATATGAATATTATAAAATATAATATATCACAAGATAAATATAATGAAATATTTAGTTATTATCAATTAGGTGAATATAAAAATATAGAAAAAATAATTGCGTTTGGTGATATTCATGGAGATTTAAATGCTTTTAAAACGTGTTTAAAAAAAGCAAATATTATAAATAATCGAAATAATTGGATAGGAGGAAAAACACATGTTGTACAAGTAGGTGATATATTAGATAGAAAACCTCGTCATGACGATATGAGTGATGAAGATTCAGAATTTATGATCATAAGTTTTATATTAAAACTGCAAATAGATGCTTATTTAGCAGGAGGTGGTTTTCATCCAGTCATTGGTAATCATGAATTAATGAATATAATGGGTATTTTTGATTATGTAAGTCCAAAAGGTATGTTACATTTTAAAAATTTTAATGAACGTAAAGAGTATTTTAAATTAGGAGGTAAATTCTGTAGATATTTAGCATGTGGTTGGAATCCAGTATTAAAATTAAACCAATGTTTATTTTGTCATGGAGGTATTTCAAAAAGTATAGCAATGAAATATTCAATACAACAAATAAATGAAAAAATGCGTTCAACACTTTATTTTCCTAATTCAGATTTAAATAATAAAGAATTTCAAGATTTATTTGCTGGAGAAAATAGTATATTATGGAATAGAAATTATTCAAGTGATGAAAAAGAATTATTATTTTTACAGAATAATATTAAATTTGTATTAGATAAATACAAATGTAAATATATGATTGTTGGTCATACACCTCATGTTGAAGGTATTAAAATAAAATATAATGGACACGTGATATGTATTGATACTGCAATGAGTCGTGCTTTTGGAAAAAAAAGAAATAATCAAGAACGTATTCATTTTGTTGAAATAATTAAAAATAAAATTTTATTAAAATAAAAATAATATATTATTAATAAATAGATATATGTTTATTATAGATAATTGGGGATTTTTTATATTTTTATTTATAATTATATTTATTTTATTTTATAATCAACAAAACACATGTTCTAATATTGGTAAATATATTTTTAATAATAAGAATACTGAAAATTTCGATAATTATGAAAAATTTAATATTTCAGATGTAAATTATTTAGACTCAAATGCTCGTAAAAAAGATTATTTACAACTTCAAACTACTAAAAAAAGATATGAATTACCTTTTAATATAAATAATGAAGGATATATTGCATTTGGACCGACACCTTATGCTCCTATACAATCAATGCCTACTTTAAATTTTCACTCGTCTTATGGCCCAGAAAAAGATAAATGTTGTTAATTCATTATTATTCATTTTTGCTCCACAAACCCCCACGCAATAATTGATAAACGTCCTTTTTCTTCATAATTTTCTGGAGAAACTTGAAGAATACCATGTTTCCATTCAATATTTACATTTTCACTAAATGTATATACATCACCATCATGTTGTGGAATTGAAAGAGTAACTTTATTATCATTAAATTCAAACGCAGTATCACGTGTTACTCCAAATGAAATTGCTACTGTCATATTTTGATATTTTGCAATCTCGGGTTTAAATGCTGCTGCATCATGATGAAATGGTTTCCAAGCATTTGTATCTTTATAATGATTAAAACGCGTTGATTTAACAACCATACCAAAATATTCTTCAATACGTTTAATTATTTTTTCAAATGTAGGTACTTTTTCTTTCCAATCTAATTTATCATCCGCAATCAAATGAGTATCTCCATGCCATAATTTCATAAGTTCATCTTCTGGAATTCCACATGCTTCAATTTCTTTTAAAAGTTGATTATAATACATATAATTTTCTTCTTGTTGCATCATGTTTTTAACAATAATAACATCATTTTTATATATATCTTTATTATATTTTTCTTGATTTCCATCAGCAATTTCAATATTCATTGAACATCGTTTATGATTTGGTTTAAAATCAGTTGTATTTTTAGGATGTTTGCGAATTTTATAACTGTGATCAAATTTACATTTATCACCATGCTTACATTTTGCTTGTAAGAAATAATTTCTACATATATTATCTTTATGCACAAATTTACAATTTTCTTGAGTACATTTACCTTTTACATAAAATTTGCATATTTTCATTGATTGATTATTATTCATCTTATAATGTATTATATGACATAACTTTAAGTTATTTTATTAAATATTAAAAAATAATAATTTTTATTTTTATAAATATTTAAAAAAAATCAAAAAATTGATTTAAGTGTATTGAAATATAAAATAATAGTGAATATGACATCATCATTTTTAAGAATACATGAAGGTAATCAAGAATTAAAAGAGAAATTACAAGAAAATAAAAAAAGTTATACATTTCCATTTCAGTTAGATAATTTTCAAGAAGCAGGATGTGTTGCGATTGAAAAACAAGAAAATGTATTAATTACAGCACATACAGGTTCAGGTAAAACTGTATTGGCATTATATGGTATTGGTTGGGCACTAAAGAATAATAAAAAAGTTATTTATACATCACCTATAAAATCATTATCAAATCAAAAATATTATGAATTTATGCAGAATTTTGGGATGGATTCAACAGTAGGATTAATGACAGGTGACATAAAAATAAATAGTGATGCTCAAATTATGATTATGACAACTGAAATTTTACGTAATTTATTATATAAAGATAAACATTTAGATGGATTAAAAAGTTCAAATTTAATTGATTTTGATGAAGTGGGTGTAATTATAATGGATGAAGTACATTACATAAACGATCCAGATCGTGGTAAAGTATGGGAAGAAGTATTATTGATGAGTCGTCCTGAATTTACATTAATTATGTTATCGGCAACATTGGATAAACCAGAAGTATTTGGAAGTTGGATTGGTGAATTAAAAAAGAAACCTATTCATTTAATAAAAACGAGTCATCGAGTAGTTCCATTAAAACATTATTTCTTCAAAGATACTGAATATGAAGATGAAGAAGGTAAAAAAAGATTAAAGTGGAATTATGTTGAAATATGTGACAACCATCATGTATTCAGAAATTATGATAAAATTAAACATAAATATAAAAGATATGAAGTACCATATATGATGCATATATTGATTGATAAATTAAAAGATGATGATTATTTACCTGCACTTTTTTTTAGATTTTCACGAAAGAAATGTGAAGAAATGTGTAGGCATGTAAAGACAGTATTATTAGATGCAGATGAATTAATTAAAGTGAATGAAACATTTAATAGTATTATGCATAAATATAAATCAAATTATTCTCATTTGAATCAATATCAGGATGTATATAAGCAAATTCAAAAAGGTGTTGGTTATCATCATTCAGGGATGTTACCTATTTTAAAAGAAATAGTTGAAGTATTATTTTCTCGTGGATTAATAAAAGTTTTATTTGCGACTGAAACATTTGCAATTGGTGTAAATATGCCTACAAAAACGGTTATATTTAGTGATGTTAAAAAATTTGATAATAACGGGTTACGATTATTACGAAGTGATGAATACAATCAAATGGCAGGGCGTGCTGGACGACGTGGTTTAGATAAATTTGGAAATGTTTTATTATTACCAAGTTTTGATCTTCCTAATGAACACACCATGATTAAATTAATGAGTGGTAAAAGTCCTCATTTAAATTCTAAATTTCAATTAAATTATCAATTCGTTTTAAAATCAATAATTAATAAAGAGTTTAATATCAATGATTATTTAAATTCTACATTTTATAAACAAGAGAAAAATAAATTAAAGACACATGCTTCTGAAACTAAAATAGAACTTGAAGAAAAATTAAATAATTTTTATACTATTGATGAAAAAGATATAAAAGATAAAATGGAATCAATAAATGAAATTGAAAAGAAATTAAATAATACATATGTAAAAATAAAAGGGAATGAATTTAAGAAAATGAATCAAAAATTAAAAAAATTGAAGGAAATACCAAATTATAAGATTGAAAATGATAAATATAAAGAATTTTTAAATATAAAAAGAGAATTGGACACCACAGTTAATCATTTATGGAACATTGATTATGAAATGTATTTGATGATGGAAAAAATGAAAAAATTATTAAAAAGTAATTATTTTATCGATAATGAAGATGTTATTACAGAAAAAGGAATAGTGTGTAGTTGTATAAGTGAAGTAAATGAGTTAGTTTTATGTGAGGCAATTATGAGTGGTTTATTTGAACATTTAGAATTTCATGAAATTGTGGGCTTATTATCAGCATTTATAAACGAAAAAGATATTAATCAAAAAGACACATATATAAATGATTTAGAGGTAAGTGAAAATTTAAAATGGTCATTAAATGAACTAGGTAAAATAAATGAGAAATATATTGATCAAGAATTATTACATGATATTCATGTAAAGACGGATTTTGGTATATATTTAGATTTTGTGGAACCATCTTATATTTGGGCCAATGGAGGTACAATGACAGATGTATATAACAAAACACAAATATATGAAGGTAATTTTGTAAAATCAATATATAGAATATGTAATATTTTAGTTAATTTAAAAGAAATATTTGATTTTTTAAAGAAATATGAAATATTAAAAAAAATAGAGAATGTAGAAGAAAAATTATTAAAAAATGAAGCAAGTATTCAATCACTTTATGTAGATGGATTATAATTTAAAAAAATCGATACAATTTAATAAAAAAATAAAATAAAAAATGAGTTATCCAACTTGTTATCAAATAATTTTGACACCAACATTGTTACTACCAGAATGGCAGTGCTTATCCTGTATATTTTGGACTAGTTCAACTTTATGTTGCGTGATCTCTACAGGTTTATGTTGTGATAGTACGATAAAGTATTATAGCAACATAAAAGAAAAGAAATCATATGAATATCTTATGCTCTCTTCATTTTTATGTTGTGTGCAGTGGTGTTCAGAAAAAAAAGAAGAAGATTCAGTTAAATCTGATACATCTGAAGAATCTGTAGAATCTGTAGAATCTGTAGAATCTATTACATCTGAAAATCAAAGTTAAACTGGACACATTTCTATAGAGTGTAGTTCTAAATTATAAAAATAAGAAATGAATTAACAATTTTATAAAAATATACATTTTAGATATAATTTATATATCAAATGATTTAAAGATTAATTGATATTAAGTATAAGATAATATGTCACGATGTATTGCTTATCATAAAAATAAAAAATGTCGTAAAAAGATAAATGAAAATGATTTTTTTTGTTGTAAAGAGCATTATCCATTAAATAAAGAAATAATAGAGGAAGGTTGTTTTATATGTAGTGAAAAAATAAAAAATAATAAAGAATTATATTATTTTCGATGTAATCATGCATTTCATAAAGAATGTTATGATGAATGGTGTAAATATTCAAATTATGATTCACAAATATGCATGATATGTCGAAAAGAAGTTTTAAAGAAATCATATAAATTATTAAAAATTCGAGATCATGGAGTAATAAATAAAAATGAATATAAGAAAATAGATAATATTTTAAAAATAATAAATTCGACTATATAAGAAATTAATATTAAATATATATTATGAATATCATTAATTTTAAATTACAAAACGAGTGGTCTTTATGGTATCATGATTTATCATCAAACAATTGGAGTCTTGATAGTTATAAATTAATAATGAAGGTAAAAGAGTATAATGATTTATGTTTTTTAATGAATCAATATGATAATGTAAATTGTGGGATGTTTTTTTTAATGAAAAATGATATTAAGCCTATTTTTGAAGATGAACAAAATATAAATGGTGGTTATTGGTCATTAAGAATAAGTAAAAAAGAAACATGTCAATATTGGAGAAAAATAATATACTATTTGGTTATAGAGGGAATATTAGAGAGTTCAGAAAATGAAGAATATATTAATGGGATATCGATTAGTCCAAAAATAAATAATTGCATATTTAAAATATGGAATGGACATCATAAAAAATTTAATGTGTCAAGTTTAAGGAATGATATAGATATTATTAAAAATAATGATATTTATTATTTACAACATGAAGATAAAGATAAAGATAAAGAAAAAAAAAAAGAAAAAATAATAATTATAAATTGTATCAAATAAATTAATTTTTTAATTTAGTAAATGTTTTTTTAAGACAATTAATAAAATTAATGATGTTATCAATATCATTTTTTTTGACATTTTTAAGTAGAGACATAATGGGTTTAATTTCATCAATGTCATTTTTAATTTCAATAAGTAGTTTTAGTTTTTCATTTTCTACTTTAAGTTTTTCAATTTCAATATTAGTGTCATGAGAATTTGGATTAGTTTGTTCATTTTCAAATGATATTTTACCGTTATATTCAAGAGAATAATTTAGAATATGATTCGTCAATTTAAATTTTTTGAAATCAAGTTTAACATGATTGTAACTTGATGCTTTTTGACAAATAGTGTTAAAAATTTTAGTTTGATCGGATTCAATATTAGTCACACAATCCCAATTTTCTTTAGGGATTAAAATCGTATTTCCATTATTTTTAATAAGATCATTTGTAACGTTTGTCAGAATCTCTGATTTTTTTAATTTCGAGTCCTTTTTTAAAGGAGACGAATAATTTGAATATATGAAATCTGTATTCAGATTATTTATTTTTTCAATAAATGGATCAATTGACAATCCCATTTGATCCATCAAGTTACAAGAATTATTTGCAGTGTTCATTTTATCTTAATTTAATTTCTTTTATTATTCAGTTTTTTCTTTATTTAATTAAAATATAAAAAAAATCATTTTTTTTTTAGTTTTCAATTTTTGGCGCTAAAGCCAATTTTAAACTTCCAAGAGAACCTACAGTAAATTTAATCACAATAGGGAAATTATTTTTCATATACATTTCAATTGAATTACACAGATTAGTACATTTTGTAAAAAGGACTAAATGTTTAAGATTATAATACCCTTGGATGATATTTTCTTCACCACATGATTTAACAAATGTAAGACCACTATCTGTTTCACCCATAATTGTTTCTTGTGTCGCAAAATCACCTTTACAAGAAAAAATCAATTGACTTCCTACACTTTTAATTTCAATAATATCAGTTAGATTACTCATATCACGACATATTTTATTAAATTCACCACTTGGCATAGTAATAATTGATTCAAATTGAGCAGGAGGAATTTGATAAGATGTTTCATCTACTTCAATAAGATTTAAATAATAAGTAGTTAAAGTATTTTTTTCACCATTTTCAATACGAATACCTAATTGATTAATATTATCTTCTTCAATAAATAAAGTTAATGCATCATTATTTGTTAATGTGCGAAGCAATTTAAATAAATTAAGTACATTAATACCAACAAATATTTTATGTTTACAATAAAAATATTCAAAATTTTCTTTTTCAAGTTTTAAATGAACTAAAATTGTATTTGAAGGATCAAGTGTAATAATTTTTAGACCTTTATCACTCCATTCAATATTAGCATCTGTTAAAATTTCTTTCAATGCTTCATTACATTGTTTAATTGCACCTGTTTGAACAGTTTTGGCTTCAACTATTTTATTTGACATCTTTATAAATTATATTGTGCGTTTATTCTTTAAGTTAATTTATTAAAATTTAAACGCACTAAAATTAATTGTAATTTATAAAATATACAATTTCATAAATGTTAAATATAAAAGAAAAAAAATTAGAAATTAATAATTAAAAATTTAATTCAAAATCTTCATTTTGAAGACATTGTAATTTTAGATCATGATTTTGAATAAATTGTGTATAGTAAATACTGAATCGTCCTAATACTTGAATAATACTATTCATAAATTCTTCATCAAATGGACATTCAATAATATTAAGTTCTGTTTTATCCTTACCTTTTAATGCTTCTACTAAAAATCCTTTTGATGAACCAAATAAATATAAATAAGACATAAGTTGTACTTTTTCATAATCACGTAATTCAAAAAAGAGTTTTTTCATGCGATTTTTAACTTCAATAATGGCTCCATCAGTACTACGAATACCATCTATTTTCCCACCAATTTGAATAGTAAAACCATGTTCTTTATCTTCAATAATATTTTTTTTAATAAATAGATTATCTTTTTTTATGACACATTTCATTTTTTGTTCAAGAATTTTAGTAATATCATCTTCATTTTTAACACCAAATTTAGTATTTGATAAATTCTTAATAGATTCAGTTATTTCTTTTTTTTCTTTTTCATTTAATGTGTCAACTTTTTTAAGTAAATTTTCTTTTGCTTTATCTAAATCTTTCACATTTTTAGAATTGTAACATTTGTATAAATCATCCTTTAAATTTAAATTATTTTTTTTTGATATATTTTCAAAAACTGTTTTATCTGTCTTTATTTCAAATTTTGCTAATTCTTGATATTTTAAAAAATCATCTTTATTTGTTTTTTTCCAAAACTGTATCAAATAATCTCTTTGATTTTGAAAAGTGTTATGACCTGTTAAGATCGCAATTTGACTTATACTATATATGAGTTTCATGGTTTATTATAGTTTACTTAAAAAAATCAATTTTAAATTCTTTTTAAAAAAATAGATAATATAAATTTTATAATCAAAAATTTATAATGAATGAGTTCAAAGAACTTAAATCAATTTTTGAAAATAAAAATACTTTTGATATAATCATAAAAGATTTAATGAAAAAAGATAATATAATATTGGGTAAGAAAATGATTGAAAAATTAGAATGCTCTACATATTTAAATGCACGTGATTTGTTATCTATTTTTCTTATTTATAAAGTACCTATTGACACATTAGGAGATTTAGATATTGAATCTAATAAGCATGTTTATGAAAGTGCTAAATTTTTAGTAGAAAATGAAATAGAAAATAATGAAGTATTAAAAATTAAACTTATAAAATTTGTTTGTTTTTTTAAAGAATGGAAAAAAGAAGATATTTCTATATTAAAAAATCAACTCTTTAACGAATTTCATCAGTTAAATGTTGATATGGCAAATTGTGAAGATGAAGATCATGAAAAATTAGTCATATTTCATGAAACTCAAAAAAAAATATTAGAATGTGCCAAACAAATTGGTGGTGAAGATTTTGTTAATGAAATTCAATCATATGCACCTGTTTTAATAAATGTAAAAGATTTACAAGAACAATATGATAAAGCCTATTATGATGTATTTATTGAAGAATTTGAAAATAAAAAATTAGAAAAAACAACAGGATTACTTGAATTTATAAAAAATATATTAAAAACAATTAAACCTTCTGAAGGATTAAATTTAGATAAGCAATTAGATATTCCTTTTATAATTCATAAATTAAATTATGATCAATTTTCGAATACTAAATGTCTTGATTTATTTAATTATTTATTAGATGTAATAAAAAAAGTTCAATCACCTGCACATGATGAACGATTAGAAAAAATAAGAACAAATTTAAAAATAAAAGAAATCTATTTTCCAGACATGTTATTAAAATGTATGGATTTAATAAAGAATATTATTCATGATTTAGAAAATATTCAAAATAAAATGAATAAAAAAAAATAAATTATAATCTTACTATAAATTTAAAAATTATTTTAGTTCTTCTTCATTTAGATCTTCATTTTGAAAATCTAAAATCGATAATTTTTTAATATCATGAAAATGTTCCTTAAATAAATGATTAATAAATGCATAAGCATCTTCAATTTGTTCTTTTAAATAACCACCCGTAATAATAACTGATCCACTTTTAAAAATTGATATTGTTATTTTTTTACATAATGGTTTTTCCTTATCATCTTTCTTTTTCTTTTTTTTTCCATTACATTTTGTTTCATTTGTACAATGACAAATACCGTCTTGAATTTCATTACTACTATTCCATAAAAAGCCAATCATTAAACCTCTATATATCGCAGGATTAAATTTAATAAATCGCTCTTCTTCTAAATTATTTAATATATCTAATAATTTTAATAAATCTATTTTAAAATTGGTATTGAAATCACTATTAATCATTGTAATTCTAAAATTCGATATTTTTGCTTTTTCAATTTTTTCATCACTTGTGTCAATAAATATTTCTTTATTCTTTTTTAATTCATTCAATAATACATTACATGCCTCTATTCCATCTATTTCTTCTTTGGCACCCGTTAATGTAATCTGTCCATTATTAAATAATTTTACATTTACTGCTTTTCGATCTTTACCTCCTTTTATAATAATTGAACAACTATTATAAAAATGTTCATTGTCTTTTTTATTTTTTTGTCGTCCCTGTTTTTTTAAAGATTTATTTTGTAATAAATATATATTTTCATGCATAAAAAGACAATCTTCTAAATTACTCGGATCAATCACATTTCCAAAAAATTTAATATAATTTCTTTTATATTTTTTAAAATATATATCATCAAACCTTAATATCATGTTTTCAATTACTAAACCTTGTATTAAACAATCAGAATTATTTTTAAAAATTAGATTTTTTATAATGATATCAGATATCATTAATACAACTT
>Ga0233433_10003136_pt1 | contig 13693 bp, 11 predicted proteins | sample SI_122_August201_5_FD_179868 | JGI IMG/M metagenome (GOLD analysis project Ga0233433, IMG submission 179868) | Seawater microbial communities from Saanich Inlet, British Columbia, Canada - SI_122_August2016_100_MG | ecosystem: Environmental > Aquatic > Marine > Inlet | place: Canada: British...
CCACCTTCAACGCGCTCGACAACCTCATCCACCGGCGCGACATCCCGGTGATGATCGGCGTGTTCGTCAATCCCGGCGTGGTGCCGCCCCAAAACGAAAACGCCCAGACCCGCTTTAACCGAAGTCTCGAGTACGACGACATGAGCGACCGCTACTCGCAGTTTTTGATCGACGAGTTGCTGCCACACATCGAGCGGACGCACGACGTACAGTTCAGCATCGACCCGAACCTGCGAGGCATCACCGGTGCCAGTTCCGGCGCGATCTGCGCCTTCAACGTCGCTTGGCACCGGCCCGATTCGTTTCACCGGATTTACTCGACCATCGGCACTTACGTCGGCCTGCGCGGCGGCGACGAGATTCCGACGCTCATCCGCAAAACCGAGCCGAAGCCGCTCCGCGTTTTTTTGCAGGACGGTGAGAATGACCTGAACATTTACGGCGGCGACTGGTGGATCGCCAACCAGATGATGCAGCGCGCGCTCAAGTTTTCCGGCTATGAGTTGAAACACGAATGGGGCGACGGCGGGCACAGCCGCAAACACGGCAACGCCATCTTCCCCGATGCGATGCGCTGGCTTTGGCACAGCGATGCCGCCGAGGTGAAGACGCATTACGACCAGTGCCGCAACGAAGCGGTGCGCTTCCTTGAGTCGGGCGAGAACTGGCAACTGCTCAGTGACGGCCACGGCTGGGCCGAGGGCTTGGCCGCGATGCCGGACGGCACCGTGTTTTTCACCGACGTGCCGGCATCGAAAATTTATCGCATCGGCACCGACGACAAAGTCGAGTTGTTCGCCGAGAACACCGGTCGTGCCAACGGCCTGCGGCTTGGCCCGGATGGTTTGCTTTACGGCGCGGCCAACGGCGCTAAACAGATCGCCGCGTGGGATCCAAAAACAGCCAAGCGCTCTGTTGTCGCCGAGGGAGTCAAGTGCAACGATCTCGTGGTGCGCCACGACGGCACGGTTTATTTCACCAACCCGGCCGACAACAAAATCATGATGATCCGAAAAGGCTCCGGCCGGGCAGTCGTCGTGGATAACTTCCGCAACCCGAACGGACTCACCCTCAGCGCTGACCAGACGATGCTATTCGTTGGGCACTTCCCCGGCCGGTTCATCTACAGCTACACCATCAACGACAACGGCACGCTGGCGAACAAGCAGGAGTACTACTACATGCACGTGCCGTCCAACTCACTCGAGGGACACCTCGACGGCATGTGCGTGAGCCGCGACGGGTGGCTCGTTGCCGCCACCGAGTTGGGCGTGCAAATCTGCGATCAACCCGGCCGTGTGCACCTGATTTTGCCCAAACCGCGCTTGGCCAAGCGCGTGTCGTACACCGCCTTCGGCGGCAAGGACTGGAAGACCCTCTACATCGCCACCGGCAACCGCGTTTACAAGCGCCGCACCAAGCTCACCGGCGCGCAGCCATGGCGAGCCCCGATCAAGCCGCCCCGGCCCAGATTGTAGTCAAAAACGGCTGTTTTTAGCCACTTTTGCGCTATTAACCGTTGACAATTAACGGTTCTCGGGTATGATTTCGCTCCCTTTTTTCGGGGAATAATGGCCAAACTGACCGTCAACGACATCGATCTGCAGAGTAAACGCGTGCTGACACGCGTGGACTACAACGTGCCCATGGCCGAACAAGACGGCGCGATGGTCATCAACGACGACACCCGCATCCGCGCCACCCTGCCGACACTCAAGTTGATGATCGAGAACGGCGCGAAAGTCATCCTCACCGCGCACCTTGGCCGCCCGAAAGGCGAGCGCGTGCCATCGATGAGCCTCCGCCCTGTCGCCGACAAACTCGCCGGGCTGATCGGCAAGCCGGTTGCCTTCTGCGAGCAGTGCGTTGGCCAAGCGGCCGAGGATGCCGCAGCCAAGCTGGAGGACGGTGGCCTGTTGCTTTTGGAAAATGTCCGCTACCACGCCGAGGAGGAAGCCAACGACCCGACCTTCGCCGAGCAACTCGCCGGCGGCGCCGACGTGTTCGTGAACGACGCTTTCGGCGCAGCACACCGCGCACACGCCTCCACCGCCGGTGTGGCCGATGTACTCAACGCCCGCGCCGACCAATGCGTGGCCGGATTGCTGATGGAGCGCGAGTTGCAATTTCTCGGCGACGAACTCGAGTCGCCGGAGAGCCCGTTCGTCGTGATCCTCGGCGGCGCGAAGGTCTCCGACAAAATCAAAGTCATCGACAAGCTGCTCGACAAAGCCGACACGATCATCATCGGCGGCGCGATGGCGTACACGTTCAAGCTGGCCAAGGGTCTCACGGTCGGCAAGTCGCTCGTCGAGCGCGACAAGGTCGATATCGCCCGGGCCGCCCTCGACAAGGCCGCCGATCGCGGCGTGCAGTTTTTGATCCCGACCGACAACATCGTCGCCATCCCGACCAAGATTGACGGCAAGTTTGCCTTTGGCGAGCATCGCACGAACGACAGCGCAAACATCCCGGACGACGTCGAGGGCGTGGACATCGGCCCCAAGTCGGCGGCTAGGTTTTGTGAAGTGATCTCCGGCGCGAAGACGATTTTGTGGAACGGCCCGATGGGCATCTTCGAGGATGACCGGTTCGCCGGGGGCACGTTCGACGTGGCCAAGGCCGTGTGCGAGGCAACCGCCAACGGGGCCAAGAGTATCATCGGCGGCGGCGACAGCGTGAAGGCGCTGAACAAGGCCGGACTCGGCGAACAGGTCACATTCATGAGCACCGGCGGCGGCGCGAGCCTTGAATTTCTCGAGGGCAAGACGCTACCCGGAGTCGCGGCCTTAGCCGACAAATAATTTTACGCATGGAAAAAGAACGCAAACTGATCGTCGCCGGAAACTGGAAGATGAACAAAACCGTCGCCGAGTCGATCGACTTGGCCAACGGCTTGGTTCGAGAACTCAAGGACGTCACGGAAGTGGATATCGCCGTCTGCCCGCCCTTCACCGCCTTGGCTGCGGTGTCCGAAATCGTCATCGACTCGAACATCCGGCTCGGCGCACAAAACATGAGCGAGAACGGCTACGGCGCTCACACCGGCGAAATCGCCGCCGGAATGCTCAAGGAATTCTCCGCCAAGTACGTCATCCTCGGCCATTCCGAGCGGCGGCAGTACCAACGGGAGTCGGACGAATTGGTCGCCGCCAAGACCAAGGCCGCCCACGAGGCTGGCCTGAAACCGATCGTCTGCGTGGGCGAGCAACTCGACAATCGCGAAGGTGGCCGCACGGAGGAAGTCGTCGGCACGCAGATTCGCGGCAGTTTGGCAGGCTTGACCACGGCCCAAATGGAAGGCACGGTCGTCGCCTACGAGCCGGTATGGGCCATCGGCACCGGCAAAACGGCCACGTCCGCACAGGCGCAGGAAGTGCATGAGTTCATTCGCAACCTGCTGGGAGATATTTTTGACGAGGACACGGCCCAGAGCGTACGCATCCAGTACGGCGGCAGCGTCAAGCCGGACAACGCGTGTGAGTTGATGAGCCAAGCCGACGTGGACGGCGCCCTTGTGGGTGGCGCCTCACTGGACGTGAGGAACTTTTCTGAGATTATTTTGAACTCGATCTGACATAAGAAAACGAAACCATGAGTATCCTGACTGGAATATTAACAACCGTACTCGTCATAAACTGCTTCTTCCTCGTGCTGCTGATCCTGATTCAGCTACCGAAGAAAGAGTCCGGCTCGGGCCTCGCCTTTGGCGGCGGCACGCTGGACATGGCACTCGGAGCAGGCGCGGGGAATGTGCTGACCAAGCTCACCAAAGCCTCCGCATCGCTGTTCCTGTTGCTCTGCCTAGTGTTGGCCGTCATCAGCGGTACCGGCAAGAGAGGCTTGAGCGAGCGGCTTGCCGGAGACGGGCCACTCCCGCCGGCCACCCCCGCTTTAACGGCCCCGATAGAGGCGACCGAAAAGCCTGAGGGCGCCGCTCCAAGCTCCCCCGCCGAAACTCCCGCACAGGCCGCCCCCGAGGCAGCCACGCCTCCGGCTGCCGTTGAGAAGTCGGCTAAGATACCCGCCGCTCCGCCCAAGGGCGAGGAGAAAAAATAAGCGAGGCTCCCATGATTTTCAAAAGCGTTCCTGTGCAACGGCTGGGGACGCTTTTTTTATGCCTTGGCCTGCTTGCCCAAACCGGCTGTTTTCAGCAACACGAACCAGCTGACTTTGTCGTCATCAACGGCCCCGACCCCGAGTCGCTCGACCCGGCGATCATCACCAGCCAGGCGGACGGTCGCATCGTCTCGGCGCTATTCGAGGGACTCACTCGCTTCAACGCCATCACCGCACAGGCCGAGCCGGCCTTGGCCAAGCGCTGGGACATTTCCGGCGACGGCATCGTTTACACCTTTCATTTGCGGGACGGCCTCCAGTGGTCCACCGGCGAGCCGATCACCGCGCGCGACGTGGTTTACTCGTGGCGCCGCGCCGTCGATCCCGCCACCGCCAGCGACTACGCAGGGATGCTCTTTTATGTGAAGAACGCCGAGTCGATCAACGCCGGTAAAACCGCCGACCTGAGCCAGCTCGGCGTGCAGGCGATCGACGCCAAGACTGTGCGTGTCGTGTTGACCGCCCCTACCCCGTTCTTCCTTGAGTTGTGCGCGTTTTGGACGTTGGCCGTCGTGCCGGAAAAGGCAATCTCGCGGCACGGCGACCAGTGGTGTCTCCGCCAACCGCTGTCGGTGAGCGGCTCGCACACGCTTGAGTTTTGGCACGTACGTGATCGGGTGCGCCTCCGCAATAATCCGCTTTACTGGGACGCCTCCAACACGCGCAACAATGTCGTCGATCTTCTGCCTGTCGAGTCACCGGCCACAGCGATCAACCTGTTCGAAGCCGGCCAGGCCGATGTCATCTGGGACAAAAGCCTCGTGCCGACCGAGTTGCTCGATGCCCTCAGCCAACGGCCAGAGTTTCACAAGTTCGACTATCTCGGCAGTTACTTCGTGCGGTTCAACACCACAAAAAAACCGCTGGACGATCCGCGCGTACGCAAAGCAATGGCGCTGGCCATCGACAAAGCTCGCGTGGTGGCGAAATACACCAAAGGAGGCGAGCGCCCGGCCGAGCATTTCGTCCCGCCCGGCACCGGCAACTACACTTCGCCAAGCGGCCTTGCCCACGACCTCGACTTGGCCAAGCGACTGCTCGCCGAGGCCGGCTTTCCCGGCGGCGAAAGTTTCCCGACCGACTTAGAGTATCTATTCAACTCAAGCCCGTTGAACAAAAACATCGCGGTCGAGTTGCAGCGCATGTGGCGCGAGACGCTGGGCATTCAGGTCAAGTTGCGGCAGGCGGAGCACAAGGTGTACCTCGCCGCCCAAAGCGCGCTCGACTATCACGTCACACGCAGCAGCTGGATCGGCGACTACAACGACCCCAACACGTTCCTCGACATGTTCATGACGCAGAACGGGAACAACCGCACCGGCTGGTCGAGCGCCGACTACGACCGACTCATCCGCTTGGCCAACGCCACCACGGACCCGGCCAAGCGCAACGAGTTGTTCCGCCAAGCGGAGACGATCCTCATCGCCGACGAGTTACCAATCCTGCCGATCTTCTTCTATGTCGGCATCAATATTTACAACCCGAACCGCATCGGCGGCATCCATCCGAACATCCTCGACATCCACCCAATCAGTGCCATTTACGCCAAGAAAGCCTCGTCTGCGGCGAAATAATAATAAAAGCATTTTTAACGCTTCCCATTTGCTTCGTATTTGAGACAATCCGCGCCCTTTTCTGCCGGGAAACAAATTGGCTGAAGACCCAAACGCTTGGGCCTTAAGGCTCTTTGGTTTCCTGCAACCAAACTGTAAAATGAGTGAAACTAAAGAAAATGCCCCTTGGGTGACGTTCCGACCCGAGATCAAAGTGCTTGATTGCACGGTCCGCGACGGTGGCTTGATTAATAATCACCTGTTCGAAGACGACTTCGTCAAGGCCGTTTACGACACCGCCATCGAATCCGGCATCGACTACATGGAGCTTGGTTACAAAGCCTCCAAGACTCAGTTCGCCCGCAAGGAGCATGGCGACTGGAAGTTTTGCGATGAGGACAGTATGCGCCGCGTTGTCGGCGACAACGACACCAAGCTCAAGCTCACCGCCATGGCCGACGCCGGCAAGACCGATTACAAAACCGATATCCTGCCTGCCGAACAAAGCGTGCTCGACTGCATTCGCGTCGCCACCTACGCACACCAGATTCCGACTGCAGTAGACATGATCAATGACGCCCACGACAAAGGCTACGAGACGTGCTGCAACATCATGGCCATCAGCACCGTCGCCGATCCCGAGATTGACAAAGCGCTGGAAATCCTCGCCGAGACCCCGGTGGAAACCATCGTCGTCGTCGACAGTTACGGCTCGCTTTATCACGAGCAGATTCGTGCGCTGGTCAAGAAATACGTCGCCATGGCCAACGCTACCGGCAAAGAGGTCGGCATCCACACGCACAACAACATGCAACTCGCCTTCGCCAACACCATCGAGGCGATCATCCAGGGTGCCAACCGCATCGACGCCACTATGCTCGGTCTCGGCCGCGGCGCCGGCAACTGCCCGATGGAACTACTGCTCGGCTTCCTGAAAAACCCGAAGTTCGACCTCCGCCCGATTTTCAACCTGCTGCAGGAACACCTAATGCCTATGCGCCGCACCAAGGAATGGGGCGCCCTTATCCCGTACGTAGTCACCGGCATCCTCAATCAGCACCCCCGCGCCGCCATGCGCATTCGGGCCACTGAGGACAAAAACAAATTTCTCCAGTTCTACGACGCCTGTATGTCGGAAGTTTAAGTTCACCCCATAAGCTTTTCCTGAAAAAACGGCCCAAAAGCCTCCTTTTATTGTCCTCTGTGAATAGAAATAAAAAAAACATTTTTTTGTTTTTTTTAATTGACATTAAAATTACACCCTTTTAATTTTCCGGCTCTTAACTAACTAGAATTATGGAAACACTAGGGACAATCTTAATGGTAGCAGGCGGTATCGGCGGTTTAATTACTTCGATAATACTTTTAATTGCGGCATTTAAGGATAATATTTGGTGGGGCTTGGGAGGACTGTTTTGTGGGATTCCATTGCTTATTTTTTGCATAATGAATTTCGCAGAATTAAAAAAGCCATTCATGATATGCATTGGTTGTAATATCCTCTATTTTATCGGTGCATCAATGGCACTCTCCTCCGCCTTGGGTGGCATGCCTTGAGCGGAATGAATTTCGACCCGATGCAGGTTACACCCTGAGACAATTCTCAACTTTTAATTAAGGCGGCTTTCATAGCCGCCTTTTTTATTGTGTCTGCGAAGTCAAACATCTGGCATCGTTCACCTTCAATCGCTAACGTCTTTCGGTGGATTCGCGAGAGGCTTTGGTGGTGTTGAATCTGCTCGAGGGGATCGGGTCGGTTCGGGTGCGACAATTGCTCGAGTGCTTCGGCGACGCCGCCAAGGTACTGCAGGCAAACCGCTCGGCGCTGGTGCGCGTCAAGGGCATCGGCGACGACTTGGCCGGCACGATCGTCCAGTGGCAATCCACCACTGATTTGGCCGGGGAGTTGAAGCGCGCCGAGGACTTTGGCGCGCGGCTCGTTTTTCAAACTGACGACGAGTACCCTGAGTTGCTCCGCGAGATTTACGACCCGCCGATTGTCCTTTACGTGAAGGGCCGCCTGCTGTCGGAGGACAAAAACAGCATCGCGATGGTCGGTGCGCGGCGCACCACGCATTACGGGCAGGACGCCGCCCGCAAGCTCGCCTACCAACTCGCCGGTCACAGTATCACTGTGGTCAGCGGCGGCGCACGCGGCATCGACTCCGCCTCGCACCAGGGCGCGCTCTCGGCCAAGGGCCGTACGATCGCCGTACTCGGCACCGGCATCAACATAGTTTACCCGGCGGAAAACGCGGAGTTGTACGATCGCATCTCCGACAACGGTGCCGTCATCACCCAGTTCCCGTTCAATCGCAAGGGCGACAAGCAGAGCTTCCCGATCCGCAACCGCATCGTCGCCGGGATGACGCTCGGCACGGTCGTTGTCGAGGCGAACCAAAAAAGCGGGGCGCTCATCACAGCCAACATGGCCGCCGACAACAACCGGCAGGTGTTCGCCGTGCCGGGGCGGATCGATTCGCCACAGAGCCGGGGTTGTCACAATCTCATCCGTAACGGCGCCGCGCTGTGCGAAAACGCCGAGGACATCCTCGCGGAGTTTGAGCATCTGTTCCCCAACCAAGCGCTTGGCCAAGCGGACAGCTCCGAGCCGGTGCCGCTGGCCAATCTAACGGATCACGAACAAGCCGTGTTCGATATTCTCGAAACCACCGAGCAGACGATTGACACAATTATTGCCAAAAGCGATCTGCCCACACCAACGGTTTCGGTGGCCTTACTCGGGCTGGAGATGAAGCACTTGGCCAAACAGTTGCCGGGAAAACTCTTCACCCGCCGCTGAGTTACTTTGCAACAGTCTCGATCTTGGCAGCGGCATTGGCCCAGTTGATGGGCTTGTCGGGCAGCAGGCCGAGGTAGAGGATCGCCGCGACGCAAAGGCCAAGCACCATTCGCGTTGGCCAAGCGATCGCCACTGGCGAGTTGTCGGGCGTGTCTTTCGACCAGTATATGGTGCGGATGATCCGAAAGTAATAGTAGATCGACACCACGACACCGAACACCGCCACGGCCAGCAGCGCGAAGTATCCGGCGTCACCGAACGCCTTAGCGGTGACCGATTTCACCAGCAGGAATTTGCCAAAGAAACCGGCAAGCGGCGGTATCCCAGCCAGTGACACGACGGCCAGCGTCAGCGTCAAGGCAAGGAATGGCGAGCGTTTGCCTAGTCCCGCAAGACAGGAAATGTCCTCCCCTTCCCCGTCGCGAGCCAACAGATTGATAATCATGAATGCCGCCACGAGCGTGAACAGGTAGCCGGCGAGATAATACAAAATCGCCGCCGTGCCATCGCCTGACTCCGACTGGGCCACGATGCCCATCAGCAGATAACCGGCGTTGGCGATGCCAGAGTAGGCAAGCAGGCGCTTGAGGTTGCGTTGCGGCAGGGCGCAGAGGTTGCCGTACAAAATTGTCAGCGCAGCAACCACCATCAGCATGCCCGTCCATTGAGCGGTGAGTTCCGGGACGACGCTGCCGAAAAGGCGGATCAGCAAGACGAAGCCAGCCGCTTTCGAACCGACTGCGAGGAACGTCGTCGTGGGTGTCGGTGCGCCCTGATAAACGTCCGGCGCCCAAACCTGAAACGGGAACGCGGAAATCTTAAACGCCAGCCCGGCGAACACGAACAGCATGCCGAACAAAAACACGTTGCTTCCCAGCAGTCCATCGTGCGCGGCACGTATCACATCGAACTTGAGGCTGCCGGCCTCGCCGAACACGAGCGCAATGCCGTACACTAAAAACGCCGACGACACCGCGCCGAGAATGAGATATTTTACCCCCGCCTCAAGCGAGTGCATCCGGTGCCGCTGAAAGCTGACTAGGATGTAAAATGTCACCGTGATCAATTCGATCGCGACGAACAACAAACTGAAGTCGTTCGCCGATGAGGCGAACATCATCCCGGACAGCGCGAACAGGATGAACGCGAGATATTCCGACATGCCGCCCTTCAGCCGAGAGGCGAAGTCCATCGCAAAAATCAGGACAAAGATTGCCGTCACCAGGAAGAATCGCTTGAAGAACAGCGCCAGACCGTCGAGCCGATAAATACCGCCGAACGCCTTACCGTCCGCCAGACCAACAAAGCTCTCGCGAAAGCTCAGTAGGAACACGAGGCCAAGCGCCCCGGCGGCGACCCAGCCCAGTGAGCGTCGCGCCGACTCCGACAGGAACAAGTCAGCGAGCAGGACGAGCAGCCCCAGCGCCACCACCATCACCTCGAGTTGAATGAATTGCAGTTGATCGCCCATGTCGATTTACCTTTCGGCCTCCGGCTTGGCCAAGCGTACGATTTTCGTCACTTCGCCCTCAATGCCTTTGGTCAGCAGCCACGGCGCAAAGCCGAACACCAGCAACGCGGCGAGCAGCAGGCCAAGCGCAGTCGCAATCAGCGGGTTGACGTCGCTCGCCTTGGCCCAGTCGTCACCACGCGGCCCATGCAGAATGTTGCGAATGGCGCGCATCATGTACAGGCCGCCGATCACAAATGCGCTCCACGCGGCGATCACCGTGATCGTCTTCAGCCCAGCCGCCCATGCGGCAAAAAAGATCGTTATCTCACCGGCGAAATTTGCGAATCCGGGCAAGCCGCAACCGGCGAACAACGCCATCAGCAGCGCCGAACCGGCTAGTGGCATTTGGCGCAGCAAACCGCCCATGCGGCTCATGTCGAGCGAACCGGTTTGCCGATACAAATGCCCGCTCAAGCCGAAAGCCAAGGCGGCGAGCAGGCCATGGGCGATCATCACCAACACCGCGCCGGTCAGGCCGATCACGTTCAGGCTGGCGATGCCGAGGAAGATGAAGCCCATGTGCGCGACGCTGGAGTTGCCGATGAGCAGGTTAAGGTCTTTTTGGCGAACGGCGACCAAGCCGCAGTACAGCAGATTGCCCAAGGCCAGCCACGCCAACACGCCGAGCCAACTTTGCGCGCCAACCGGTGCCATCGGGATGGCCACGCGGATGAGCCCGTATAGACCGAACTTCTTCAGCACGCCGGCGTGCAGCATCGCGGTGGCGGTCGGCGCGGCGCCGTAGCCAAGCGGTGCCCAGGTGTGGAACGGCCACAGCGAAACCAGAATGCCGAAGCCAAACAGCAGCAGCGGAAAAATCCACTGTTGCGCCGCCTCATTGATCGGTTTTTTTCCCACTTTGTCGATTAAATCCGGGATGCTGAACGACTCCGCGCCGGTCTGCACGTACACACCAATCAACCCGATGAGCGCCAGCAACGCGCCGAGGCTGAGGTAGAGCGTGATTTTGTAGGTGGCGTAATTGCGGTTCGCCCCCCTGCCCCACACGCCGATCATGATGAACGTCGGCACCAGCGCGAGTTCGTGAAAGAAGTAAAAGAAAAACAAATCCATCGAGGCGAACGCGCCGAGGATGCCGCCGATCATCACGTTGAGCAGGATATGAAATTCCTTCACCCGATGCGTGATATCGTTCGCGCAACAAGCAGCCGCAAAGGCCACGATCGCTCCCATTAAAATAATGCCGATGTTGATGCCATCCGCAGCCAAGTGAAAATACAGACCGAGGCTCTCGACCCACGGAACCTTGGTTTCGAACTTCAACTCGCCGTCGATCTCGAAAGACAAAAACGCAATCAACGCGCAAAGCAGCGACAAGCCGGACGCGCCGATCGTGATGCCGCGGATTGCCTGCCGTTGGCTGCCGGGCACAAACCCGACAGCCACAGCAGCAAGCAACGGCAACATAACAATGATCAACAACCAATCCATTTCTCGATCAACTCAACGTGAAAACCAAAAGCACGGCCATGCCGGCGGCGAACCAAAAAGCGTACGTTTGCAGGTTGCCAGTTTGGGCCAGGCGCAACACGCGCGCGGCCAACTCGGTCGTGCCGTGTGTGCCACGCACCAACAACCCGGCGATTACCCAGCGGTCGATGGCGTCCGCCAGCTTGGCCAAGTTTTCCTGCACTTGGTCGATGAGCCACTGGTAAATTTCATCAAACCAAAATCGCTGGCGGAGCGCCTTGGCCAAGAGGCCCAGCTTGGCCGGGAGCGGATCGGCCTTGGCCCCGCTGTACAACGTGTTGGCCACGAGCATGCCGAACACTACGACGACGAGCGACGCGGCCAGCACCAGCGGGTTTGGCGCGTGAGCGTAAAAGTAACCGGCGAGCACCGACGGCACCGCGAGCACGAGCAGCGGCACGGTCATCACGGCGGGACTCTCCTTCGCTTGCTCGGCGTGTACCGAGCGTGGCTCGCCCATGAACGCCACGACAAACAGCCGCGTCATGTAAAACGTCGTCAGCAACGCGACGAACACGGCAACGAAAAATAGCAAAATATTATTCTCCAGCGCGACGTCGAGGATGGCTTCTTTGCTGAAAAAACCGCTGAAGAGCGGCACGCCGCAGAGCGCCATTGTGCCGATCAAAAACGTCCAGTATGTCTTGGGCATCCGATCGCGCAGTCCGCCCATTTTCCAAATGTCCTGCTCGTGATGCAGCGCCACAATCACCGAGCCAGCCCCGAGGAACAGCAGCGCCTTGAAGGAGGCGTGCGTCGTCAGGTGAAACATGGCGGCATCGGGCGAACCCAAGCCCACCGCCATCATCATATAGCCGAGTTGGGAGAGCGTCGAGTATGCCAGGATGCGTTTGATGTCGTCCTGCTGCACCGCCATCAGCGCGGCCATGAGCGAGGTCAGGCCGCCGATCCACGCGATCGCCTCCATTGCCCACGTGCCGTCGATCAGGAAAAATACGCGGCACAGCATGTACACCCCGGCGGCCACCATCGTCGCGGCGTGGATGAGTGCGCTGACCGGAGTCGGGCCTTCCATCGCGTCCGGCAGCCAGACATGCAGCGGCGCTTGGGCGGACTTTCCCATCGCCCCGCAGAAAATCAGGAACCCGGCCAAGCCGGTGATCGTCGCCGTCCCGTCGGAGACCGACTTGGCCAAGTCGGCAAACCCAACCGAGCCAAGCGCGGCCCAGACCATCAGGATGCCGAGCAAAAAACCAAAGTCGCCAACCCGGTTAGTGAGAAAGGCTTTTTTGGCGGCGTCGGCCGCGCTGGGTTTCTCGAACCAAAAGCCGATCAGCAGATAACTCGAGACACCAACCAACTCCCAAAAGATGAACATCATCACGAAGTTGTCAGCCAACACGATGCCAAGCATCGAGAAAATGAAGAGGCTCAAGAATGCGAAGTAGCGTGAGAAATCGCGATCCTCCTTCATGTAACCAAGCGAGAAAACATGAATCAAACTGCCGACGCCGGTGACGACGCAAAGCATCAACTTGCTTAGCTGGTCAATTTGCAAACCGATGTCGATTTGCAATCCCCCGATCGCAAGCCAAGTGACGCTCGGGTGCAGTTCGCCGCCGAAAGCGACCAGCAACAGCGTCAGCAAAAACGAACCGGTGACGGCACCGATGGAGATCACCGCGCTGGCCTTGCGCGAGCGAAACGCGCCCAATCCAATGACCACCGCCGAGAAAAGCGGGAGCAGCAAAATGAGCCATGCAGCGGTGTTCATCGGTTACAGTTTCATCGTGGCCAAGTCCGCCACGTCGGTGGTTTGGCGTTTGCGATACAGAGCGACGATCAGCGCCAACCCGACGGCCACCTCTGCCGCGGCGACGGTGATGATAAAGAACACCATCACCTGCCCGTCGAGAGCGGTTTCTGCCTTTTCGTTGAAACGCGACATGGCCACGAGCGCCACGTTGGCGGCGTTGAGCATCAACTCGAGCGACATGTAGATGATCAGTAGGTTGCGCCGCACGATCACACCCAGCAAGCCGATCGCAAACAGCGCCCCGCTCACCAGCAGGTATTGGCTCAAGGTCGGTTCCATCAGCGCGGCTCCTTTCTGCTCAACAAAATCACGCCGACCATCGCCACCAGCAGTAGGATGGAGACGATCTCGAACGGCAGGATGAATCCTTTGTCGCCGCTGAACAGCGCTTGGCCAAGCGCGCGTGTGCTGCCGATCACCTTGGCCGCCGCTTGGCC